>OFFJ01000715.1_pt1 | contig 26707 bp, 25 predicted proteins | sample 1521261 | NCBI WGS metagenome assembly OFFJ01 (sample SAMEA3504122, study PRJEB24116) | mouse gut metagenome | biome: mouse gut; feature: mouse-associated habitat; material: faeces | place: Denmark | collected 2011 | reverse complement strand
AAAGATTATATACCGCTTTTGATTTTATTGCTTGGAATTTAAAAATAAAGAAAAACGAAGATGACTGTAAAGCGGGCCTCTTCGTTTTTTTCTTTTAAGGACTCTCTTTTTTTTGAAAAATGTATAGTGGATTTTTTCTTTTAGTTTGTCTACTTTATAAATACGATAGGAATATATTATAAAATGGACGAACGTATCGATAAATATTTTCAGGGTGAATTGAAGAAGCCGGAGCGGGTGAAGCTGTTATTGGAGGTTGTGCGTGATGAGGAGTTGAGGAAACAGATTGTAGAATTTCAAAATGTGTACACGCTTACAGGTCTGGCCCCTCAAGGTGCCGATAAAGAAGCCGGCCAGCAGAGCCTGCAACAGTTCATGAAGAGGCAACGCCGGATGGTACGGAGAAAATATCTTATCCGGAGTTTGGGATATGCTGCCGCAGCGGCTATACTGATTGTCTCTGTCTGGATAACTGCTGTCAGTTATGTGGATAAACCGGATGATTATGTCGCTGCTCAACAGGAGTTTTTTGTGCCGGCCGGACAACGGGCACGTATTAAATTGCCCGATGGCACATTTGTCTGGTTGAATGCCGGATCGGTGTTGACATATCCGTCGATTTTTGGGGAAGAGAGAAAAGTATATCTGAAAGGAGAAGGTTTTTTTGATGTCGCCAAGAATGAAAAATCACCGTTTATCGTTTCTACTGGAACTTTAGATATTAGGGCATTGGGTACACAGTTCAATGTGTTTTGCTATCCGGATGCCGGACTGATCAGTATGAGCTTGATAGAGGGTTCCGTTAAAGTGTATCATCCGGAAGACGAGGCGAATGGGGTTGTACTGAAACCTAATCAGCAATTGGTTTATGACCGGCAATCTTTTCAGACCATTCAAATGAAGAATGAAGATGACTTATTGTGGAAAGATGGCATTTATAATTTCAAATCGGAACGTTTAGAGTCGATCCTGAAGAAACTGGAATTATATTATGACGTGAAAATCGTAGTAAAGAGTCCGGAAATCCTTTCTTACCGTTATACCGGGAAATTTCGTCAGCGGGATGGAGTCGTGGAGATTTTGCGTATCATTCAGAAAATACATCATTTCAAAATGAGCGAGAATGATGAACGTAATATCGTAACCTTATACCGGTAGTATGGATTTACCGTAAATTTGATTGTTTAACTTTAAAAGAAATGCCTATGATGAAAAACTGAAGAAAAAATCATTGCTATAAAAATCGGCGGATGCGACTAACATCCACCGACCAGTATAAAGCAAATCCAATGTGACTTTGAAATTAGTATTTACTTTAATGAAACAAAGATATGAAAAGAAATCCTTTGTTAACACCTCCGGTGTGTTTAAAAAAAAGAAATAATATACTTCGTATTATGAAAATAGCCTTGATCTTTTTATTTGCATTTGTATTCCAGCTGATGGCTGTCAAGAGTGATGCACAAAATGTTACAGTGAAATTACCCAACACACAACTGACTGTAGGAGAGCTGATCCGTGCGATAGAGAAACAAACGAACTACCTGGTTGTGTTCAGTGATACGGAAATAGATACGGAACAGGTTGTCCGGTTGAAAAATAGCCAGGCGAAAGTGTCTGAATATCTGGTTGAGGCTTTTGAAAATAATGAGATAAAGTATGAGTTTGAAAATGACTATATTATTTTATCCAAACGTTCCGTTTATAATATTCCACAACAGAGTCGGAAAAATGTCACCGGAAAGGTCGTGGATCAGGAAGGAGAACCAATCATCGGGGCCAATATTGTAATAAAAGGTTCCACAACAGGAGTAGTAACCGATGTCGATGGAAAGTTCAGTTTAACAGTCTCGGAACAGGACCGGTTATTAATCAGTTATATAGGATATGTCCCGGTTGAAATTACTATAGGTAACAAGAATGTCCTGAATATACAAATGCAAGAGGAAACTCTGGCCCTTGATGAGCTGGTGGTGATTGGTTATGGAACGAGGAAAAAGTCGACACTTACCGGTTCGGTTTCAATGATTGATAAAGAGGTTTTGGAAGACAGGCCCGTGGCAAGGACAACAGATTTGTTGCAGGGCATTGCTCCGGGCGTACAGATAACGCGTTCAAATCAGGGAAAAATTCGCGGAACAAATAGTAGTATCTCTATCCGTGGGACAACCTCCAAAAGTGATCCGGGAGTATTGGTTGTTATTGACGGGATCGCTCAGAAAGACAACAATACATATGCGTTGGATAATATAAATCCGGATGACATCGAAAATATCAGTGTCCTGAAAGATGCGCAAGCCGCTATTTATGGTGCCCGTGCGGCAGGTGGGGTTATTCTGGTTACAACTAAAAGAGGACAGACAGACAAACCGACCATTAATTTTACAGGTACGTTTACAATTCAACAACCCTCTTTGATGAAAAAGAGTACGAATGTATTGCAGTTGGTGGAGATGATGAATGAGGGTTTTGTGAATGATGGACAAAATACGAATATGTATAGCCATATCGCGAAATATATAGCGGATAACCAATTGACGATGGATATTATCAAACAGAACAACGGGCAATATTCCTGTCAGTGGCCTTTTGATAATAGTGCGAATTTTGTATTTGGCGATTATAACTGGCCGGATATAATGTTTAGTCCTGCACCGATGCAAAATTATAATCTTTCGGTTTCCGGTAAGACACAGCGGTTGAATTATTACAATTCAGTCGGATATGTCAGTCAGGACGCCATGCTGAATTATGCCGACAATTCAAATAAGCGCTTTTTTGTCAAACTGAAGAACGACTATGATGTTACAAACTTTTTAAAGATAAAAACGATATTCGACTTTGAAAGGCAAAAAGTTACGGAACCTTATAAATATGACCAGATAGAATTTTGGCAAGGGTTGATATGGCCGGTATTTATGCCGTTTAATTCGGCAGGCAATTTATATAATTTCGGTTCCCATCAGAATCCGATCGGCTATGCCCGGGATGGAGGGAATACAACGGATTTGAATTATAGGGTGAAAGCATTGCTGGGATTTGTGTTGACACCGATTCAAAACTTATCGATAACGGGTGAATATTCCACCAGTTTTGATATTAATGAAAATGAATGGGCGGAACTGGGGTTCGATATGTATGACGAAAATAATAAATATTCATATAATTCGACTAACGGACGTAATTCAGCCGGCTCTTCATATGGCCGTTCCCGTTATACGGTAGCCAATATTTATGCTAATTATCAGTATACTTTATTAGAGAAAAACCGCTTTGACCTGATGGCCGGTTATTCACATGAAGAAGAGGACCATCGTACATTCAACGCTTATCGACGTTTGGGGCTGATCAGTCCGGAACTACCGACCTTCGGCGTAGGAAGCAGTGATGAGCAATATAATGGCGAGACTAAATCTGACCGTGCATTAAATTCTGTTTTTGCCCGGTTGGGATATTCGTTCGACAATAAATATTTACTGGAAGGAACCTTCCGTTACGATGGCTCTTCCCGCTTTGCCGAAGGGCATAGATGGTCACCTTTCTTTGGCGTTTCCGGTGCCTGGACGATATCGAATGAGTCCTTTATGCAATCGATCAATCATATTGTAAATTTCCTGAAATTGCGTGCTTCCTGGGGACAGATGGGGAATGAAGCCAGTATCGGATTGTACGATTATATCGCCCAGATCAATATCAACGGGCAATATCCAATGGGAAACTCTTTGTCTCCGTCGCTGACTCAGCAGGCTACTTTATCGGGGATGGCCAGTAAAACCCGTTCATGGGAAAAGATCGACACAAAGAATTTGGGCTTGGATGTATCTCTGCTGGATTCACGTCTGAACGCATCTTTGGACCTGTATATCAAAAACAATCCGAATATGTTTTTTACACAGGAGTTTCCCCAGGTTTTGGGAGTAACGGCTCCCAGTATTAACGGAGCTTATGTCCGTTCCAAAGGATGGGAACTTTCAATTGGCTGGCGTGATCAGATAGGTGACTGGGGGTATTCTGCGAATATGAATCTGAGCAATAACACCAGTAAAGTCTTGAAGTTGGCTGATTCGACGATACCAAATTCCGGATATAACTCTTTTGTGGAAGGATATCCTATCGGTTCTTATTTCGGATATGACTTTGACGGTTTTATTCAGACAGAACAGGAACTGGCTGACTATAATGCGAAAATGACTTCCGGTATTCCGAATAATCTATCACTGGGAGATGTTCGTTATAAAGATCTGGATGGTGACGGAAAATTGCTTCCCCAGGTTTATAAGTTAGGAGAGGACGGGAAACCGACGACCGATTCTGGTGATATGATTCATTTGGGAGATAACGGGCAGCATTATTTGTTTGGTATCAATCTGGGAGTGAACTGGAAAAATATAGATTTGAGTATGTTCTTCCAGGGAGTTTTGAAATGGCAAGTGCTGGAATCGAATAAACCGATTGAATATGACTCATGGCCGCCACAGGAATATTTCTATGGAAAATACTGGACATCAGGTAATACTAATGCGGTTTATCCGCGTCTGTCACAGAATGATGCTGTTAAAAATCACGATTATGTAGCGTCTAATGCTCCTTATAAATTCTATAATAACCGATATATTCGCCTGAAGAACCTGCAATTGGGATATACTTTCCCGAAAAGCCTGATCGGTAAAGCGAAAATAGAAAAACTTAGGGTATATTTCAGCGGAACGGATATTTGGGAGGCTTATTCTATCCCGGGAATTTATGATCCGGAGAAACCCTTTAACCCGCGTATTACTCCTTTCCCCAGAGGCTATTCATTTGGGATAAATGTTACACTTTAAATACATGCAAGATTATGAAAAATAATATAGTATATTCAATATGTTTTTTGTTGGCAGGTATATTGCTTTGCTCTTGTGAGAAGGATTTGAGTTTGTTTCCGCAGGATAAATATTCTGAGCCTACGTTTTTTCAAAGTGCCGGGCAATTCGAATTGTTTGCCAATCAGTTTTATTTCTCTCTGCCCAGTTCCGGCGCAGGCCTGGATGTGCGTTCGGATATTTTGGTCGATTGGAGTGAAAATACGATCAGTAACGGCAGTTATTCGCCGGAACCGAATAGTGACCAGTGGAAAAGTCCCTATATAAATATAAGGAATACTACCTACTTGCTTGAAAAGGCCATACTGGTTCCTGATCTGGTGGAACAGATCAGTGAATATGTCGGTGAGGCACATTTTTTCAGGGCGTTTGCTTATTTTGAGTTGCTGAGATACTATGGCGGCGTTCCTATCATAGATAAAGTACTCGACCTGGATGATACGGAATTACTTTACGGACCGAGAAACAGTCGGGAAGAAGTTGTAGACCATATCCTGAAAGACCTGGACAAAGCAATATCATTACTGCCGAAAGAAAAAGACATAGCGGAGGGAAAGAAAGGACGTGTAAGTCGCGAAGCTGCACTTTCTTTTAAAGGACGCATTGCCTTATTTGAGGGAACCTGGCGTAAATTCAGAGGGCAAAATGGCGATGAACTGTTGGACCTGGCAATTGCTGCGACCGGAGAAGTGATAAACGGAAACCAGTATGTGATTTTCGATCGCAGGGATGTTTTAGGAGAGGAGAGTTACCGCTATTTCTTTTTGTTGGATAAAGGTAAATCAAATGTTGCAGGGCTGACGAAAGCTGACCAGCAGGAGTATATACTGACAAATCGTTTCGATGCGGATATCAGATCAGCAGGAACCAGTAGCGCACATAAATATCCGAGTGTCACCCGTAAGTTTGCTGATCTGTTTTTGTGTACGGATGGTTTGCCAATAGACAAATCTCCATTGTTTGCAGGGCGTGAAACCGTCGAGAGCGAATATGAAAACAGGGATCTTCGTATGACAAATGTTCTGCAAAAACCGTTCACCCGCTTTTGGGCGAATAATCCTCCTGAATATAACCGTAACTGGAACGATCCTTTTGCAGGAGGCAATATTTATGATATCAATTTTGGTAATACGACCCGGACAGGATATTATGCGGTCAAGTTCAGGGTGGAAGTCGCTTCGCCGTTCGGAGTGGACTGGCCGGTTATCCGCCTGGCGGAAGTCCTGTTGATACATGCTGAGGCTTTATTTGAGAAAAACGGAAGTATAACAGATCAGCAATTGGATCTGACTATTAATAAATTAAGAGAAAGGGCAGGGCTTCCGGCTTTAACAAATACATTCGTCTCAGCAAACGGTTTGGATATGCGGACGGAAATCAGGCGGGAAAGAACGATTGAACTTTTTCTTGAAGGATTCCGTTTCGACGATTTACGCCGTTGGAAAAATGCGGAGACAGAAATGCCGATGGCTTTGAAAGGTGTTTTATGGCGCGATACTCAATATGCTACCGATTCAAGATGGAGTAACATTGATTTTCCGCAGGATGAGACGGGCAGTATTATCATCGAACCAACCAATAAGCGCAAGTTTGAAGAGAAACATTATTTGCTTCCTCTTCCTACCAGGCAGATATTGCTGAATCCGAATCTGGAACAAAATCCAGGTTGGTCATAATAACCCGAAAGGGAATAATAAAATAATTATCATATATGAGAACGGGAAAGAACAGCTTGTTTACAGGGCTTATTATTATTAGTCTGTTTTGTTGTCTGCAAAACAGTGATGCCCAACAATACGATGTCACTTTCAAATCGTTGTTGCAGGAAATGACAGACCGTACTGTCATGACTAGGAAACCGGAATTTCCGTATAAGGCGTTACAAAGTAGCAGTTACAATCGTGCAGCTGTAACGCCGGATGATCCGGTAGGATGGTTTGCTAACGGCGATCAGGGTTTTGACTTGCGTAAAGAAACAAATAACGGGAAACAGGAGTCTGTCCTGATGGAGTGTGACGGACCGGGGGTGTTGACCCGGATATGGACTCCTTTTTTCTATAAGGATTTCGATAACAGGGAGGGACCGGATATCTTGATTTATCTGGATGGAGAGGAAGAGCCATCCATACGGACGAATATGATCCGGCTGTTGACGGGTGAATCTTTTGCTCCGCCTCCTTTTGCCGTTTATACTTGTCGGGCAGGAGATTTATATTTACCGATTTCATTCGGCAAAAGTTGTAAAGTATCCGTTGAAGGAGATTCATTTTTCTATATTATAAACTATAGGGCTTATTCTCCGGAAGTAAAGGTCGAAACATTTCAACCGGAATTTATGGAACGTTATCAGGCTGTTTTGACGCAGACCGGGAAAGAGTTGACGGACCCCACACCCTTTACTAAAGGGAAGAAAGTTTCTTTTTCCAAGTCGGTCAGCAGCCGGCAGACAGAGGCTATTCCTTTGCCCAAAGGTACTTCTGCCATTCGTCATATGACGTTTAAGTTGTCTGCCGAAAATGTTCCGCAGGCTTTACGTTCGACCGTCCTTGAAATAGTTTTTGATGATAAATCAACCGTTTGGTGTCCGTTAGGAGACTTCTTCGGGAATGTCAATGCGGTAGATCCTTATAAGACATGGGTACGGGAGGTTCATCCCGATGGGACAATGGTCTGCCGATGGATTATGCCTTACAGGAAAAGCGGGGAGATACGCATTCATAATCTTTCCACATTTTCGGTAAAACTGGAGTCCGAGATAGTGGTTTCTCCCTGGAAATGGACAGACGATACTTATTATTTCCATGCTAATTGGTGGACTGATGAACCTTATATGGCCAATCCGGTCCGTGATATGACTTTTGTCGAAGTAAAAGGAGAAGGCATTCATGTGGGAGATAATTTTGTTGTTCTGAACCCGTTACCCTGGTGGTGGGGAGAAGGGGATGAAAAGATTTATGTGGATGACGATTTTGACAGGCGTTTCCCTTCCCATTTCGGGACGGGCACGGAAGATTATTATGGTTGGGCCGGAGGTGTTCACCCTACTCGTGAAGACGAGTTCTCAACGCCTTTCCTGGCAAACATCCGGGTAGGAGGAGAGACGCGTGGGTTTACCGGAGAGAACCCCCATACTCGTGGATATAATATCTGTACAAGAAGTCGTTCGCTGGATGCGATACCGTTCAATCAACGGTTTAAGCTCGATATGGAAGCGTTCAATTTTTCGTCCGGGCCGGATGCGATCCTGCAATACGCTTTGACATCATTCTGGTATGGGAGCATGGAGGCCGAACATAACAGGCCTCCAATGGTTGAAGCGGCCTCTGGTCCGGTTCCTCAGATAGAGGATCTGGAAAAGATTACGCAGACAAACAATTTTCGTATAAAGAATGCTATTGAATTGGAAGATATATATCCGCTGCTTGCTTCTGACGGACTGATCCGGAAGGTACAGGCTATGGATAATGAAAAGTCTGATTCGAAATGGAGCATGGCTAAACAGTTGTCGGTTGAGGCTGTTAAGGTGAAGGATTATGTTTCTTTCCGTTTCGGAGAGCAGTATCATCCTAAAAAAGTTCTTCTTTACCTGACAACTTCACCTGTTTCCGCTAAATTGAATATCTATATCAATGAAAAGCTAATCGCGGAAAGCTGGGATGCTTACAGTAATAAAATAGAATGCAGAGAATTAGACCTGGGACTTCAACAACCGATGAATAATACTTTTGAACTGAGGGTTGAGGTTGCTGGTAAGAATGAGAAATCATCCGGGTATCATTTCGGTTTGGATTGTATTTTGTTTAAGGACAATTAATCTGCCAGGTTATGATACAAAATAGTTATAAATACGGTTGGTTAGTAATTGTTCTTTGTTTTCTAGGGGTAAGCTGCGCTTCTGAAAAACTCTCCTGGAAAGAGGAACTGCATAATGAAATTTCTTTATTGGGACATCGTAACTGGATCGTTGTGACGGATATGGCTTATCCCCTGCAAAGTCAGGAAGGCATTAAGACGATCTGTACAGGAGACGATTACCTGGAAGTCTTATCTTTTGTTACGGCTGAAATCGATCGGGCACCGCATATTAAAGCGAATGTCTATCAGGATCGGGAACTGCTGTTTATGAAGGATACGGATGCTTCGGGGATCACAGAACTCCGGCAGGAGGTTGCTGGCTTATTCGGGGGGTATTTACAGTATGTACCTCATGAGGAGTTGATAGCCCGGCTGGATAGCATAAGCAGTGTCTTTAATGTCATTATTTTGAAAAGTAATCTGACAATCCCGTATACATCTACTTTTTTTGAGTTGGATTGTTACTATTGGGATGATGTCCGGCAACAAGAGTTAGAGAAACGTTTTCAAGAACATTAAAGGTCTCACTATGATATACAAATGATATTGATCGGGCAGGTACCGCAGATAGTTTATTTATGATAATATATATCTGTGGTTATCTGCCTGGTCTTTTAGTACTCCCCTTTTTATTCTATGAGCTGTCCTTCCGAATCGAATGTAAGTTTTACCTTATTATTATCCTGTTTCAGTTCAAATACGTAAAACATACCGGCTGGTTTTTCGATTGCATCTACTTCCAGTACTTTGTATTGGTTATAGGCGGAACTGGCAAGTTCGTCCGTCACAACGACCGGGACATCTTCAAGACGGGTATCCCATTGAGTGCTGATCCATTCGTTCTTTTCATTGAATGATACTTCTTTATGGATGCCTTTATCTTTTATATCGATTTCCGTGCCGCTCTTTTCTTTATCGAGTTTCAGGATGGTTGCCTGCGGATATTTGGTCGAGATAAAGTTCCGGAAAACCTGAGGGACTTCGACAGTCTGGTTTACTTTCTTTTGATGGTTATTACAACCGGCAAGCAGCGAAATGCAGCATACGAGAATGGCTAAAACAGATAGTTTTTCTTTCATGACGTTTAATTTTGATTGTTTATAAAAGAAAACACGAATACAATGGAGGTCCAGCCATCGTATTCGTGTAGTTTATTCTCGTAAGAAACAAATTCGCTCTATGCAAAGTTCGTTTTTACAGAGTTAATCTTTTTGGGTACTCTTAATATTGCCTTCGGAATCGAATGTTACTTTAACATCATTATCTCCTTGTTCCAGGTCGAATACATAGAAAGTACCTTCCGGTTTTTCTATAAGATCAATATCATCAATTGTATAATTCTTGTATTCGGAAGCCTGTAAAGCATTCATGACGATTGCCGGAACCTGATCTTTTGTAATATCCCATTCTGTAGAAACCCATTGGTTTTCAGTATTGAAATAAACATCCTTGTAGATATTATTATGGAGGATATCCACTTCAAAACCATTCTTTTCCTGATCGAACTCCAGCACAGTGGCACCCGGATACATCTCGTTGATGGCATCGCTGATTGCTTGCGGGATAACAACAGGGTAAAAGTCGTTGTGATCGTTTTCTGAGTCATTGACTACTTTTATGAGCACTCCGTCTTCCGTATAATAGAGGTCGACTTCCTTTTCGCCCTGTTCTGCCTCGATTACATAAACTGTGGCAGCGTTGGAACGTTCGAGTTTGTCGTAGTCAGTATACTTCCAGTCAGCATAAATGCTTTTTTTCAGTTCTGTGCGTACGTTTTCAGGAAGCAGACCGAAATTGATTTCCGTTTTTGTCATTACCCAGTTGCCTTTATTGTCAAACCAGGCTTCGGCATCATTTCCGCTCAAATGGAAATCGGCTACCTCATAACCACTTTTTGTTTCCCATTCTACTTTACCGACGCCCGGATATTTTTCATCGAATGCTTTAGTGACGGTTTGGTCGGGCAGATAGTTGTTGTCATCATCATCACAACTTGTAAATGCAAACAGACTGCACAATGCTAATGCTAAGATAGATAATTTTACTTTCATACTTATTTTCTTTTTGTTGTTTTGTTAATCGAATTTCTTAAAGTTTCCGTTACGGTCGAATTTGAGTTCAAGGTCATTGTTTAATTTGACTTCATATTCGCGTGTATCTTTGTCGACAGAGATTACCTTGCTATCGGCAAAATTCTTCCTTATATAATCAGCTATTCTGGCAGGCAGGATTTCTAAAGGGATGGAGGCATGGCGCGCTTCGATCTCTTTCCATTCGCCGGACTTGTCAAATTCCACATTAATCCCGTTGGTAAGGATCACGTCATATCCTTTTGTTCCCAACAGATTGCTTTCTATTTTTATATGCGAGATATCTGTCTGTCCGAAATGGTCTGACAGGAAGTTGCTACATACAGAAGGCAATACCGATTTGTCTCTTGTAATCTTCTCGTTGTCTGCGAAAATGGCCATTGTCGATAATAACAGGCTGACCAGAATTAATCCGAACTTTTTCATGACTTTCTTCTTTTAATTTATACTGCAAAGAAAAGGTGACATTTGGGAAAGATTTGGGAAAAATGATTATTTGAATGTTAAAATGAACTGATGCAGCCCATTATATTCATATTTTATATTTATCCCGTAAATGGAAGTGATCGATTTAACGATCGCTAATCCCAGTCCGGTTGAATCTTTCTTATGTGTCTGTTTTTCAAAACGGTTGAACAAAGTAGCTTCATTCAGTTTCGGACTGTCGCAACTGTTGGCAACAGTTAATGTACGGCTGGTTACTGTAATGGCGATTGTTCCGTTTTCTATATTATGTATAAACGCGTTCTTTAATAAATTGCTGACCAGGGTAGTAGCCAGCGATTCGTTCATCGTATATGTTAATAAACCGGTTTCCGTATAGGATACCTGTATATTTTTGTATTCATACATCTCTTTAAAATCCGGCAGGAGTCTGTCGATCAGCTTGTTGAACTCTATCTCGGAGGTGTCGGGGAACTGTTTGTTGTCGATACGTGAAAGGAGTAACAAGGATTTGTTCGTCTTTATAATCCCACGGAGCGTATGATTGATTCCGGCTATTTCGGAAAGCTGTTCTTCCGTGCAATCAGGGTCCTCGCTGAGAAGTTCCAGTTTGTTCATGCAGATAGCTAACGGTGTTTGCAGTTCGTGGGAAGCATTCTCGACGAACTGTTTTTGTTGGTTATACATGGCTGTATTCCGTTCCATGGCTGTTTGTATGGCCGTATTCAGGATTTTGAATTCTTCCACTTGGGTTTCGTTTACCAATGGAGCCGGTTGTTTTCCGGGGCGGTATTCTTTCAGCCATTTAACGAGCGTATAAAGGGGGCGGAAGCTGGATTTGAATACAAAGTGCGATACCAGCAGGATACAACAAAGCAGGCTGACATATAATATAATGATACTCCAGAAGATTGCTTCGGCCATATCTTCTTTCTCGAGGGTTGAAGTTTCGATGGTCAACTCGTAATATTTCCGGTCGGAAGTCATGAACCAGGTACGTAATACACGGACCGGTTCGTATTCCATTTCGATTTCGATATAGGTGGTGGAGTCGAAGAACTCGTCTTTATCCAGTTCCGCTTCCGCCTCCGGGACTTCACGGATATAATATTTGGTCATGATGTCGACATGGTCACGCAGTAATGTGCTGTCGGCAAGGACACTCTTGATAATGATCTCCTTATAATTCTCCAGGCTGTCGTTGGTCTCGTCGTCTATCTCATGCATGATGACGAAATAGAAACAGCAGGCCCAGGCGGTCAGGATAATCAATAATGGAATCGACAGGTTGCGGAATGTATAGTGGATCAGTTTCATCGTGTTATTCTTCGTTTACCATTTTATAGCCAAAACCGTAGACTGCTTTGATTTCGGCCGTCGCCCCGGCAGACTTTAGTTTCTTGCGCAGGTTTTTTACCTGGCTGTAAATAAAGTCGAAGCTATCTGCCTGGTCGATATAATCTCCCCAGATAGATTCGGCCAGTGCCCCTTTGCTGATCAGGCGGTCGGGGTTGGTGACAAAATAGTAAAGCAGGTCGAACTCTTTGCGGTTCAACACCAGTTCTTCTTCATTAATATATACGGCATGGCGGTCCGGGTAGACAATAATGTTTGCCAGGTTGATATGCATTTCGCCATCCTGTTGTTTCCGGCGGATGATGCATTTGATCCGGGCATTCAGTTCGGCCAGGTGGAAAGGCTTGGTCAGATAGTCGTCGGCACCGAGGTCGAGACCGGTCACTTTATCTTCGATCGAGTCTTTGGCGGAAACGATGATAACACTGTCTTTTTTCCGCATCTTCTTCAATTCTTCCAGTAAACTGAGGCCGCTACCGCCCGGCAACATGATATCCAGCACGATACAATCGTAATCATAATCGTTGATCTTCAGCAAAGCATCCTGATAGTTGGCCGCACTTTCCACGACATAGCGCTCCTTTTCCAACGAACGGATCATTACTTCACGCAAAGAATCTTCATCTTCTACAATCAGAATTTTCATGGGCTATCTTATTTATTTACAAAGTTATGCAATAATTCTGGCAAAAAACTGGAATTTTCGTGTTATGTTTTCCTTCCTTTGTCGTCATACTAACAGAATGGAACTTGAAACGTTTAAAATAACCGTCTTACCACTCCGGGATAAGCTGATCAACTTTTCTCTGAGACTGATGCAGGAAAAGGCCGATGCCGAGGATATCGTACAGGAGGCTTTTTTGAAGCTGTGGTATATCCGTGAGAAGCTGGACGGCTACAATAGCGTGGAAGCACTGGCGATGCAGGTTACCAAGAATCTGGCTCTGGATAAACTGCGAGCCCGCCGGCCGGAAGGTCCTGATATAGAGACGCTATCGCTGGATTCGGGATACCGTTCACCGGCTGAACAGTTGGAACAACAGGATGCCGCCGCCCGTATCCGGCAACTGATCAGCCAACTGCCTGCTGTACAGCAAACCATCATTCGGATGAAAGATGTGGAAGGCTATGAGATTGCGGAGATAGCGGAGATAACCGGCTCTCAGGTCGAAGCTATCCGTTCCAACCTCTCGAGAGCCAGGAAGAAGATACGGGAACAGTTTTTATTATTAAACAAACAGGAGCAATTATGAATATAGATGAATTATTGAATCGGTATTTTGAAGGAGAGACTTCGGCGAAAGAAGAGCAGAAGCTCCGTCATTTCTTCGCTTCAGACAATGTTCCGGAAAACCTGTCTGCTTACAAACCTTTGTTTGCTTATTTCGATGAGGAGATTGCGGCTGAAAGGGATATGGCAGAAGAGATATGGTCGGAGATCGCTCCCGAAGCACTTCCGGAAAAGCGTTTCCGGTTGAATCGCAAGTCGGTGGTTTATGTCCTGTCGGCAGTTGCTGCTTGTGTGCTGGTGTTTTTGGGAATCAGTCAGTTGCTTTATCCGGCCGATCCCTGTTTCTGTTCAGATAATTATGTAGTGATAAACGGGCGGTGCTATACCGATATCCATAAGGTTCGCTCTTCGGCATTTGAAGCGTTGCATGAGGTAGCCACTCCTGCAGACGAATATTTTCCCGAAGAAGATAAGGATGAAGCAGATCGCCGGATCATAGATAACCAATTAAAGGAACTCGGTTCCATATTCAATGATGACGAATAAAAAACATGTTGCGATGAAACAGATTAAATACACATTATTAGTATGGTTGGCAGCCCTTATGCTGTTTCCTGCCGGAGTAGGGGCAACAGATGCTGAGGTCTTGCAGAAGGACCTGAAGATACAGGATGTTTTCCAGCGTTACGGTCGTAAAAAGAATGTAACGATGGTGGAACTTTCCAACGAAATGCTCGAGACGTACGGTATGACCCGCTATAAGAGCATTACGATCAAGAATGATCCGGATGCCTTGTGTTTCACCCGTCAGTGTTTGGAGGCAGACCAGAAAGGTGCCCGTAAGATAAAGGAAGTGACCGACGATGGCGGTGTGATTTCCGCTTATTACCAGTTGCCGGGTAAGGAGGCCGATATAAACCGTTTTGTCCTTTTCAAAGTCAATGCAAAAGGCGTGATAACCCTGGTCTATATCGAAGGAGATTTGGATAGTGATGACCTGATTACTATCTTGTTCACTAAAAAAGATTTATAAACGAATAAAACTATATGAAGATGAAAAGATTAATACTGATTATGGCAGCCTGTCTCCCCGTGATGGGTTTGTTGGCAGCAGAAGTAGAACCGATACCGGCCGATACGATTATCACATTGGAAAAGAAACGTATAGAAGTCAAAGATAACGGCGACCGGATGAAGGTGCGGGTATATGAGCTGGATGAAAATGGTGAAGCGGTTGATGATGAAATGGTTTTTGAAGGGCACTACCGTGACGGGCAAAGTTACGAACGTCGCAAACATATCAAGACGTTGAATATACCTGTTCCCACCTGGGACAGGGACTTTTCCGCCCACTGGGCCGGCTTCGGTATGGGCTTCAACAGTTTCGATGGAGACGATGTTTCGCTGCGCAAAGGGAAATCGCTGGAATATAATCTGAATTTTATGGAGTTCAGCTTTCCGTTCTCCCGATATAACTGGGCGCTGGTGACCGGTGCCGGTCTGCGCTGGAATCGTTACCGTATAGATGAAAACGCTCATTTCCAGGAAGTGGACGGTGTTACCCAGCTGGTTCCTGCTCCCGAAGGTGTTGTTTATAAAAAGAGTAAACTGAATATGACCAGCCTTACCATTCCTGTATTGCTCGAATGGCAGACACCGAAGAAAAGACATAAACCCCGTTTCTTCGTTTCCGGTGGTGTCGTTGGAGTGATCAAGACAACCTCTTCTTCCAAAGTTGTTTATGATGACGAACGTGGAAAGACCCGGAAGCAGAAAATGGATGGTGGCATGAACCTTCGTCCTGTTACGATGGACCTTCTTCTTCAAGCGGGTGTCGGCTGCATAGGGGCTTACTTCAAGTATTCGCCTATTGAAATGTTTGAGAGTAAAAAAGGACCGGCTCTTCATCCGGTTTCTTTCGGGTTGCAGTTGCATTTATAGAAATAATTGACCCTTGCTCCGGATGCTTCGTTTTCCCCCTTCACGGACGTTCACCCGCTCAGGTCTTTCCCAGGAAGCACAGCTTCCTCTTTGGATGGGCGATACCGACACCTATATAAATATAACAGGTCCTTTCTCATTCAACAGTCGGTATCGCTTCGGCTTTTGCCGGTTTCCTGTTGCTTAGCAGGTTTAGTCGGAAGTATGAACAGCGGAAGATAAGGATTTGCATGGCTGGATAAAATTAGTATCTTTGCCCGTAGGAAGGGGCAGTCTGTGAACTGCTTTGGTTGGTAAAAACAACGAGTATGAGTACAAATAGAATTGAAGATGTTCCTTTTGAAGAAGTACACGAAGTGCAGAAATACGGAACCTATTATTCGGATAACCGTTTTTGGAAAAAGGTTGAACGGGTAGCCAAAAAGGTGGGAGCTACTGTGTTATTACCGGTGTTTACACTTTATTATATGTTGCAGGACGATAAAGTTTCTCTTCAGCATAAAGCCTATATTGTCGGTGCCCTCGGTTATTTTATCCTGCCGATTGATTTGATACCGGACGGTATCCTGCCTGTTATCGGCTTTACGGATGATATTGCCGTAATGACGTTGGTCCTGAAGTTGGTAAAAGATAGTATCACTCCTGAAATCAAGGCTCGTGCCAATGCCCGGGTATCGGAGATTATTGGGACGGATAATTTGTAACGGGATATTTTTTAGCGATTACTGTTGATTGGTTTGTTTTGACGGTGACCGTCAACGAGAGGTGACGATCTCCGTCAATGGTGGTTGACGACTTACATCACTTCTCATTGATGACTGTCGTCAAAGTAGTTCGGTTATCGAAATATCATTTATTTTCATTTCTTCTTTATATTCCGGCAAACAGATAAAAGCTGTCCCCGGAAACTCCTTTTCAAGATACTGGGTGAGATACTCCATCGTATTATCGGCAATTAATTTGTCCGTTTCCGGATAGAGATTGTAGACCAGTGCTTTTACTTCTACTCCATATTGTTTACAGGCAAAAAGGCTGAGCAGGGTATGGTTGATACTTCCCAGTTTTCCGGAGGTGACGAGCAGGACCGGATAATTTTGTTCCTTTACGTAATCGATGGTGAGCGAGTTGAAATCATTCGGAACCATCAGTCCGCCGGCACCTTCGAGAAGGACATATTCATATTTCTCCTGTAACTTGCGTGTCGCTTCGGTGATGGTCGACAGGTCGATGGTGCGTCCGTCGCGTTCGGCAGCCATGTGCGGCGAACAGGGATACGTGAAGATGTAAGGACAGGTGAGGCCGGCCTTATCCTCTTCGGTAAAGGGGATATCCTGTAATTGTCGGTGCATTTCAATATCTTCCGATACTTCCGTACAACCTGTTTGTATCATCTTCTGGGTGATGACCGTTTTGCCCTTTTCGGCCAGGGCACGGGCGAGGATACCAGTAGCATAGGTCTTGCCGATATTGGTGTCGATGCCTGAAATAAATAAGACTTTTCCTTTCATTTTTTATGCTTGTTTTTTTACTGCCAGCACATAGAGCGGGCGGTAAGTGAGTGTTACCTGATTATTATTTGTATGGAACAGTTCCTGATAATCCCGGCAGAAATCTGTTTGTTTGCCGCGTGTCCAGGTGCCGTCGCCGGTAGCGGTTACCCCTGTATGCTTTAAATGGCGGAGTACATCGAGCGGTGTGTCGAAAGTGAGGATTATTTCTTCTTCTCTCAGGTGAATCAGATGAAAATCTTCCTCCAGCCATTCCGTCAGCAGTTCGCCAGAAGGATATGTTAAGCCTTTGCCGGTCAATTGCTTGATCTCTGTTAAATTGCCGGGTGCAAAGGAGTTGAACAGTAAAGTCCCGTTGGGCGAAAGCATTCCGGCCAGTTTATGAAGGAATTGTACAGGCTCCTTCATCCATTGAAAGGCGGAAGCAGATGCGATCAGGTCGAAGCAACCGGGAAAGTCGATCTCTTCCGCATTTCCGGCGATAAAGAGTGGTGACTGTCCGGGGAACAGGGAGGCTACTTTCTCCCGGCAACCGTCACAGATATCGTTCAGATACCATTCGTCGATTACGCAGCTTTCTTTCAAAAGACGGGTGAAACCGCCCGTTCCGCAACCGATTTCAAGGGCACGCTGGAAATGGATGTCGGTGTAACGCGATAATATACCGGTGAGTTTCCGGCAGATTTGTTGCTGTGCATCGGCATGCAGGTCGTAACTATCCAGCGCGCGGCTGAAGCGGGTTATAATTCGTTCCACTGTTTCCATAAATAAAAAGGATAATGAGGTGCTGTGATTTCTGTTACCGGGCAACGTCCGTTCCAGTAGTTGCGTTGATTGGCAGCCGGAAAGATATGATCGTCCGAGCTTATAATGGCACGTGTCCATTGTATGGATGTCGTGTCGTCTGCATTTGTCATTGATTGGCCGTTACAAAGATTGTAAATATGTTGTAGCTCGTCTTTAACCTCTTCCAGCGGGCGGGCAGGAAATTTCTCGTGTTGTGCGAGTATATCCCGGCTGCCGCACATCCGTCGGTTGAAACGTTTCATACCTTCGGCTGTCAGGTTGTCGAGTGTTCCCCGGAAGATGTTTTCCGGGATACCGAAGTTGTCGTCTATCGGCCGGGGCGTGCCGTTGATGGCGGTAGCTGTGGTTAGTGCGTATTTCCCGGCTAAAGCCAGTTCTGCCATACGCACTCCCATGGACCAGGCAATCAGATGGATTTCCTTATAGCTGCTTAGGTCTTCATGGAATGTCATGTCCCTGTAATCATAACAGAGCATGATATCCGTTCCGTTCTCTGCTTTCAGTCCGGTGAATGATTCGGGCGAGGCAGACCAGCCTGCAAAGAAGAGGAGCAGACGGGGATGGGAGCTATTGAGTTGTTTTTCTATTTTCATATTTCTTTTATCAGTTGGGTGAGTTGCGCAGTGGTTATATCCGCTGTCAATGAGAAGCGTATCCGTGCCGTTCCTTTCGGAACCGTGGGCGGACGGACGGGGAGACAATAGAAGCCTTTGCGTTGCAACTCTTCGGCTTTGCTGATGCAATCGTTATTTTCTCCGATTATATAAGGGATGATATGGCTTTCGCTGATTTCTCCTCCTTTGCCTTCGAGGGCATCGGAAAGCAGATGGCTTGTCAGGGTGAGTTCTTCACGCAGGGAGGAAAATTCCGGAAGCCGTTCGAAGATGAAACGTGTCCAGGCTATCTGTGCTGGAGGCAGGGCAGTGCTGAATATCAGCGGACGCATGCAGTTGACCAAATATTCCCGGATGGTCCGGCTACAGACCACATAGGCACCCATAGAGGCGAGCGCTTTACCGAAAGTGCCGACCAGTAGGTCTATCTCGCGGATACAATCCTGTTCTTCGGCTATTCCAAGACCATTTTTACCGCGTACACCGATTGCATGGGCTTCGTCGACATAGAGGCAGACGTTCGGATAACTTTTCTTCAGTTCTACCAGCCGGCGGAGGTCGGCAACGTCGCCATCCATGCTAAAGATACTTTCTGTTACGATAAATAATTGTTCGTATTGACCGGCATTCTTCTTTAATAATGTTTCCAACTGATTGTAATCATTATGGCGGTATCGTTGGAAAGGGGCGCCGCTGAGCAGTATCCCGTCGATGATGCTGGCATGTACCAGTTTATCGGCAAGGATGAGGGTTTGCTTATCGGCCAAAGCCGGCAGTATTCCGGTATTGGCATGATAACCGCTGTTGAAAAGCAAGGCGGCTTCCCGGTTGAAGCGTTCGGCCATCAACTGTTCTAGTTCCGTATATACCGTAAAATTCCCGGTCAGCAGGCGGGAAGAAGAGGAGGAGAGAGGATAACCTTTTTCCTTCCATTCTTCAAAGAAAGCCTCCCTTAAATCAGTGCGGGACGCCAATCCCAGGTAATCGTTGGAGGAAAGGTTAAGCATGACCTGCCCATCTCTTTCTATCCGGTTGCCAGTATGGACGATATCCGGCAAGCTACGCAGGTTCCCCGCTTCATTTACTTGTTTTAATATCAGAGTATAATCTTTCATTGTTTATTTCTTTATGCACCTCAATACCCCCGAAGTCAGAACCGTCAGCTCTTCCGGCTGGATAATAAACGGCGGCATCAGATAAACCAACCTGCCGAATGGACGGACCCAAATGCCTGCCTCCACAAAGCGACGTTGAAGGATTGCCATATTGACCGGTTCTTTCATTTCAATCACCCCGATGGCTCCGAGTACCCGTACTTCCTTTACATTTTCAAAAGATTGCGCCGGCGCCAGTTCATGACGAAGTTGTGCTTCGATGGCGCTGACTTTCTCTTTCCATCCGCTTTCCAGAAGCAGGGAGACAGAAGCGGAGGCGATGGCACAGGCCAGCGGGTTTCCCATAAAGGTCGGGCCATGCATAAAGCAACCGGCCTCACCGGAACAAATAGTAGTAGCCACCCGTGTCGTAGTCAGCGTAGCCGAGAGTGTCAGATATCCTCCGGTCAGAGCTTTGCCGATACACATGATGTCTGGTACGACATCTGCATGTTCCCAGGCAAAGAGTTTTCCGGTACGGCCGAATCCGGTCGCTATTTCATCAAAGATCAGCAATACATTGTATTCTTCGCATAACTCTTTGGCACGAACCAGAAAAGTCGGTGAGTAGAAATACATTCCTCCGGCTCCCTGTACGATGGGTTCCAGTATCAGGGCGGCGATATCGTCGGCATGTTGTTTCAGCAAATCTTTTAATGGAGTCATGGCATCTTCGTCCCATTCTTCATTGAACTTTACGGAAGGTTGAGGAATAAAGTATTGAACGGGAAGGCTTCCGGCAAATATCCCGTGCATGCCTGTGACGGGGTCGCAGACAGACATCGCATGCCAGGTATCTCCATGGTATCCGCTACGGATTGTGGCAAATGCATGCTTCCCGGTTTTCCCTTCGGATTGCCAGTATTGGATAGCCATCTTCATCGCTACCTCGACGGCTACCGAACCACTGTCGGCAAAGAATATCTTTTCCATCTCCGGAGGAAGGATTGCCAGTAGTTTTTGGGCCAGTTCGACGGCCGGTTCATGCGTAATGCCGCCGAACATGATATGACTCATCTTATCCATTTGCTTTTTAGCTGCAGCGTTCAGGACCGGATGATTGTATCCGTGAACAGCCGCCCACCAGGACGACATTCCGTCTACCAGGCGTCTGCCGTCTGCCAGAATGATATTCACTCCTTCTGCACCGGCTACCGGATAGACGGGAAGCGGGTCGATTGTCGAGGTATAGGGATGCCATACATGCTCCCTGTCGAATTGCAGTAATTCTTCTGTTGTCATAAATTTGTATGTGTTATCCGACCCAGTCGGTTTCTTCTGTTAATGAATAGCCGGCTTCGGTAAAGAGTATTTTGTCTTCCTCTACCTGGCTACCGATGGTTGTTAGCAGGTCGCCAATGATTGCTGCGTTTATACCTATATATAAGGCTTTCCGTTGTGTCTCTTTACTCAACAGTGAACGTCCTCCCGAGAAACGGAGGTAAGCCTCCGGGTTGATAAAACGGAATAGAGCAATAGTCGTAAGAAACTCTTCTTCCGATAATTGGGGAGTGCCGGCAAGCGGAGTTCCCGGTATCGGTTGTAGCAGGTTTAAGGGGATGGAATGTACTTGTTCTTTTTGGAGTAACAGGGCCATCTCTATCCGTTGTTCCATGGTTTCCCCCATGCCGATGATACCGCCGGAACAGATGCGGAAACCTTCTTCGCGTGCCATATGAATTGTTTCGAGTTTCTGCTCGATTGTATGAGTGGTACATAGGGTACGGAAGTGGGAGGGAGCGGTTTCGATATTGCAATGGTAGTTTTCGACACCGCTTTCACGCAGTTCTTTTAACTGTTCTTTGTTCAAAAGACCAAGGGAAGCGCAGCATTTGATGTCGCTCGCCTGTTTGATATAGCGGACGGTTTCTGTTAATTTCCTGATTTCTCCGTCCGATAGACGTTTGCCGCTGGTAACCAATCCGAAGCGTTCGATTCCCTGCTGGCGATTGTGTAGTGCCTGATGAACACATTCTTCGGCCGGTAGTAAGGGATACAGGGCGACGACTGTGTTATAATGTCCGGACTGTGCACACCATTTACAGTTCTCGCTGCAATTCCCACTTTTGGCATTGATGATGGAGCAGGTATCGAATTTATTTCCCATGAAGTGACGCGTGATTTGATGGGCGGCCTTATATAAAGCCTCTTTATCGGGAGATTGAGATAAGGCGACGGCCTGTTCCTCATTGATGGTTCCCCCTTCAATAACAATCTGTTTAAGTGTTTCAATCATATTGGTTGTCTTTTATGAAATAGAAAAGCGGGAAGTCTCAGCATAACTGAAACTTCCCGCTTTAGGATATATACATATAATAATGTAGGCAAACGAACCCGCTGCCGATGTCTGTTTTACTGTCTGTAAAGAGAATAGAAGAAGTAACATCTGTGAAAGCCACGATATCGCTTCTGCACACGATTGTTCCTGCAAAAGTTCAGTCTCTTTCTTTGCTTCTTCCGGACCGATTTGTCCGGTCAATAATACAGACGAATGGTTGGAACCGTTTTTAACCTGGAATCTTTCTGCTACATTAGAAGAAAGTTGCCCGATCGTAACGGCTCTGTCCAGACTGAAGAATGCAGCATACCCCTTCCGGCTCCATCTTTTGAACCGGAAAGTCTTTTGTTTGAGATATGTCTGCTGCAACTTCATCTGTTAGCTTTTATTATTTAGCTACTTTTTCCAGACGCTTCATGATAGAGAAGATGAACAGTGCCGACAGCAGACAGCATACGATCAATACGCTCCATACCATCCACAACTGCATTCCGCCCCACAGATAACCGATGATGGCCACCAGATAGTTACCGATAGCCGTAGCTACGAACCATCCTCCCATCATCATACCTTTATATTTAGGAGGTGCTACTTTCGATACGAAGGAGATACCCATCGGTGAAAGCAATAACTCAGCGAAAGTCAATACCAGATAAGTCGATATCAGCCAGTTCGACGAAACCAGAACATCGGCAGAGATACCGTTTGCTTCAACAGCTGCCGGAGTAGGCAATCCTAAAGAACCCAACGCCATGATAAGGAAACCGCAGGCTGCAATCACCATACCGATACCGATCTTACGCGGTGCAGACGGCTCTTTCTTTTTCTTTGCCAGATATCCGAATACAGCCAGCGATACCGGAGTCAACACGATTACAAAGAACGGGTTGAACTGCTGGAAGATCTGAGGCTGTATCCCGGATACAACGTCGGGTGTATTGCCATATATGAAATATAGTCCGGCAATTGAAGCTGCAAATATTATGGCAGATATACCGCGGGCGCGTCCTGTACTGCTCTGGAACATAGAGAATGCCGAGTACACAGCGACAACTATTGTAGCCAAAGCCCATACGTTGAATCCGATGCGTGTCCAGCCGCCGGCTGTGGTGGAGGTGAACTGCTGTGCGAACTTGGTCAGTGTGGCTCCGTTCTGGTGGAAGACCATCCAGAAGAATATCACAACGGCGAATACAAGGAGAAGAGCCACAATGCGACTTTTGGTCTGTTCTTTGGTGAGCTCGGGAGCGTTTGCTTTGCCATTGGTTGAGTTTGCAGAGGCTTTGCCGTCGCTTACACCGTCGTATGTCTTGACTCCAAGCTTATAGATAAGGAACGAAAGCACCATAGATCCGCATGCCACAGCAAATGCGTAGCTGTAGCCGGTGGTGAGTGTGTCCATGTATGTGCGACACCACTGTGCGAGATCAGAAACATTGCCTGCAAGCGATTGTAGTGTTGCGATCTTTGCGGGATCGGTGAGTTCTCCGGCTATGAATGCGTTGCACAAGCCGGGAAGTGCCGGATTGTATTCGAGGCCGTTGGAGTGCATGGCCATGCTGCAAAGATATTCTGTGACAGAGGGTGCGAACATAGCGCCGATGTTAATGGCCATGTAGAAAAGGGAGAAGGCCACATCGCGTTTCTCACTGTAGCGGGGATCGTTGTATAGGTCTCCGACCATAACCTGCAGGTTGCCTTTGAACAGACCTGTGCCGGCGCTGATTAGGAACAGTGCAGCGAACATTATCACCATTGAGAGTGTAGCTCCTGGCTGTGTCGGCAGCGACATCACCAGGTATCCGGCAAACATGACGATGATACCGAGTGATACAGTCTTCTGGAAATTCCATTTGTCGGCTATCATGCCGCCGAGCATGGGCATGAAGTAGACAAGGGCAAGAAAAGTAGAATAGATAAAAGTCGCGGTGGCTGTAGACAAGGCGAATTTCGCCTGTAGGAACAGCAGAAGGATCGCGAGCATCGTGTAGTAGCCGAAACGCTCGCCGGTGTTGGCGAGGGCCAGTACATACAGTCCTTTGGGCTGATTTTTAAACATGATGATTGATTGTTATTTAAGAATTTATTAGTTTTTCTTTTTCTTGTCCTTTTCAGGAGTGTCTGACACGAGTTCTACATCGAATCCGATTTTCTTGAATGCCTGTTGGATTGCTTCCGCAGTGATCGCGTCCGCGTCGTATTTGATGGTTACTGTCTGTGTTTTAAGGTCGGTGTCGATCTTTTTGATGCCGCGTTCGAAGCGTATGTTATCCTTGATGCGTGTCTCGCAACTGGCGCAATGCATTTCGGGGGTTGGGGTGAAGACCGCTACTTTTATGTCTTTGGCGAAGCCTGACGCTGAGATAAGCAGGGCTGCTGCAAAGGTGATGATTTTAGTTTTCATTATATTATGTCTTTGTTTTTGAAAAATTGGTTATCTGTTGATGTTGATTCTTATGCCCGCATATGCCATAGCTCCGTGTAGCGGCCCCCAGATCATCGTGGAGTCGAAGTTGCCACTCCAGGGATCTGCTGCGCTTATTATGGCGTTTTTCTGTTTGAATCCTGTGAGGTTTTCTCCTCCGGCGTAGATGCTGCCCCAGCGGAAGAAGCGTGTTACTTGTCCGGAGAGCTGTCCGAAAGCCTTGAATGTTGCGGGCCATGATGATGTCCCGTCGGAAAGCGTATATGGATCAGGCATGCGTCCGGATCCGTTGTACTGAAGCGTAAGGTCTATCTGCCATAGACCCGGTGGGATGCGGTAACTTACGGATGCGAGGCCTTTCCATTTTGGCGTAAGGGGGCGCTGTCTAAGGCCTTTTTCGCCGTAGTCGGATCTCGCGTCGTTCAGTCGCCATGCGCAGGTGAGGTTGAATCCGTCGAATAATTCGTAATTGGCCTCGAGTTGCAGGGTATGGCTGAAACTGCGCCCAGTGAGGTTGCTGAATATGACTGCATGTGGATCTGAATCAAAATCCACGACTATCTGTTCGCTGAATCTTGTATAGTAATATTCGGCTGATGCTGAGAATGGGCGTCCGGCTATCCGGAAGTCGGTATTGGCGCTGAATCCGAAATTCCATGCTTCCTCTTGTTTCAGATCCTGCGCTATTATAAGTGCGCGCGAAGATGCCAGCAGGTAGTTGTTTTCAGCCAGGACGTGGTTTGTGCGGTATCCTTTTCCTGCTGCGCCGCGCAGGCTGAACTGAGGTATCGGGGTATATTTTATATGTGCGCGTGGAGTGACGAACCATCCGTAGTGGCTGCTGTGGTCGGCGCGTAGCCCGGCCATAGCTGTCAACTTTTCGCCCAGGATATATGTGTATTGAGCATATATTCCGGCTGTCGTCTCCCTCGGGAGAGAGGGTAGGGCGATGGGGATGCCACCGTTATCGGTAGCAGTCTCGTTCTCGTATGCGTCGTGGTTAAGGCTCAGTCCGGCTGATATGTTGCCTGCCTGTGATGGCAGGTTGGTTTCATACATCAGTGATAGATATGCATTCCATTGGTCTACGCTGTATTTTCTGTGTCCGTAGGTTGCGTCGAGCTTATGAAGCGAACCGCTTGCCATCAGTGCTATGTTGGAAGCGTTTTCCTGATTGAATATCACTGCGTCCTTGGCAAAAAATTCAGCGCGGTCGGTGCGTATTTTTATACGGTATGGATTGTCTTTGTTATGGCCGTGCTGTCCGCTCCTGCGGTCTTCAGTCAGAAAGTTTATGGCAGTTTGGAATATGTTTTTCTGAGATACGCGCGCCCATCTGTTGACGAGGTGCAACTGTTCGACACGAGGTTTGTCCATGAAGCCGTCGTGATTGCCGTCATGATCACGGAACGAGTTTTCGTAATGCGCGAGTATGGATGTGCTCCAAGGGCCGGACTCTCCATCGGACGTTTTGGGGAAATGTATGTTTCCGTCAAAATTAGCTTCTATTTTCAGATCGGTATCTGTATATAGATTGATGTGCATGGCTTCGTCGGCCTGCGGCTTCAGATATTCGATGTTGATCTGTCCGGAGATTGCTTCTGCTCCGTTTTTTACGGAAGCACTGCCTTTGCTCACCTGTATGCTTTGCATCCAGGGGCCGGGAACATAGCCGAGGGAATATGGTGCGGCAGCCCCACGGAAAGCCGGAAGATTTTCAGTCAGCATCTGTACGTATGTGCCGGACAGTCCAAGTAGCCGGATCTGACGGGCGCCTGTGGCGGCGTCGGTGTAGCTTACATCTACTGATGGATTGGTGCTGAAGCTTTCACCGAGATTACAGCATGCTGCTCTTATCAGCTCTCCACGGTTGAGGCTTTCGCCAATAAGGGCCGACTGACCGACAGTGCGGCCTGCGCGACGTGCTCCGACCGACAGTTCCTTTAGCTCTACCGAGCGCACGGAGTCGGCGTCATTTCCGGCGTTCAGAGCCGGAATGCCCGCATACAATATCGCCGCTGTAAATATCAGATGTCGTGGTGTTGGAGTCATATCTACTGCAAAGATAATAAAAATACAGACTGATGCAAAGACACAAAAAAAGAGTGCGACCCAATGAGTCGCACTCTTTCAGCTTTTGCT
>OFFJ01000712.1_pt1 | contig 26777 bp, 19 predicted proteins | sample 1521261 | NCBI WGS metagenome assembly OFFJ01 (sample SAMEA3504122, study PRJEB24116) | mouse gut metagenome | biome: mouse gut; feature: mouse-associated habitat; material: faeces | place: Denmark | collected 2011 | reverse complement strand
CCAGAAAAGACATTACGTATGTGTGCTTTTCCGATTATGATCCCACCATTCCCAACAAGGACGTGGCGTTCCACAAGGTGTCCGTCACAAATACCTTCGGGGAGTGGCTGGCGGCTAACGGCATGAAGCAGGCCCGCATCGCGGAGACGGAGAAGTATGCCCATGTGACATTTTTCTTCAACGGAGGCGTGGAAGAGCCCAACGAGGGGGAGGACAGGGTTTTGGTGAACTCGCCCAAGGACGTGGCGACTTATGACCTGAAGCCCCAGATGAGTGCTTACGAGGTATGCGATAAGCTCTGCGAGGCCATCCGTTCCGATAAATATGATGTTATCATTATCAATTTTGCAAATCCGGACATGGTGGGACACACCGGCGTTTTAGACGCGGCAGTCAAGGCCGTGGAGGCAGTGGACGAATGCGTGGGCAAGGCTGTGGAGGCCATCAGAGAGGTGGACGGAGCCATGTTTATCTGTGCGGATCACGGCAATGCGGAAATGCTGGTGGATTATGAGACGGGAGAACCCTTTACCGCTCACACCACGAATCAGGTGCCCTTTATCTTGGTGAACTATGACGAAGACTACGCCCTCAGGGAGAACGGCTGTCTGGCGGACATCATTCCCACTTTGATTCAGATCATGGGCAAAGAGCAGCCGGCGGAGATGACGGGAAAGTCGCTGCTGGTGCAAAAGTGATCCAAAGAAAAGAGAAAAAGTAAGAAAAATTGTCCGGAATACCGTATATGCGGAAGGCAGGATAAGAAGGGAGCCATGGATTGTAGAGATACGGTTTATGGTTCCCTTTCGTGTAAAAGGACGTGTGATAAGGGATGTTTTTCATTATTCGAGAAGAATCACAATTTTGATGGGAGGAACAACATGGCAAAGGTGACATTGGGTGCAACCGGCATCACCACAGAGAAGAATTCTTTCGGGGCGCTGCCTATTCAGCGGATTTCCAGACAGGAGGCGGTGGGGCTTTTGCGAAAGGCCTATGAGGGAGGCGTGACCTTTTATGACACGGCCAGATATTACACGGACAGCGAGGAGAAGCTGGGGGAGGCCTTTGAGGGGATGCGGGAGAAGATTTTCATCGCTACCAAGACCGGAGCCAAGGATGCGGAGGGCTTCTGGAAGGAGCTGAACACATCCCTTCACAATCTGCGGACGGACTATGTGGACATTTATCAGTTCCACAATCCGGCCTTCTGTCCTAAGCCGGGAGACGGTTCCGGGCTCTATGAGGCCATGCTGGAGGCCAAGGAAAAAGGCATGGTGCGCCACATTGGCATCACGAACCACCGCCTTGGCGTGGCCCATGAGGCAGTGGAGAGCGGGCTTTACGAGACCCTGCAGTTTCCCTTCAGCTATCTGGCTACGGAGAAGGACATAGAGCTGGTGGAAAAATGTGCTCAGGCAGGAATGGGCTTTATTGCCATGAAGGCGCTGTCGGGGGGACTGATCACCAATTCCGCGGCTGCCTATGCTTTTTTGGCGCGGTATGACAATGTGCTGCCCATATGGGGCGTGCAGCGGGAGGAAGAGCTGAATGAATTTCTGTCCTATATCGGGAACCCGCCGGAGATGACGGAGGAGCTTTCGGAGATCATTGCCAAGGACAGGAAGGAGCTTCTGGGGGATTTCTGCAGAGGCTGCGGCTACTGTATGCCTTGTCCCGCAGGGATCGAAATCAACAATTGCGCCCGCATGAGCCTGCTGATCCGCCGTTCTCCCTCCGCCGCCCATCTGACTCCCGAGGCGCAGGAGAAGATGAAGAAGATAGAAGGATGCCTTCACTGCGGGAAATGCAGGGCCAAATGTCCCTACGGACTGGACACACCGGCGCTTCTGGAGAAAAATTATAAAGACTACTGTGAAATTTTGGCAGGAAAGGCTTATTAGGGAGGCTTATTAGGGAAGGAAGGCTTATTGGGGCAGGAAAGGCTTATTAGAATAGGAAAATTTTATTAGGGTAGGAAAATCTTATTAGGGCAGGTAAATCTTATTTAGGGAAAGAAAGCATATCGGGGAAAGCATAGACAGCTGCGGGGAAATGGGTTAGATGAGAATAGGAAGCCTATCTTTTGGGCATTTTAAGAGGAATCAACAAAGCAAAAGGAGGCCCACTATTATGACCACATACTTGGAAATTAAATCCATTCATGCCCGGGAAATTCTGGATTCCAGAGGCAATCCTACCGTGGAGGCACAGGTGGCGGTTCTGAATCATGGGAACGGAAACCGTTATGAGGGAACAGCCGCCGTGCCCTCCGGCGCCAGCACGGGGCGTTTCGAGGCGGTGGAGCTTAGGGACGGGGAGCCCAGGTATTTTGGGCTGGGGGTACAGCATGCCGTGAGGAATGCAAATGAAAAGATCGCCCCTGCGCTGTTGGGCGCCAATGCCCTGAATCAGTACGAGATCGATAGGAAGCTTATCGAGCTGGACGGTACGGAGAACAAGGAGAATCTGGGTGCCAACGCCATGCTGTCCGTGTCTCTTGCCTGCGCCAAGGCTGCCGCCGCGGCTCTTTCCATGCCCTTGTACCGCTATGTGGGGGGCACGGGAGCACATCTTCTGCCGGTGCCCATGATGAATATTCTGAATGGCGGGAAACATGCCGCAAACACGGTTGATTTTCAGGAATTCATGATTATGCCTATCTGCGGGTCATGTTTTTCCGATGCCCTGCGTATCTGTGCGGAGGTGTACCATAATCTGAAGAAGATTTTGGAGGATAGGGGGCTCTCCACGGGAGTGGGGGACGAGGGCGGATTCGCTCCGGACCTGCCGGACGCGGAAAGTGTTCTGAGCATACTGGTGGAGGCCGTCAAAGCTGCGGGCTATGTGCCGGGGGAGGACGTGTGGATTGCCATGGATGCGGCCTCCAGCGAACTGTACAATGAGAAGACGGACATGTATCATTTCCCTGGGGAAAGCCGTCTGAAAGGAGAGGAGGTCATCCGGAGCACGGAGGAGATGATTTCCTATTTTGAGAGTCTGGTGGAAAAGTTCCCGATCTTGTCCATTGAGGACGCTCTTGCCGAGGACGACTGGGACGGCTGGCAGAAGCTGACGGCAAGGCTTGGAGGAAAGGTGCAGCTGGTGGGAGACGATCTGTTCGTCACCAACAAAAAGCGTCTGGCCGCAGGGATCAAGCTGGGCACGGCAAACTCCATTCTGGTGAAGGTGAATCAGATCGGCACTCTCACGGAGGCCTTTGAGGCAGTGGAGCTGGCCCACAAGAACAATTATACGGGGGTCATGTCCCACCGTTCCGGTGAGACGGAGGACACCACCATAGCAGATCTGGCGGTTGCCTGGAACACGGGGCAGATCAAGACCGGAGCGCCCTGCAGAAGCGATCGGACTGCCAAGTACAATAGGCTCCTCCGGATAGAGGAGGAGTTAGGAGGCGCGGCGGAGTATCCTGGGCTTTTGGCCTTTCATGTGCGGTAGGCCTGCCATTAAAAAATGTCATACTTTTTTCATACCGTTTTTGTGTTGACCCTCGCAGGACATGTGGCATATGCCGCATGTCCTATTTCATGCCTTGCGGTTCATGAATTAAGATCAGAAACATGGACTTTTTTTGGCCGCTTTGCTATAATCCTCTTCGCAAACGGATGTTTGCCCTACAAAAAGAAGAAAAGAGGTAATGATTAATGGCGTCATTGAAGAGAGTCACACACAAAAGCGGCAGGGTGGTCTATCGCATTGTGATCTGTATGGGATATGACAAGGAGGGGAACAAGCTTGTGAAGAACCTTACCTATTCGGTGGATCAGTCAGCCACTCCAAGGCAGCAGGAAAAGGAGGCGATGAAGTATGCTATGGAATTGGAAGACAAGCTGAAATTTGGTCATGACGTCCGTTCCGAAAAGGTATCCTTTGAGGAATTTTCGGATCAATGGCTGGAGAGCGTCAAGGAAAATCTGGCCTATGGAACTTATATAGGGTACAAGCAGCTGCTGGAGGGCAGGATCCAGCCCTATTTCAAGGGATATCGGGTGGCAGGCATCCGGACCGAGGACATAGAGGCCTTTTATAGGACGCTGGCGGAGGAGTATTCTTTCGGAACCATCCGGCGCTTTGCAAATGTACTCAGCTGCATTTTCAGGACTGCCAGACGCTGGAACATCATCGAGAACAATCCCTGCCAGTATGCCCAGAAGCCGAGGCGAAGGCAGGAAAACGGGGAGCTGCGGTATTTTACGCCTCAGCAGTCCGTCATGTTTTTGAAATCTCTGGATTTGACTTATGAAGTCAAATATAGAAGGCGTCATGCAACGGAAAACAAAGAGGGGGATGTTTTCGGGGAATGTATCAAAAAATGCAATGTTCCCACACAATATAAGCTGTTTTATGCCATTTCCATATTCTGCGGTCTCAGGAAGGGGGAGACTCTGGCGCTGCGCTGGGGAGATGTGGATCTGGAAGGCAGGGAAATCCGAGTTTCAAAATCTGTTGGGCGAACGGTGAACGGCTTTGACTGTAAGGAGCCCAAAAGCGCGTCCGCGCTGCGGAGGGTGCCGATTCCCAACAAGCTTTCCGTCATGCTGAAGGAATATAAGGCAGAATATGGCTTCTTAAAGAGCCGCCTCGGGGACAGATGGCAAGGGGATGACAGCTTATTTATACAGCCGGACGGGCGGAGAATGTGCCACACTGCCACATACCAATATTTTGTCAGGCACCTGAAGCGCTACAACCAGTGGGTGGAAGAAAACCCGGAAAAGGCGCGTCTGAAAGGGCTGGAGCGGCTTCCCATGATTCCTCTTCACGGATTGCGGCATTCCTGCGCTACTTTGCTGAACTATCTGGACGTGAATATCATAGATATCTCAAGGTATCTGGGACATGCAAACTGTTCCACCACCATGAATATCTATGCCCATAGCTTCGAGGCTCAGAAGCAGGCGGCCAGCGACAAGCTGAACGAATTCATACGCATTCATACATGAGAGATACGAGGCGCAAAAAGATATTACTTTTTTCATACCTTTCTTACCAGCTGTGAAAAGATAGTGGAGGACAGAGCGCTTTGGAGAAAATAATATGAAATATCTGCATTTTGTCTACAGAGCTGTCATTTTGAAACCTTTTTTTCCGGTCAAAGCAGTATATGGGGACATTTTAACCGTTTAGCCAAGGCGGATTATCGAAAAACTGTGCAAATATACCTATGCATTCTGAAAACTGCCATAGATTGCCTACCCAAAGAGGAGTCGAAAAAAACAAAAAATTCTTGACAGTTGGCAGAGTGTAATTTATACTGAACTATGTTGGCTGCATACAATCTCGTATTGTATACAGGTATACGTACCTGAGGGCGAGCATTATATGCAGCAAATCTATCGAGAGGAGAAAGATTATGAAAAAGAAAGCATTAGCCTTATTGTTGGCTTCGGCTATGGTTCTTTCCATGGCGGCCTGCGGCGACGACTCTTCTGGCGAGAGCGGATCCGGCAGCGTGTCCGGCAGCGCCACACCAGACAGCAGTGCACCGGAAAGCAGCGCACCGGAAGGCAACGGCGGATCCGAGGAATCTGCAAAGTCCTATACATATAGGCAGTATACGGCAGTTTCCCCGTCAAACTGGAACCAGCTCACGTATCAGGACAGTAATGACACGCAGATCATGAATCACTTGGGGAGCGATTTTTTCGCATACAATTTCAAGTTTGATGATGCGGGAGAAATCGTGCCCGGCGAGTTTGTCATGGAATACAGTGCGGCAACCGCGCTGGAGGATGTTTCCGACAAAGTCGACGCAAAGTGGAATGTTCCGGAGGGAAAAAAGGGCTATGCATGGAAGATCACCCTGCGAGAGGATCTCAAATGGGATGACGGCACGGAGATCACTGCAGAGGACTTCGTATATACCATGCAGCAGCAGCTGGATCCGCTTTTCCAGAACTACAGAATGGACAGCTATTACAATGGCGCCACTGTTATCGTGAATGCGAGAAACTATGTGAAACAGGGTACATCTGAGGAAGCCATCGACAACTCTGCTACACAGTTTTATACGCTGGAAGATTTGGTAAAGGGTGAGGACGGCGTGTATACACAGCCCGACGGAGGCATGATCATGTTTTCTCTGATGGATCCTCTGGCCCAGTGCAGCGACAATAGCATAACGGATATTGCCGATTATTTTGATGCGGACGCGCTGGCATCCCTGCAGGAGCTTGCAGATGAAAACGGCCGTGTACCTGTAACGGACGACTCCATAGCCCTTGTCACGAAGCTCATCGATACAGAGGCCTGGGGCAATGAGCCGCCTGAGAACGTTCCTCTGTACATGGTTTATGACTATACTTATCCTGCAGTTGACTTTGGCGATGTAGGTATTTACGTGGGCGACAGCAAGTATGAGATCGTTCTTGTGCTTGAGAAGCCGCTGAACCTTCTGAAAGAGGACGGCTCCCTTTCCTATCAGGCTGCATACAACATGGCGTCCCTGCCCTTGGTGAAGAAGGATCTTTACGAGAAGAACAAGGTTGCTCCATCGGAAGGCAGCACCCTTTGGACCACGACCTACAATACCAGCGTCGAGAGCAGTGCAAGCTGGGGTCCCTACAAGCTGGAGAGCTTTCAGGCAGGTAAGCAGTACACTCTTGTGAAGAATGAAAACTGGTTCGGCTACAGCGATCCTCAGTACGAGGGACAGTATCAGACCACAAGAATCGTATGTGACACCATTGCCGAGTGGAACGCGGCATGGCTGAAGTTTCTGGCAGGCGAGATCGACGGAATCGGTATCGATATATCCATTGCGGACGAGTACAAGGGAAGCGAGAGGGCATATTTTACGCCGGATGACTTTGTTGGATCCATGCAGCTTCAGTCCAATATGGAGCAGCTGAAGGCCCGTGAGTCTGACGGTATCAACAAGTCCATAATGGGATATGCCGATTTCAGAAAAGCCATTTCCCTCGGAATAGACAGAAATGATTTCGCAACCAAGACGACCACTTCATCCCTTGCCGGATTCGGCCTGTACAACTCCATGCACTATTATGATGTAGAGAACGGCGGAGTGTACAGAAATACCGACGAGGCAAAGCAGGTGCTCTGTGATGTATACGCTGTTGATGTAAACAGCTATGGAAGCCTTGACGAGGCCGCAGACTCCATCACGGGCTACAATCTGGAAGAGGCGAGAAAGCTTCTTACTCAGGCCTACAATGATGCTCTGGCAGCAGGCGACATCAAGGAGACGGATAAGGTGCTCTTTACATTCGGCACCAGTGCAATCAACGAGGTAGTACAGAGAAGAGTTGATTTCCTGAGGAATTCTTTCCAGGAGCTGGCAAAGACCACGCCTTTGGAGGGCAGGATTGACGTAGAGCTGAAGGACTTTTCCGCAAGCTGGGCAAATGATTTCCGCAGCGGTGCATATGATATCTGCTTGGGCGGCTGGAACGGCGCCGCATGGGATCCCGGTTACTTCCTTCTTGCATATTTGTCCCCTGCTTACATGTATTCTCAGGCATGGGATACCAGCGCTCAGATGCTGACCTTTACCATGAAGGGCGTAGGCGAAAACGGAGCGGATGTGACAGAGACCATGTCCCTGATGGATTGGTATAACTGCCTCAACGGCATTGGGGGGGCAAAGTATGACTGGAGCGATACGGCTCTTCCCAACGCCCAGAGACTTCAGCTGATTGCTGCTCTTGAGAAAGAGGTTCTTGAAGCTTACTATACCGTTCCTATTTACAACAATTTTACTGCTTCCCTGCTGTCTTATAAGGTCGATTTTGTGACCTACGAGTACAATACGTTCATGAGTTACGGCGGCGTCAGATATATGACCTACAACTATGATGATGACGAGTGGGCAAAGGCAGTGGCCGAGCAGAACGGAGAGCTGAACTACAAGTAATTTTTATAGACACTTTAACCTTGGTCTCCGTATTGTCTTATAGTTTGTGCAAGCGAGGGATGGTATCAACCATCCCTCACTTAAACATATAGTTTTATCATTTCCAAAGAAAGGAGGCCTTTGGTTCAAGGGCTTGTGTGATTTTTATGTATATGTTCAAATATATCTGTAAAAGAATAGGGCTGATGCTTATTACTTTTACGATAATTATTGTCACATGCTTTGTTTTGGTGAAACTTTTGCCGGTTGATATATCCAGTGTGGGAGTCGGTGAGGACGCGGATAAAATTATTGCACGGATGGTGTCCCGCGGATATATGAAAAAGGATACCGTGACCGGCCAGTACATAAATACTCCCATTTTAGAACAGCTGGGACAATATTTAAGAAGAATGATTTTCGAGGGAGACTTCGGTATCGGCTTCAACATGCCTGAGTACCGGGGGCGCGCGGTCTGGAGCGTATTTATTGAAAAGCTGCCGCCGACCATCCTCATCAATGTATATTCATCCCTTTTGGCGGTGCCCATAGGAATAGCTCTTGGCATTTTTGCCGCCCTGAAAAAGAACAAATGGCAGGACCACCTGATCAGTACGGTTGTAATGGTCTTCATTTCGGTTCCTGCTTTCGTATACGCCTCTTTGGTGCTGTATCTTATTTGCTTTAAGCTCAGTATATTCCCTCTGGGCGTGGTATCTCTTCCCGATATTGTAACGTCTTATCCGGAAAAAGGGTATGTGTATGTACCGGGCGAATTCAACTGGTCCCTTTATTTTAACAAGAAAATGTTCCTCTCCATGCTTCCGGCCGTATTCAGCATGTCCTTCGGCTCCATAGCCGGATATGCCCGTTACACCCGGGCGGAGCTCACAGAGGTTTTGACCAGCGAGTTTATGCTTTTGGCAAGGACAAAGGGACTTACAAAGGCTCAGGCAACGGTGCGCCATGCGCTCCGGAATGCCATGGTTCCGATTTTCCCGTCGATTATCGGTGAGTTTGTAAGCGTTCTTTCCGGCTCGCTTATTATAGAGAAGATTTTCCAGATCCCCGGTGTGGGAGGTCTGTATCTGGCGTCGATCAATTCAAGAGATTATGATTTCTTTATGATGCTTGCGGGTTTCTATCTCCTTGTGGGACTGCTGGCGGGTCTTGTGGTGGATCTGTCTTACGGCGTCATCGATCCTAGAATAAGAATGGGGGCAAAGTAATGAGAGCAGAAGAGTATAAGATATCAAGTGAAAAATTTGTCCTTCACTCGGCGGGAGAACAGCTTCATGACGAGAAGCTGGAGACAAAGCCCGTTTCCTATCTCAAAGATGCGCTGATTCGTTTTACGAGGAACAAGGCCTCCATAGCTGCGGCGTTCATCATCGGCATTCTTTTCCTTTTTGCGATGATCGGCCCCCTTGTCACTCCCTATGAGGTAGCCTACGAGGATGCCAATTATGCTTATGTACTTCCGAGGAATGAGTTCTTTTACGAAAAAGGCATTCCTTTCTGGGACGGCGGCCGTGAAATAGGCGTAACGGAAGCTGCCTACAATCTCTACAGAGGCATTCAGGAAGAGACCGGCAGAACCGTAATTATGAACGAGCCCGAGGTTCGGCAGGAGGAATACATGGGCAAGCCTATTTCCTATTATGATTTCCGGCTTGATACCTATAATGCCGTGGGGGTAAAGTTTGTTCTTCTTAAATATGATGAATATGTTGCCCTTCAGCAATATCAGGATGAAAACAATGTTCAGGTGATCTTTCCCATTACCGATCCTGCTTTGAGGCCTGAGGCGGAGCAGGACAAGACCAATGCCAACATCTGGTATAGGACGAAGCTGGGGGCGGGCAGAAAGACGGCGACGGTCTTTGACGAGAACGGAAACTTTATTCCCATCTATCAGGCTGACAACGGTATGGACCAATATACCAGCAAGATGTACTGGGAGGGTGATGAAAAGCTCTATAACTATGCCGAGCTCAAGGACGCCGGCATGTGGAATGTGCGGGTGGATTATAGAGAGTATTACAAGTATCTTCACTACAAAGCCGGAGACGGCATAGAGTATCCCAGCTTCCTGCTGGGGACCAACAATGCCGGAAAGGATCTGTTCATCTGCCTTGCAAGCGGTGCAAGATTTTCATTTATGCTTGCCATCATAGTGGCCTCCGTGAACTTGTTTGTGGGCGCTATCTATGGCGCCATAGAGGGCTATTATGGCGGAAAAATAGACCTGATGATGGAGCGGTTCGTTGATATTATGGCGTCCATTCCGCTGATTATTGTAATAACGCTCCTTAAGTATCACTTCGATATTTCGCATGTTTATATTTTGTTCATCGCCTTCTTTTTGACGGGCTGGACCGGAATGGCTGCCCGGACGAGGATGCAGTTCTACCGCTTTAAAAATCAGGAATATGTGCTGGTGGCAAAAACCCTTGGAGCAAAGGACTCCCGGATCATGTTTAGGCATATTTTCCCCAACGCTATCGGAACGCTGATCACAAGCAGCGTGCTGGTGATTCCCGGCGTTATATTTTCAGAGACGTCCTTAAGCTATCTGGGGATCATAAACCTAAATACCGGAAGCCTTACAAGCGTAGGGACCTTGCTGTCTACGGGACAGGGATTCTTGTTCACGTATCCGCATATGATCTTGTTCCCTTCTATATTCATAAGTCTGCTGATGCTTAGTTTCAACTTGTTCGGAAACGGACTTCGGGATGCATTTAACCCTTCCTTGAGAGGAACGGAATGATAAGGTTCAAGTCGGTTATAAACGTTTGATTGATACGAAAGGAATGCTTGTATTTATGGATAAAAAATTGGAAGTTAAAAATCTACAAATATCATTCCGCACACAAGGGGGAGTCTTAAAGGCTGTCAGAAATATTTCCTATGATTTGCACAAGGGAGAAACTCTTGCCATCGTGGGTGAATCCGGCTCCGGCAAATCAGTGACCAGCAAGGCGATCATGGGAATTCTTGCCGGCAACTCCATTGTGGAAGGCGGCGAGATCTTGTACGACGGACAGGATTTGCTGAAGATATCAGAGGAAGATTATCATAAGATCCGCGGCGACAAAATCGCCATGATTTTTCAGGATCCCATGTCAAGCCTCAATCCCATCATGCGGGTGGGCCAGCAGCTCACGGAAGCAATGATCCTGAAGGCCAAGAGAGGGAAAAAGAATGCCAGAAATTCCTTCAATACGCTTTTGAAGGTTCTCGGTGAAAACATCAAGGCTGCGGATGCCGAAAAGGGCGTCGATAACAAAGCGGCGGTGGATGAAAAGCTTGCAATCTTTGATAAATTCTGTATCTCCGCTATCAAGTATGAGAGTGAATTCAATGAAGCTTACGGACATGCAACCCAGCTGGACGTGGATTCGGAGAATGCCCTCCTTAAATTTGAGAAGCACGCCAAATTCAACGAAAAGGCGGAGCTAAAGCATGTTCTTAAGCTGCTGAAGCTTTCCGCAAACCCTTATGTGATTGTGCAAAATGAGGAATTGAATTCCTGCATCAGTGAGCTTTCTGCCTTAGCCTCAATGAAAAAGGTGGAGGCCGGGGACGCTGCCCGTGTCTTGAAAGAGGTTCATACCCTTGTGGAAAACGCCCTTGCAAAGACACGTCCCAACTTTTTCTCCTTGGGCTACTATATGATGAAGAATCCCGATAAGGATCTGGCAGCCATGTCTGTGGAGGAAATGAATGCCCTTACCAGACGCTATCTGGATGACGACTTTATGCTTGAGTTCATCAGAATGGCAGAGTCGGGAGTTCTGTATTCGGAGAATTGTTCCGCGGCTGCCAAAAAAGAATGTATGCCGAAGCTGAAGGAGGCTCTGGCCTATTTCAAGGCAGGAAATCCGGATGAGCATAAGTCCCATGAATATCAGAAGGCTTTGGGGCCGGTGGTGGAGAAGGCCATCGACCGGCTCAGAGTGAAAAAGAACAGCACGGAATATGTGTTCTCAAGCGCTCTGAACGCCGCTCTGGATGCATATTTCGACGGAATCCGTAAGAATCCGGCGGAAGAAAAGATTTATCTGAAAAACAAGGCAAAATATGACAGTATTGTGGCGAAGGGCCAGAACCCGGACTGGGTGCTGAAGCCTCAGGTGGTGGTGGATCTGCAATTGCAGCTGGACAATATCTGCAGGGTCATTGAAAACCTCATCGCCTATTATGAGGCTTGTTTTGAAGAACAAAAGCAGTTCAACGCCAGCGCTCACGTGATTGAGATCATTGATTATCTGAAGGAACAAGCCTCCAGAGTTGTGGTCAAAATGAACAAATCCATTGCAAAGGCAAAGGCGATCAAGCTTATGGAGGAGGTGGGCATTCCTGAACCTGCCACCCGGTTCCACCAGTATCCTTTTGAGTTTTCCGGCGGCATGAGGCAGAGAATCGTGATTGCTATCGCACTGTCGGCAAATCCAGATATTCTGATCTGCGACGAGCCTACCACGGCTCTGGACGTAACCATTCAGGCCCAGATTCTGGAGCTGATCAATGAGATCAAGGAGAAGAGACATCTTTCCGTTATCTTTATCACGCACAATCTGGGCGTCGTGGCCAACATGGCGGATCGGATTGCGGTTATGTACGCAGGCAAGATCGTGGAGTACGGCAAGTCGGAGGAGATCTTCTACGAGCCGGCTCATCCCTATACCTGGGCGCTCCTTTCCAGTATGCCGGATCTGGAGACTTCAGAGCGTCTAGAGTCTATACCGGGTACGCCGCCCAATATGATCTATCCGCCCAAGGGGGATGCCTTTGCGCCCAGAAATGTTTATGCATTGGATATCGATTTCGAGCTGGAGCCGCCTCTTTTTGAGATTACGCCCACCCACAGCGCAGCCACATGGCTTCTTCACCCCAATGCACCCAAGGTTGAGATGCCGAAGGTGATCAAAGCCCGTATAGAGCGTATGCGGAAAGAGAGAGGATAATATGGAGGAAAGAATGTCCATGGACGAGAAAAATGTATTATTGAAAGTAGAAAATCTCCGTCAGTATTTCAAAATGGGCCCCCGGGAGATGAAGGCTGTGGATGACGTCAGTTTCGAGATATACAAGGGCGAGGTGTTCGGACTTGTGGGAGAATCGGGCTGCGGCAAGACCACCACGGGACGCTCCATTATCCGGCTGTATGATATCACGGGAGGCTCCGTCTACTACAAGGGCCAGAGGATCTGTGCAGGCACCAGAAGCTACAAAGATAATATCAAGCAGGCCCGCAAGGACCATGCCGACGGGAAGATCTCAAAGGAAAAGCTGGACGACATCATAGCAAAGAATCAGGAGGAGATCAAGTCGGCTCAGGCGGATCATAAAAAATGGGCCCGCACCAGAAAGGGCCAGAACCTGATTACCAACGAAATTCAGATGATCTTTCAGGATCCTATCGCCTCTCTGGATCCCCGCATGACGGTCCATGACATTATTGCGGAAGGACTTGTGATCCACGGTGAAAAGGACAAAGAATACATTGAAAAGCAGGTATACAAGATGCTGGAGACGGTGGGGCTTGTGAAGGAGCATGCCACCCGCTATCCCCATGAATTTTCCGGGGGCCAGCGTCAGCGTATCGGCATTGCCAGAGCCGTCATCATGAAGCCGGAGCTGATCATTGCGGACGAGCCCATTTCTGCCCTTGATGTTTCCATTCAGGCGCAGGTGATCAATCTGCTCAACGAGCTGAGCCAGAAAATGGGACTTACAATTATGTTTATTGCCCATGATCTGGCTGTGGTGAAATATTTCTCAAATAGGATCGCAGTGATGTATTTCGGCAAGATCGTTGAGCTCGCGCCCAGCGACGAGCTTTTTGCGCATCCCTTCCATCCCTACACCAAGTCTCTGCTGTCCGCGATTCCGCTTCCGGATCCCATCACGGAGCGGAACAGAAAGAGGGTCGTATACAACCCTATGCTGGACCATGACTATTCCAAGGAAGAGCCGGTGATGCATGAGGTTTATCCGGGGCATTTTGTGAGGTGCAATAGGGAAGAGCTTGAGAGATATACAAAGGAATATCAGAAAAAGGCTTGAAAAAGCGTACAAGGGGTAAGGCCATGAAGAACATGAAAAAATTCTGGATTTCCTTCATAGTGTGTTCCGTCTGCAGCTTATTGACAGCATGGCTAAGAGGTGTTTTTGTCCAGACTGCGCCCATATACGTTTTTCATATTCTGTCCGACAGTTTTCTGGTGGTAGGAATTCTGGCCACGTGCATCGCATTGCTTATCTTTGTGAGCAACGAAGGAACCTTTGACATGATTGTCTATGGACTGAAGAGCTTCTGGAGTTTTTTCAAGAAGGATATGACCAGAAAGCATGACACCTTTTATGATTATAGGACAGCCAGACAAGAGAAAAAGGTTCCGTTTCTGTTTTTGCTGATATGCGGCTTGTTCTTTTTGCTCATGTCAGTGCTGATGTATGCAGGGTATCGTGTGTATTTGTGAGGTCATAGACAGATAGCAAAAGAGCCATGGGCACTGTTGGGTGCCAATGGCTTTTTTGTTTGATATCCTTCGCCAAAAAGGTATTTGATTCTTTCATAGAAACTCATACATGGCCAAGGCTGCCAGCGATAAAACAAGATACACCGTGCCGGCCAGAAGCAGCCCTCCGGGTGACTTCCGCTCCGATTCCTTCCGCTCCCGGTACTGATGGATATCCTCCTTCTCCGCTCTCCTCAAGGCCGGAATGGCCAATTCAACAGCCAAGCGCAGACCATAGCCGGCCACGTCAAAGGCACCCCGGTTATACACGGCCCGGATGGATCCCGCTCCCAGAAGCATCACTGCGGCCACGAACAGACCGTCGCACACCGAGCGGCTCCAGCCATAGTCCCTGCTGACGTTCAGGGCACACACGGCCGCTCCAAGGACTGCCCCCAAGACCAAACAAGTCAGGAACGCTTTCCGGATCCCTCTCATTTCGATGAAATCTCCGTCATGATCTTCTGATATTCCGCCTCATTGCATTGAACGAAGTGGCCGGGACGAACCTCCCGGAAGGATGGCTGATCCACGGTGTAGTCATGCTCTGCCAGCGGATTATACGTAATGCGCCGACGCTGCCGCTCGTAGATAGGGTCAGGCAGCGGGATAGCGGAAAGCAGCGATTTGGTATAAGGGTGCAGAGGATGGGCGAACAGCTCGTCAGAGTCCGCCAGTTCCACCATCTTCCCATAATACATGACTCCGATACGGTCGGAAAAATACTTGACCACAGAAAGGTCATGGGCAATGAAAAGGATGGTCAGACCAAAACGTTCCCGCAGCTCGTTTAAGAGGTTGATGACCTGTGCTTGTACCGAAACGTCCAGAGCGGACACCGGTTCGTCGGCAATAATCAGCTCAGGATTCATAATGATAGAACGCGCCACGCCGATGCGCTGCCTCTGGCCGCCGGAGAACTCATGGGGATAACGGGAGGCATGCTCCCGAACCAGTCCCACCAATTCCAGCATTTCATAGACCTTCTCGTCGATGGCCTTCTTATCCCGCTCCCCTTGGATGACCAGCCCCTCCGAAATAATCTCGCGGACGGTCATTCGCGGATCCAGAGAGGCAATCGGATCCTGAAAGATCATCTGGATCTGAGTGACCAGACGGGTCTTCTTTGCCTTTCTCAGCTCATTTTTATATCGGGCTTCCAGTCGGGATTTCTCTTCACCCGCCGCTGCAGCAATTTTGGGCTCGTATTCATTTTTCAGTTCTTCCATACGTCTGGAGGCATATTCTTTGTCGCAATTCTTCTGCTCATTTCGGGCAGCCTTGATCTGAGCCTTCAGCTGTGCTATGCGGGCAGGATCCTTCGTGGCCTTCAGCTCCTCCCTATAGGACTGGACGCCTGCGGCAATGCGCATGCCCTTGAAGTAAATGTTGCCGGAGGTAATATGATACAGCTTGATGATGGAGCGTCCGGTGGTGGTTTTTCCGCAGCCGGACTCACCTACCAGACCGAAGACCTCTCCCTTGCGAATATCGAAGCTGACATCATCAACGGCCTTTGTCACGAAATTACCGGCCTTAAAATACTGGCAGAGGTGCTCGACCCTCAGCAGGGGTTCCTGATTATTCATTTTCAGCCTCCCTTCTCTGGTTCATTCTGGCGATACGGTCCATGACGGCTTTGGGCGGATCCACCTTGGGAGCATCCGGATGCAGCAGCCATGTAGCGGCATAATGGGTGTCGTTTATCCGGAACATGGGCGGCTGCCGTTCAAAGTCAATCTGCATGGCATACTTGTTTCTAAGGGCAAAAGCGTCCCCCTTGGGCGGATAGATCATGTTGGGCGGCGTGCCGGGAATGGCAGTCAGCTTCTCGTCCGTATCCAGATCGGGCATGGAGGAAAGCAAAGCCCAAGTATATGGATGGGCGGCATGATAAAAAATATCCTCGCTGGTGCCATATTCTACAATCTTTCCGGCATACATGACAGCCACTCGGTCTGCCATGTTGGCAACCACGCCCAGATCATGGGTAATGAAAATCACGGACAGGCTGCGTTCAGTCTTCAGCTTGCTGATGAGCTCCAGAATCTGAGACTGGATCGTTACATCTAAAGCCGTGGTGGGCTCGTCGCAGATTAGGATGTCCGGATTTGCGGCCAGAGCGATAGCAATGACGATACGCTGGCGCATACCGCCGGAGAATTCAAAAGGATACTGACGAAAACGCTTATGGGGCTCGGAGATCCCTACCTCCTCCATCAGCCGGATGGCCCGGTGTCTTGCAATCCGGGGAGTTACCTTGTCCACGATGCCTGAGGCGCTCTGCATCAGGTAATCAATGGCTGCAATGGTTTCAGCGTGATAATCCCGGCTGTCGGCGGAATCCAGAATCTTCTGATAGTGCTCCGCAAGCCGGTGGATAATATGTGACAGGTTTGCCTTGATCAGCTCCAGATCGGTGACGGCGGGGTCCGCCAGCTCCCAATCGGGCTTCCCGCCCTTGGATACAATGGCGTCATATTTACGCTTCTCCCGCTCATAACCGCGCAGGATTCCCACATTGGCCTTTACTCCGTAAAAATACTTCAGCAGCTCGCTCTTCATGCTGGGAGAAAAAGTGTAGACAAGGCTGTCTCTGCTGACGGCAAGGGGATCAATGGTTTCTTTGACCGTTTTGCCCAGCTTCTTCCAAGTATCCATGCACTGTTTCTTATTCAGCCGCTTTGCGGCAAAAATAGGCTTTGCGGCCTCCAGCTCCTCAACTGCCCTGCCCATGCGGATACGGCACTGATCCGCAGAATAGGTCAATGCGCGTTTAGCGTCGGAGACAAAATCCCTCATAAAATCCTTTTCCAGAAAATCCAACAAAAAATCATTCAGCTTCTCTAGCGGCATTTCCGGCAGCGGCTTGTCGGAGAAGGTCAGATAATAGCCCATACGGAAGAAGTTGGGCTTTGGTTTTTCCGCGCCTTCCGCCATAATATCCCGCAGGCGGTAAAGACTCTTAAGAACCGCCGGATAATCTTTTTTCTTAAAGTTTCCTTCCAGAGAGGAGGCGTTGTGCAGTACCTCCTCCTTATAAATATCCGGATCCACAACATATTTGTTAAGGGATTCCCGGCAGCAGCGGGCGATGTCCTTGACGCGGTCCGCCGCACCTCTGGCCACCGTATTCTTTTCCAGTTCAAAGGCAATGATTGCGATATCGTCCAGCGCCTCCGACGCACCCTCATGGGCGATGTTATAGGCTGCCTCCAGCTCGGTGTGCATCTTTTCAAACTGTTGGAACTTCCTGCAGCTGACGGCGGCGCGGGTTCGCTCCGTATCATTGGCGGCGCTGGCAGCCATCATGCCGCCCAAGCTCTTGAGATAGCCGTAAAAAGAGTTTCTGCTTTCCCGCTGGCGGTTCTTTCCCTTAAGGAGCATGGCCTCCGTGAGCTGGCGTCCGATGCGCACTATGGGGTTTAAGGAGGACATGGGATCCTGAAAGATCATGGCGATCTTGTCGCCGCGGATCTTATGGAAATCTTGCTCCGAAATCTTCAACAGATCCTGGCCGTCATAGATGATTTCGCCGGACTCCACAATGGAGTTGCCGGCCAGAATGCCCAGAATGGCCTTGCTGGTAACGGATTTGCCGGAGCCGGACTCGCCCACGATGGCCAGAGTCTCGCCTCTGGACAAATCGAAATCGATGCCCCGAACCGCCTGCACCTTGCCGTTGCTGGTGCGGAAGGAAATACGCAAGTCTTGTACATGCAGTTTGTTTTCCATCAGTCGTCTGTCCCCCTTGTCGTTGGATTGAACGCGTCGCGAAGACCGTTGCCGAAGAGGTTGAAGCAAATCATCAAAAGACCCAGAAAGATACTGGGATAAAGCATGGCGTGGGGCGCGGTGGTGGCGGCGCCGTTGCCCTGACTGAGCAGAGTGCCGATGGTGGTGCCGGCGTAGGTGGACAGATCCACGATCCCCAGATAGGTCATGGAGGTCTCGGAACTGATGACGCCGGGAATCACCAGAGCGCAGCTGGTGATGATGGTGCCGATGGCGTTGGGGAAGATGTGTTTGAACATCAGCCGCCCGTCGCTGGCCCCCAGAGTGCGCGCCGCCAAGACAAACTCCTGCCCCTTAAAGCGGTAGAACTGCTTTCTCGTCAGGGCTGCCATGCCGATCCATCCCGTTAAGACGAAGGCAAACAGAAAAGACACCACCACACCCACCTTCTGGGCCAGATGGAGCTGGAACAAGGTGGTCACCACCACGAAGGGTACACCCGAGAGGATATCGCAGATACGATCCAGCGTCATGTCGATAGCGCCGCCGTAATAGCCCTGAATGGAACCGTACACTGCGCCGATACTCAGGTTGATGGCCGATACCAGAATGGCAAAAATCAGGGAGAAACGGGCGCCCAGACCGATCGCGGTGAATAGGTCGAGGCCCATTACATTAGTACCCATCAGATAGCTCGGCTCATGGCCGTTGAGATAAATATAGTAGTTGTAATACAAGATCCGGCACTGTACCGAACCGGACTTGGCGGTCGAATAGACCCAGTCGCCCGGATCGCCGGCAAGCCGGAGGGAATTATACGGTGCGCCGGCCCGGTCGGAGTGGGTGGAGTAAGCGGGAATATAGTTGCCCTCCGCGTCCAGAAGAGCCGTGCCGTCGCTGTTCATCTTGAACCAGATGTTGGGGTTATCGCTGATGCCGCCTATGTCCTCTGTGTCCACATAGGGGTATATGACCTGAATGCCGGTCTCGTTCTGCCAGTCCTGCAGCTTCTGGTAGTCCGCATAGCTGAAGTTACGGTAGACGATGCCCATGGCGTAATAGGCGTTGACCTCAAGGTCGTAAGTATAGCGCTTGATCATCTGGCCGCGCTTCTTTTCCTCGGTCTCGTGGGTGTCCCGGATGCGGATAATGGGATCCATGCCCGTTTCAATGCCGATACCCTTCCAGATACTCATGGCCCTGTCGTTCTGACTGTCCATGTTTCTGGCGCCGTTCAGAAACCCGAACTGAGAGAAAAAGGGGCTGAAGGGCGGATAATTGACATACATGGGGTCTTTATCGTTGGCAGTATATTGGGAAAAAACCGGCACAAAAATGGCATAGAGCACCAGAAACAGGAGGATCCATGCGGCGATCACCGAGGACTTGTTCTTGCCGAACCGAATCATGGCGTCGGCAAAAAAGCTCCGGGCCTTGGTCTGAAGCTCCCCGTCGTGAAGCTTCTCATTTTCCTGCACGAAAGCAAACTTCTCGGCAGGAATCCGTTCGTTCATCATATCAGTCATCGTTTACTCCCCCCTTACTTTTTGGAGCCCATGCGAATGCGCGGGTCGATAAAGCCGTAGCTGACGTCCACCACAAGACTGGCCGCCAGCCCGATGGCGGTGTAGAAGCAGGTGGACAGCATGAAGATGTTGTAGTCTAGTCCCTTGATGGCGTTCAGGGTCAGGCCGCCCACGCCGGGGATGGCGAAGATGCCCTCGATGATGAGGGAGCCGCCCAGAATACCGATGAACTCACCGAAGATGGCGGGGACAATGACCACAAAGCAGTTGCGCAGAGCATGGCTCACCGTGGCCTGAGTGCGGGTCAGGCCCTTGGTGCGGGCCAACAGCATGAACTCGCTGGTCAGCACCTCCGTCAGCTCGGCGCGGGTGGTGCGGGCGAATCCTGCGATGGTGCCGAAGGAGAGAGCCATCACCGGCGGGATCAGGGAACGGAACATCTTCCACGTAAAATAGTTGGTGCCGCCGGCCATGAGGAAGGGGAACCACTGGAGCTTAAAGCAGAAAATATACTGGATCAAAAAGGCGTAGACAAAGCTGGGCACCGAAATGACCACCATGGTCAGGGTGGAGATAGCATAATCGATCCAGGTGTTCTTCTTCAGGGCAGCAAAAATGCCCAGACCGATCCCGATCGGAATGGAACCGATGATGGAATATAGGTTGACGATCATGCTGGCGGGCAGCTTGCCCACAAAAATGTCCCACACGTTCTGGCCGAAGTACAGCTTCTCGCTGAGGCCCCAGTCCCAATTGGTAAAGATATTCTTCAAAAACAGCCCAAACTGCGCCAGATACGGCTCGTTATAGCCCAAAGCCTCCCGCCGCATGAGCACCACGGCAGTATGCGGATCATCCGGCGGAAGCACCGGCAGAGGGAGCATACGGACGAGAACGAAGCACATCAGAGTGATGATAAAAAACACCATGATCATATACAGCATTCTTTGGAGAATATATTTGACCATTCAAAGATCCTCCGTTTCTTTTTTATTGGTTCTCGTATATGCCCCTCAGCCCGGCTGCGGGACATATACGAGAACCAGCGATAATAAGCAGGAGGGGCGAAAAGCCGCCCCCTGCCTTTTTGTCGTTACGTATTAAAGCTTTGAGTTTAAACCCGGAATCAATACTGAAGGGTGCCGCCCTGAGAAGCGACGTACTCGGCCCACTCGGCGTCATTGTAGTTATACTTCATGTACTGGATGCCGCCGCGTTTCATCATGGGGTTGTAATCCTCCACCACATAGTAGACCTGCTGGCTCAGCAGGGAACCGGATCCGTTCTGCATGATCGGTACGCAGTTGTAGGCGGTGAGCATGAACTTTTCGATTTCGGCCAGAATGTTCAGACGATTGTCCACGCTGGTCTGACCGTAGCCGAAGTTATACTCCTTGCCGTCCTGAGCGGTCTTCATCGCACCGTTCAGGCAGAGGGCCCAGTCGCGGACGCTCATGGTGATGTCCGCTCCGTCCAGATTGATGGTCAGGTCGTACTTGCTGGCATCGAACCAGTTACCCCAGTAATCTCTGCTGGCATCGGTCCAGGTATCGGCCATGCCGAAGGGATCCAGAGTGGCACCGGACCAGCCGGCCATCTGGGTGTCCATCACACCGTTGCGAAGATTGTCAGACCACTTGTTGCCCACGGGGGCGGAGGGGGTGATCAGGATCTTGCCCTCGAGACCGGTGCCCTCGGCTGCCTTGTTCAGAGAAGTATTCAGGTACTCAAAGGTCTTGCGGAAGAAGTCGTCTACCTCGTCGCTCATGGCGTAGACCATGGTAATGGTCTGGTCGGATTTGCCGTCGCCGTCAGTGTCGGTGATGTAGCCTTTCTCAATGCCCTCTTCATAGGCCTCCTGGAACTTCGCCTTGGCAGTCTCGGGATCATAGCCGGTGATGGCGTCCACGGCCTTATCCAGATCGTTGTCATAGTTGGCCAGATCGATAGAGTAAAAGTCCACCAGAGCCTGCTTCGCCTGAGGCGTGTCACGGTAGTAGGCGCAGGTCTCAGGATCATAAATATAGGTGTTGCCGACGAATGCGTAGCCGCCCTGACGTGAGGGAGACACGGTGGCTGCAAAGTTTTCGCGGTCGATCGCCACGGCGCAGGCCCGGCGGAAGTTCTCCAGCATCTGCATCTCCAGATCGGTGGTGTTCTTGTCGAAGTCGGCGGCGTTCTCACGCTCCTGAATTACCTTTTCATGGCCGTTGAAGAGCAGGAAATAAATGGTCTCCGCAGGCGTGGCATAGTAGTAGTCGGAGGTGCGGTACTGGTCGAAATCCTCGGACTGCAGGCCGTAGGATATGAGCTGGCCGGCCAGGAACATCTGCTTACGGGTAGCGGACTCCTTGACATACTGGATGTCCACATCAGTGGTCTGATACATTTGGTAGGTATTGCCGTCTTCGGGATCCACGTAGGTGTAGACATCGCTGTCCCAGCCCCACCAGTTCTCGTTTTTGACGAAGTGCATGAGTTTATCGGCCTGGAATTCACTCATCTTATAGGGGCCGTAGGAAACGGAAGTATCCATGCCGGTGCCGTAGGTGCTGGACCAAACGGAGCCTGAGGCGCTCTCGGTTTCCTTCAGGTTGGCATCGTATAGGTCACTCTTGACCAGATACTGGGTGCTCATGCCGTAGGTCATCAGGTAGAAGCCTTCCAGTGCGTTCGCATAGACAAATGTCAGCTCATTGTCACCGCTGACGAAGAGGCCCACGTTATCAAAGGAGTAGCCCGCCTCGTAGGGGTAGCTGATGGTGCCGGCGTACTGGGAGTCGTAGCCGCTGCCGGCATAGGCGCCATCGGGGCCAAGGTAGTTGTCCCACAAGTACTTGGCAGAGACATAGTCCTCGTCTTCTCCCTCCGCCACGGCGGGGACGTTCATCAACCCCATGGACATCAACCCCAACTACGCCGACGACGAGGACCCCCTGTCCCTCAAAAGCGATTTCATCCTCTCCCTGTGCGAGCTGATCGTGGGCGGGCGGAGCGGGCTGGCCCCTGTGGAAAAGACGGTGATCGACCGCTGTGTGCGGACCATCTACCGGCCCTATCTGGCGGACCCGGCCCCGGAGCGTATGCCCATTCTCCAGGACCTCTACGACGAGCTGCTGAAACAGTCCGAGCCGGAGGCCCGGCGGGTGGCCTCCGCCCTGGAGCTGTACTGCACCGGGTCCCTCAACCTCTTTAACCACCGAACCAACGTCCAGGTCAATTCCCGCCTCCTGTGCTTCGACATCAAGGCCCTGGGGAAGATGCTCAAAAAGATAGGGCTGCTGATCCTCACGGACCAAATCTGGGGCCGGGTGACGGAGAACCGGGACCGGCGGCGGGCGACCTGGGTATATCAGGACGAGTTTCACGTTCTGCTGGCGGAGCCCCAGACGGCGGCGTACAGTGTGGAGATTTTCCGGCGTTTCCGCAAATGGGGGGCCATCCCCAGCGGGATCACCCAGAATGTGAAAAGCCTGCTGGAGAGCAGCGAAATAGAGTCCATTTTCGGCAACTGCGATTTCCTCTATATGCTGTCCCAGGCCGCCGGGGATCAAAAGGTGCTGGCAAGCCACCTGGGGATCAGCCCCCACCAGCTCTCCTACGTCACCCACTCCGGCTCCGGCGAGGGGCTGCTTTTTTATGGGGACACCACCATCCCCTTTGTGGACCACTTCCCCCAGGACACCGAGCTTTACACCCTCCTGACCACCAAGCCGGAGGACAAGGCCAATGGGCAGGGGTAAGGCCCGGCCTTCTGGACACCGTGTCCAGAGGCCCCGCAAATCTGACCACAAATCCAAACTCCACCAGGAAAGCGAACGGGCCCGGCCCTCTGAGCGGCTGCGGCAGGAGGGGAAGAAGCGGAGCGCCCAGGGCCAGACGCGGGCGGAGCGGAGCGCGGTCAAGGCGGAAAAGGCCAAGCTGCGTATGGGCGCGGCCCAGGAGAAGCTGGCGGCCCAGGCCCCGGTCAAGCCCCCCGGCCCGGTGAAGCGCGGGGCCGGGGCCCTGGGCTGGGGCGTTCACGGCTTCGTCCACGGCAAGGTGTACGAGGTGGAGCATGAGAACGTGGGGACCGAGGGGGCCCACCACTCCGAGCTGGTGGGCGAGGCCGTGGGGCGGAAAACGGCCCGGACGGTGCGGCAGGCCATCCGGGACCACCCGGCCAAGGCCGCCGCCCGCGCGGAAAGCCGGTATGTCAAGGCCACGGCGGAGCACCGCTTTCAAACGGAGCTGGAGAAGCACCCGGACCTGGGCAAAAACGCCCTGGCCCGGTTTGCCCAAAAGCAGCGCCAAAAACGGCAGTACGCGAAACAGGCGCGGGAGGCCGCCAAGCAGGGGGCCAGGGCCGCCGGGAAAACCGCCGTCTCTGCGGAGAAGCTGGCGGAAAAAGTGGCTGGCTTCGTCAAGCGTCACCCGGTTGGGGTGGTGATCGCCCTGTGCTGTGTCCTCCTCCTGTTCACGGTCCAGTCCTGCGCCTCCTCCCTGGTGACGCTGGGCAACGGGATCATCGGGGGGATCGGGGCCAGCACCTACCCCGCCCAGGACGGGGATATGCTGGGGGCCGAGGCCGCCTACTGCGCGTTGGAGGCGGAGCTGCAACACTACCTGGACACCTACACCAGCACCCACGACTATGACGAATACCACTTCGACCTGGACGCCATCGAGCATGACCCCTATGTGCTGATCTCCATGCTCTCCGCGCTCCACGAGGGGGAGTGGACGCTGGAGGAGGTGCGGGGGACCCTCCAGACCATTTTTGACCGGCAGTACATTTTGACCGAAAATGTGGTAACGGAACGGCGCTATTATATCGAGACGGACACCTGGACCGACAGCGAGGGCAACACCCACACAAGCAGCTACCGCGTGTACTACGACTATTACATTTGTACGGTGACGCTGAAAAACGAGGACCTGTCCCACCTGCCCATTTACATCATGAGCGGGGAGCAGCTTTCCCGGTACGCACTCTACATGGCCGCCCTGGGCAACCGGCCCGACCTGTTCCCCAATTCCGGCTATGTGGACAAGTACATCACCAACCCACCCCAGCCCTACGACGTGCCGGAGCAGTATCTTTCCGATCCCGACTTTGCCGCCCTACTCACCGAGGCGGAGAAGTACCTGGGCTACCCCTACGTCTGGGGCGGCAGCTCCCCGGCCACGTCCTTTGACTGTTCCGGCTTCCTGTCCTATGTGCTGAACCAATGCGGCTGGGACGTGGGCCGCCTGGGGGCCCAGGGGCTCTATAACTACTGCACCCCCGTCAGCTCCCCACGGCCCGGCGACCTTGTATTTTTCCGCTACACCTACGACGCGCCCAACCCGGACGGCGTGACCCACTGTGGGCTCTATGTGGGAGACGGAATGATGCTGCACTGTGGGGACCCGGTGCAATTTACAAGTCTGAATACAAGCTACTGGCAGTCCCATTTTTACGCCTGGGGGCGTTTACCATGAACAAGGAGGTTTTGAATGGCAGTCAGCAAGAGCGCGAAAATTTGGGCCGAGATGGAGAAAGTCAAGGCCAAGATCAACGAGCAGCAGGCCCGGCTGAAAGAGCTGGAGCAGAAGCACCGGGAGGCCGAGAATGAGGAGATCGTGGACATCGTGCGGGGCATGAGCGTGTCCCTGGACGAGCTGCCCGCCCTCCTGCGGCAGCTCCGGGACGGCTCTGGACACGGTGTCCAGAAGCCCGGCGAGAGAAAGGAGGAGACATAATGAAAAAATCCCGTATGCTGGCGGCGACGCTCTGCGCCGTCCTGATGGTGGGGGTACTCACCGTTCCCGCCTACGCGGGCGGAGGCGACGAGGGCGGCGAGTATGTCCCCTGGGTGGGGCTGGAGCCTGTGGACCCCCTGCCCGTGGAGCAGCCCCCGGACCCCAAGCCGTTCACCCCGGAGGGGACGGGGACGGTGCTGGACAACGCCACGGATCAGGACGGCAAGGAATTTTTTACCATCACCACGGCGGACGAGGCGGTTTTCTATTTGGTGATCGACCGGCAGCGGAGTACAGAGAACGTCTATTTTCTCAACGCCGTCACTGTGGCCGACCTGATGGCCCTGGCGGAGCCTGGGCAGGAGCCGGAGGCCCCGCCCCCTGTGACGGAGCCGGAGCCCCCGGAGGCTGAACCTGACCCCGGCCCGGAGGAGCCCAAAAAGTCCGGCGGGGCCGGAAGGGCTCCGCCGGGCTTCCATGTACGCCTCTTACAGGGACATCTCCTCTTCGCCGCCGGTCCCGGGCCGTATGTCCGTCCGCGCGGCAGACGTCTCCTTGATCATGGTGGTGCGGCCGTTCAGCCTGCCTCCGTCCTCAATGACAAAGGAGACGGTGGTCACATCCCCCACCACAGAGCCTGTCTTCTCCAGCCGCAGATGGTCGTGGGCGATGATATTTCCCTCCACGCTGCCGGCAATCCGGATGACATCCGCCTCGATCGGGCCTTTGATGACTCCGGTATCAGACACGATCACGTAGCCCTTTAGGCTGACCTCTCCCTCTACTCTGCCTTCAATCTGAACCACGCCGTCGCCCCGCAGAGTGCCGGTCACAGTCAGATCCTTGGCAATCACCGTATTGGTGTGAGGTTCCGGAAGCTGGGGCATCTCCTCCTGCTCCTCCGGGGCATACTGATAATCCGTCTGGTCAGCTGCCTTTGTCTGTCCTCCAAACAATCCCATATCCTTCTGCCTCCTTTTGTTCATAGGGGTTGACTGATCCAAGTATAGCACAAAAAAAAGAACCTTCAAGGCTTTTTCGTCGAACAGCCGCAAAAGTTTTGCGGTTCCCGCTCTTTTTTAAGATATTTTTTCAATTTCTCTTGACAACAGGGTATTCCCTTTGTATAATACATACGTTAAAGCCATAATATATGATATGTATGGCCCTTAAAGTATCCTGGAAAAGCCGGATACCTCGGAGGGAGGGAAATATAGATGTCTGAGATCCATGTGAAGGAAAACGAATCCATCGACAGCGCACTGAAGCGGTTCAAGCGCAGCTGCGCCAAGGCTGGCGTTCTGGCCGAGGTTCGGAAAAGAGAGCACTACGAGAGTCCCAGCGTGAAGCGGCGCAAGAAGTCTGAGGCTGCCCGCAAGAACAAGAAGC
>OFFJ01000708.1_pt1 | contig 26846 bp, 19 predicted proteins | sample 1521261 | NCBI WGS metagenome assembly OFFJ01 (sample SAMEA3504122, study PRJEB24116) | mouse gut metagenome | biome: mouse gut; feature: mouse-associated habitat; material: faeces | place: Denmark | collected 2011 | reverse complement strand
ACTGGCGGCAACCTTTCCTGCTTTTGCAGTTTCAAACATAATTTCAACCATACCTTTTTTCTTTGTACCGCGTACAATTTTTAAAGATATATTCGTTACTTCCCCGCCTACTAATACAGGTATCGTATATTCTTCGTCTTTTACTAATTTTCCGGCAATCGAAATCTGGGTATTCATCAGCTTTAATTCACGAATATCCATGCTTGTTATATGTTCATCATCGGCAATCATTGTTTTCATTACATTTTCTGCCGTCTCAGCCAACGCTTCCTGTGCCGCGGCCATTTCTTTCGGCGTCTTAAGCGCATTTGCAAAACGGTTTAAAATTTCCTCTTGGATTGCTTTAAAATCTACCTTCTCACCGGAAAACACTTCTTCACTGTTAAAAACCTGAGAAAAGACCTGATTTCTCTTATTCAAAAATCGGTTTGCCGCCAAAAGATTATCTACGGTATTCGGAAGCTCATACCGTGTCAATAGCCGGTATACCTCATCGTCCGATACCGCCGCCTGTCTGAATTCTTCTAACTGGCTTTTTGCATAATTATCATCGTAAATTTTTTCCTGTTCTGATAATTCTGACATGTACTCAGCCAACGCCTGTTTTAATTGTTCCGGCGTATAATTTTCCCAATCCGTATTCTGTAATAATCTCTGCATTGTAACAGGCGTCAGCGTCTCCATCACATCTTTCATGCAATCTGCCTGATAAGCTGTCTCAATCTGGTCTGTAATAGATTTATGGTCTGTTTCTGCCGCATTTGCCCCGCCAAACTCATCATCTATCGTATAGTCCATACCGCTCTTTTTGCTGCTTCGCACAGCCGTCAAAAGATTGCGCATTGTAAGCTCTGCTCCCTGGCTGATAAGCGCGCCAATTGCAGCTCCATCTGTCTTTTCAATTTGATGAATCAAACGGTAAACACCAATAAATGATTCCCTCTCTTCTGGGGAAATACCTTGATTCTGCTCTAATTTCCAAAGATATTCACTAAACCGCTCTGTATCTGCTTCGGCATTTTGATTACGTATTTCCTCTGCCTTTTGATTTAGTTCTGTCAAATTCATATCCAAAGGATTACTGCCTTGCCTGATTAATTCCCTTACTGTCGCAGGAGTTAAATTTGCAAATGTCCGTTGAACACATTCATCTGCCGCTTTCATTTTCATAATAGATTCTTCTGTAATTTCCAGGCTGTTATACCCTAAAATCCGTACTGCCCTTTGATTTGTTTCACTTTTCTCTAAGTTTAAATCATCTAAAATATCATCCACATTGGTAAATGCTTTCTGAATGGAATCTCCAAGGTCTTTTCGAGGTTCCGTCATAAGAGATTCATAACTTTCTCCGGCTTTTTCCATAGAGGTCTGTAATGCATTTCCAGCTTCATGCAGTTCATTTACAGTATTAATGGAATACCCTTTCATACCAAGCACATATGCCGGCATTTGTTTCAAATCAGAAACTTTCTGTGTCGTTTCTTCAAAAAGAGCTGCCATAGAAGATGTGTCCACTTCATCTTGTTCTCCAATTAAAGCAGCATAATAATTTGTTTCCTGTTCCTTTAATTTTTCTACTAATTCTTCCAATGGTTTCGTATCAATGGAAATACCCTGTTTTAGAAGCGCGCGATTTGCCTCTGTTGTCATTGCAAGCCTGGTTTCTTCCAATATTCTTTTTGCTTTTATAAATGCAAATCCATTATCTGATATTTCGCCTGGTTTTTGCAAAGTATCTTCAGACAAAGCAGTCTGCTTAGAATCTTCTATTACCTCTTTTGCCGCTGTAAGGTCTAACTTCCCTTGTTTTCGAAGCTGCGCTACCTGCTCTAAATTTTCAACGGAAAGTTCCATATTATTAGATACCAGATATGCAATATCTTCATCTGTTGCTTCCGTAACAATTTCAACGGCATGTTCTGCCTGCGCTGTAAGTGAATATTCCGGAAGAAGCATTGCATCTTTGGGACGGTCACCCTCTGCAACTGCATAAGCAATCGCTTCTGCAACTGCATTTTCTTGTATTGGAAATTGCAATCCACTTAACTTCTGCATATAGACAAAGTTTTCCACAGTAAAAGCAATTTCACTTTGAATCATCCACTGGCTGTCTGCTAATGTTTTTTCATTTACTGTTCCTCCTGCTGCTGTAATCACCTGTTCCATTTGATCTCTTAAAGCTTCAAAATCAATTTCTTCGTTGGGCTTTACATAAGATGCACTACCCGAAAATTCAGCAAAATAAATATTTTCAATGCTTGGATTCAAATGATTATCCAACATATATTTCATAGCGCCTTCTGACAGCGCCTCTAGTTCTTTCACCTGTTCAAAAGCCTTTAAACCTTCAGTCATATTATCTTCCGTAGCTGGAATGTCAACCGCTTCAAAACTGCGTTCCAATTGATTTGCCGCTGCAAGGCTTCCCGTAATTTCTTCTATCTGTTCTTTTGTTAAAGAACCGCCCATATTCGAGACGTCAACGCCGGCTTTTGCAAGCTGCGCTTTAATCTTATCCGTTACTGTTACAATCGTCTCACTGTCCGTACTATGTATAGAAAAGCCTTCTTCCTGCGCCTTCTTGTAATCTTCCGGCGTCATTGTATTTGATAATAACGCCATCTGATTTTTCCGATCCGAAGCATCCATTTGATTTTCCATCTTTTCCTGAAATTCTTCTACTGCGCTTTTAGCAGTCAAATCATCTTTTTCATAACCCGTCTGCCCTACGCGGATTGATTTGTCCAATGCGTCTAACTTTGTCTTTGCCGTCTTTGCAAACGACACAGCAGCTTTTGCGTTTGCAAAAGGCTTATCCCTTTGTATCATCTGATCCAATACACTGCCATTTTCAACTTTCATATGTATACCCCATCTGCTTAACGTCTTTTTTTCTAATTCTTTCTAAATATTATGTCGGTAAATTTGAAAAAAAATAAATACATTGATGAAAAAAAGAAGAATGAACATACATCCATTCTTCTTTCTAATTTCATATTCTTTAATAGGAAAAACGAAATACGGCAACCCCATATCCAGGGAGAGGATATGCGATAGAATAATCTTTACCGTCACATTCTTCTTTTTTTGCCCTGTAACTTAACGGTTTATCTCCTCCAGTTCCACCGAATTTTTCATCGTCACTGTGGAAAATCAGCCGATATGATTTTTTCACTGGTACGCCCACGCGATAATCTTCTCTTTCCACCGGAGTAAAATTAAACACAAACAAAAGACAATTCTTTCCGTCTTTGCTCTTACGGATAAAACTAAAAATACTCCGTTCTCCGTCATTTGCATTAATCCATTCAAATCCATCCCAGCTGTGGTCAAGTTCATACATTGCCGGATATTTTTTATACATATGCAAGAGTTCTTTTACGTAGTTTTGCATATTTTTGTGTTCTGGTTTGTCTAAAAGATACCATTCCAGTTCCGTTTTCTCACTCCACTCATGGAGCTGGGCAAATTCCTGTCCCATAAATAGAAGTTTCTTTCCCGGATGTCCCATCATAAAAGCATATCCAACTTTTAAATTGGAGAACTTATCTTCCCCAAGCCCCGGCATTTTATGAATCATTGAACATTTCAAATGTACGACTTCATCATGCGAAAGTACCAGAATATATTTTTCACTTCCATTGTAAGACATGGCAAACGTCATCTTATTGTGGTTATTTTTACGGAAATAAGGATCTAATTTCATATAGTCCAAAAAGTCGTGCATCCATCCCATATTCCATTTTAATGAGAAATTCAGCCCTCCATCTTCCGCCGGCCCGGTTACCATAGGCCAAGCCGTAGACTCTTCCGCTATCATAACAGCACCCTTGTTGCGTCCGGTAATTAAGGTATTAATATGCCGGAAAAATTCAATGGCGTCTAAATTTTTATTTTCACCATATTCATTCGCTACCCATTGGCCATCCTGTTTTCCATAATCAAGATACAGCATAGAAGCAACTGCATCTACCCGAAGTCCGTCAATATGGTAATGCTCCACCCACATTAACGCGCTTCCAATCAAAAAATTCTTAACCTGGCTGTTGCCGTAATCAAAAATTTTCGTTCCCCAATCCGGATGTTCTCCCTTTCTTGGGTCTGCGTACTCATACAGCGGCTGGCCGTCGAATTCAGCAAGTCCATGGGCATCCCTTGGAAAATGCGCTGGAACCCAGTCCAAAATTACGCCGATATTATTTTTATGAAAATGATTTATCATCCATGCAAAATCTTCCGGCGTACCATAACGGGACGTCGGTGCATAATATCCCGTTACCTGATAACCCCAGGAACCATCAAACGGATATTCGGAAATACCCATCAGTTCTACATGTGTATATCCCATTTTTTTAACATAAGAAGTAAGCGCTTTTGCAAATTCCCGATAGGTATAAAATCCATTGTCTTCCTCATAACCCGGATGGCGCATCCACGATCCCAAATGAACTTCATAAATACTCATAGGCTGTTCATCCATAGTTTTCATCTCTGCACGTTTTTTCATCCAGGCATCGTCTGACCATTTGATTTGATTAATATCTACAATCCGAGAAGCCGTCCCAGGCCTTTCTTCTGCAAAATTTGCATAAGGGTCTGCTTTATATAACTTCTTTCCGTCATGTGTCACAATTAAATACTTATAAAGACTTCCCGTAGTAATTTTTGGAACAAACAATTCGTAAATTCCTGCTTCTTCTGGTTTTAAGCGTTTCATTTCATGCGACGTTTCATTCCAGTCATTGAAATCTCCAATCACATAAACTTTCTCTGCATGAGGCGCATAAACCGTAAAGCAGATTCCTTTTTTCTTTCTGTAAGTCTTTGGATGCGCCCCCATCTTCTTATAAATATCATAATGAGTTGCCTGTCCAAACAGATACATATCCATTTCTGTAAAATTCCCCATGCTGCTACCCTCCATCTTTCACTTATTCTTCAAAATCTTTTTCTCTGAGAATGACATAATCATCTTCCGTATACCTTCTGGAAGTTAGAATCGAAAACGCCTTTTTAATTGAACTCTTTTCAGATTTTTTAATCGCTTCATCCACTATTTCTTTTACTTCTGTTAAATTGGTCGCCCGATCTAATCTTTGAATATTGCTTATTCTGTTATAAAGCGCAAGTACTCCCATTGTATCAATCTCATAATCCAGATCATGTGCGTATGCTTTTCCGAATTCCACTAATTCATCACTGGTAAAGATAGGAATAATGACTCTTTCTGTAAATTTCTTTGACAGTCCTTCATCCTGGCTCATTGCCTTACTTAATCCTGCTCTTGTATCTTCCATGATTACCAGAATTCCACTGGTGTCATTCTCTAAGAGTAAAGATAATTTCACTGCCGTCTCTCTTGAAATTTCCCCTGCATGCTCAACAATCAGATATCCCCCCGCAATTTTTTGTACAAGTTTTGTAAGATCCTTTTTATTTAATACTTTTGCGTCTATTTTACCCATTTTACCTTTTGGACGTTTTAATTCTTTTTGCAGAGCTTTTACAAATGCTGCCGCAAGGACTGTTTTTCCTGATCCTTCTACTCCCTGTATGAGAATATTTCCCGTTGATGAAGATGTATCTGGCCTTAATTTCTTTAATGTGTTTGTAAGTACCTGACAAATCTGGTTTTCCATTCCGCCGACCGGAACAAAATAAGAAAAAATTGCTTTTTGCTCTTCTGTCAGTTTTTTTTGTTTTTTAGGTTTCTGTTTTTTTTGCTCTATCGTAGCTTTAATTTCTTTTTTTTCTGGTTTTGGTTTCTGTTCTTTAATCTTAGTTTCTTTTATCTCTTGTTCTTTTGGCGCTTCATCCAACGCTTCCACAATTTCTTTCGCTTTTATCTCTTTTGTCTCTTGTTTTAAAAGAATCGAATCTTCTTCTGAAAATTTCTCCGGCGGTATTCCATAAAATTCTGCTTCAGCCATCAGCATTTCTTCAACTGACGATTCTTCCGGTACTTTTGGTTCTATTTCTATATCTTTGCCTGCCTCCGGTTTTTCTTCAAACTGTTGAGGTACATAGGGTTTTAATCCAATCTGCTCATCAAAATTTGGCTTTGCCCTCTTAATTTTTCGAAGCAGTTCCGGTTCTCCTGATTTTGAATCTTCTTCATCGGCTTTTTGGCGTGATGTTCCATCTTTGTGGTAATCAAACCCTTTTTGCCTTTGGCCGCCGGGACTACTCTTTCATCTTATCAATGTCCGTCAGGTTGACGCCGGCCACTGTCAGGATTGCTTTTAAAGAAAGATATTCTTCTTTTAACAACTGCGTCGGCGTAATTCCCGCGTCCAGCTTTGGTATCATCTCCGCAAGCCGTTCCATAATATCTCCGGCTTCTTGAAGCGCTTTTGCTTTAGCTGACTCTAATTTTTTCTGCTGCGCCATCATAAGGGCTGACTTAGCTGCCCGCCTTGTCTTTTCCCAGTCGCTTAAGACGTCTTCAATACTCATCTGTCCGTCAATCTGGGGTTCTTTTGCCCCTTCCTTTGTCATAATACTGAATTGCCCGTCCGTATCTTCTGCCAATATTTCTTTAAAATTATCACGCAAAGAGCCGTCAATTTCTGCATCTGTTTCCGATGGGCTGTCCTGCCCTTCTTTATAAGCTACCTGAAGGTACGGTATGTCCCCTACCATTTTTTTGATATTTTCCATGGTATTGTCTACCGTTTCTTTTTTTGTCGCTTCCATAATTTGCTGCATACTTTTTGCAAGCTCTTCCTGAAGGTTTGCAGTATTAAACTTACTGACATTTTCTTGAACAACTGGAATTCTGACAGAGGTTCCTTCCGGCGGATATATTTCTTTGATACCGTCTCTTCGTTGTTTAAATGTACGGTACTTATCTTCCTGGGCTTTTGTCAGCGGCTGATAGTGCATTTTCAATTCCAAAGCCCGTTCTACATAAATTCCCTCTCCAAACCATAAAATCAATTCATCACAGGCATCAATACATTTTTCGCTTTCTCCTGCTTTATGATACAAATATGCGAGCTGATATGCCCATTCTTCTGTATATTCTGTTTCTTTTAACTCCTCAAGAATTGTAATTAATGTTTTTACATCAGCGCCTTTTAATCTGCTTATTTTGTAACGAAGTATATATTTTAAATTATCCTGAGGTGCAATTTCCACAAATTCATCATAATATTCTTCTGCTTCTTCGATATTTTTCATCCGAACGGCAATTTCTGCAAGACGATAGATAATCATTCTTCCCAACGGAGTACGATCGTATGCCATTAGCAGAACGTCTTTTGCTTCTTCATATCTCTTTTGTTTTGAATAAATATCTCCTGCTTTTATCAAGAGATTAATATTCCTTACTTTACGCCAATTTATCGAATCTGCAATTTCTGCCGCTGTCTCAAAATCTTTTTTCTCAGCCAGCGCTTTCATCTGATCCAATTTTAACTTATATTCATACTTATCCAATTTGTGTCACCCCTAAACAACTGCTATTCTTTTTTTTCATAGCGGAGCTTTCCGGATTTTATATCAACATCCTCCATTTGAATATAATCTCTAGTTTCTTCCGGAAGCTTTCTCTTTCGAAGAATAAAAGCCACGATCTCCCGAATCAGCCAATAAATGACAGCAAATGTTGGTACGCCAAGCAACATTCCCATAAAACCAAACAATCCGCCGCCTACCAAAATCGCAGACACAACCCAAAACGAAGACAACCCAGTGGAATCCCCTAATATTTTAGGTCCAATAATATTTCCATCTACCTGCTGTAATACCAGCACAAATATCAGAAAATATAAACCTTTTATCGGATCTTCGAGTGCAATCAAAATAACGCTTGGAACTGCGCCGATGAACGGTCCAAAAAATGGTACTACATTTGTCACGCCGACAATCACTGCCACCAAAAGACTATATGGAATATCCAAAATCACCAGTCCTATATAGCAAATGACTCCAATAATTGCAGAATCTACTATTTTACCGCTGATAAATCCTCCAAACAGCTTATGACTAACTCTCATTGTACGTAAAAAATTATTCCCAGCTTTAGGAGGCAGAACTGCATATACAATTTTTTTACCCTGCCCGATAAATGTCTCTTTTCCTATAAGAAGATAAATTGCAATTACCAGGCCGACAACAAAGTTAAAAAACATCCGTACTGCGCTAATCACACCCGTTGTAATAGATGCAATATAGGTCAGATATGTTTTTATCTGGGGAAGAACTTGATTTTCGAACATTTTCTCCAGATAATTTCCAATATTGACTAAATCTATGCCAAGTGTAGCCAGCCAATCCTTTATCTGGCTGTCTTCCGCCATAAAATCTTCTATCCAATCTACAAAACTGCTGAATTCAGCCGGAAGGTCCACCATCATATTTTGAATACTCTTAATCAGTTCTGGAATCATCATATATAAAAGCAGAAAAATAATTAAAAGCAAAAAAGCCAGTGAACCTACGGTTCCAAGGACACGCGCCATTTTTTTTACTTTTTTTTCACCTTTTACCCTTGGTTTTAGAAAAACATAAATATGCTTCTCTAAAAATACCATAACAGGATTTAAAAGATAAGCGACAATAAATCCCATAATTACAGGCTGAAGTATGCCCATCAGCTTCTGCCAATATTCTGCGAATCCATGATAGCGGTAAATAAAAAAGAAAAACAAAATACAACAACAAAATGTAATAAATACCATCAATGCTATAATGCTGTATTTCTTAATATCATAGCCTGATTCTTCTTTTTTTGGAATATTCTCTTGTGGCTTTTCCAAAATGCTGCCTCCTAGCGTCTATTATAATTTATCAAACATCCTTTTAAAATAATATCTCTTTCATCATCTGTCAGCTCGCCGAGCATTAACTTAAATTCTTTTAAATTGCCGTCTTTTACAACATATGCCTCAATCTCAGATGATTTTTCTTCTATTTCTCTTTTAATGTTAGGAAGGAAAATAAAATCTCCATTTGTAAAAGGAAGTTCCCCTTCTTCAATCAACAAAGGAAGCATACCCCAGTTAATTAAATTAGAACGATAGCGTTTTGTAGCATATTCATTTGCAATGTTAGCCCATCCCCCTAATACTTTCTGACAGGAAGCTGCCTGTTCACGCGCAGAACCGTCTCCCGGTTTTACTGCAAAAATAGTGCTTCCAACACCGATCGTCTGCCTGTTTATATCGTCATAATGTGCCTTTATCGTATCCATGACCGGTTTTAATTCCGTAACGGCCTCGCATGGGCAGGTATCCTTTTCAATTGCTTTCTGTGCTTTTTGAATTTCTTTTGCTTTTCCAACATAGGACGGATCTTTTCTGGAAAGAGTAAACTCTGCAAGTCCCAATGGATTTGAACGATAGGAGGAAGTTTCTCCTGAAGGAATCAGTTCATCCGTCGTCGTAACCGGATCGTGAATTTCAGCAGCCACTTGTAATATTAAATGTTTCGGCAGAGCGCTCATTTTCGGCCAGTCTTTAATATTGGGGCCAAATTTAATTTCTACTGAATCATCTGCTTTTCCTTTGCTGTCAAATACACGGTTTGCATAAATTTTACTGTCAAAGAAATATTTTGGTTTTGTAAATTCTATATCCATATCCGTCGCCGGAGTCAAATAACCTTTATTTGCTGCAGTTGCCGCAATGGAACGCGCATCCATCAAAGCTACGGAAGAAACTTGTCCATTCTGGACTTTTGAACCTTCACGATTCGGAAAGTTTCTGGTAGAATGACGAATCGAAAATGCGTTATTCGCCGGCGTATCTCCAGCGCCAAAACATGGACCGCAAAATGCTGTTTTAAGAATTGCGCCCGTTTCCATCAAAGCGGCTGCCGCTCCATTTTTTACAAGTTCCATATAAATCGGCATACTTGCCGGATATACATTCAATGTAAACTCATCCGGTCCAATGGAAGCTCCTTTTAAAATATCAGCAGCATCACAGATATTTTCAAATCCGCCCCCTGCACATCCGGCGATAATTCCCTGATCTACATACAATCTACCATTTCTGACTTTACTTTTTAAATCAAGGTCTACTGCACCGTCAAAACTTACCTGCGCACGTTTTTCACAATCATCTAAAATATCCATCAGATTTGCATTTAATTCATCAATCGTATACGTATTGCTGGGATGGAACGGCATCGCAATCATTGGACGGATTTCACTCAAATCAATTTCAATCATTCCGTCATAATAAGCCGTTTCTTTTGGATTTAATTCTTTATAATCTTTCGCTCTGCCATGAATTTCATAGAATTCTTTTACAGCATCGTCTGTTTTCCATATAGAAGAAAGACAAGTCGTCTCTGTTGTCATAACGTCTATTCCAATACGGTAATCCACACTTAAATTGGACACGCCGGGTCCTACAAATTCCATAACTTTATTTTTCACATATCCGTTTGCAAATACTTCTCCAATAATTGCAAGCGCAATATCCTGCGGTCCTACTCCTTTGACTGGAGCGCCTTTTAAATAAACGCCGACTACCTCCGGCATATTAATATCATACGTCTGGCAAAGCAGCTGTTTTACAAGTTCCGGACCGCCTTCCCCCATCGCCATAGTGCCAAGCGCGCCATAACGAGTATGGGAATCAGAACCTAAAATCATTTTGCCGCCGCCGGCTAACATTTCTCTTGCATACTGATGAATAACAGCCTGATGAGGCGGTACATAAACACCGCCATATTTTTTAGCGCATGTCAGACCAAACATATGATCGTCTTCATTGATTGTCCCGCCGACTGCACATAAACTGTTGTGGCAGTTTGTCAATACATAGGGAATCGGAAATTTTTCAAGCCCTGAAGCCCTCGCCGTCTGAATAATTCCTACGAAGGTAATATCATGTGACGTTAGTTTATCAAATTTAATCTGCAGTTTTTCCATACTGCCAGACGTGTTATGTTCGTTTAAGATTCCATAGGCAATTGTATTTTTTGCCGCCTCTTCTTTTGTAATACCAACTGCAGAAGTATTCTCTTCTACTATTTCATTTCCATTTAAAAGGTAAACTCCTTTTTCGTAAAGTTTCATATACATTCTCCTTATTACATAGTTATTAAAATCATATATGCTATATTGATAAAAGTCAAGGATTTATCATCGGAAAGGTAATAGATACTGTAAATAAATCCCCATCTAAATTGATTTCAAAGGTTCCGCCCATAAGATTTGTCAAATTTCTTGCAATTGACAAACCAAGCCCATTCCCTTCTGTCCCTCTGGATTCATCTCCTCTGACAAAACGTTCGCTTAAATCCTGAGCCGATTTGTGAATTCCCTGTGCAGAAATATCCTTAATGGAAAATTCTGCTATTCCTCGTTCCATTTTTAATTCCACAAATACTCTTGTATCTTTTAGGGCATACTTTGCTACATTATTATATAAATTCTGGACTACCCTCCATAGGCGGCTTCCATCTGCCAAAATCATCACAGGTTCTTTCGGAAGCCTTGTAATAATAGTCAACCCCACATCTTCAAAAATTTCATTAAATTCTCCGCCTGTCTGACAGATTAACTCTACCATATTTATCGGCTGCATATCCAACATAATATTTCCACTGGTAATTTTAGAAATTTCTACTAAATCTTCGGTCAATTGTTTCAAACGCTCTGATTTCTTTTCCAAAATACCGACATAATTTTCCACGTTCTGATTCCATGTGCCTTCCATTTTTATCAAACTTATATAATTGATAATTGACGTCAGAGGCGTTTTAATATCATGCGATACGTTTGTAACAAGTTCAGTCTTTAATCGCTCGCTTTTGAGATTTTCTTCTACTGCATTCATCAGGCCCTGGCCGATACCATTTACTTCCTCAGCTAAATCCCGGTAATCTCCTTTAAATTCTTTTACATTCAGCTTACTGTCCAATTTTCCATGGCCAATTTCTCGTATCCCATATAAAATTTTTTTCCTGTATACTGCATTTTGCATAATCTTTACTGCGGAATATAAAAATACACATAACAGCCCAAGTACTGCCCAGACACTATGATAAATAAATACTTCTAATAGAAAGAACAACTCCAATACAGAACAAATCGAAATACGTATCATTCCACGTTTCTCAATTCCCTGTTCGTATATTGCTTGTTTTAATGTACGTATAATATAAGATGAAATACTGCATTTTACAAACTGATCCGCCTTTATTTTTCTTACAAAACTCAAATATAATGTCAGCAGAACGGAATCCGAAAGAAAAACAAGTGTTCCCGTCAGTATTAATGAACTAGAAATGCCCAAATCTTTTCCGCCAAGTTTGGCACAAAAAGCAATCAAAGCAGCGACAAATAAAATCATCGCCATAAATAATAGTTCCGTTGGAATGTAATCAATCCGGTATAAGCGGATATTATCATCATCTTCGTTTCTTCCAGTTGCTAAAGTCAGATAAATCATTATAAGTAAAAAACTTAAAAATGCAGCAATCATCACAAATAAACAAATTCCAATCCACGGCAGGTATGTTTTATAAATACTTTCCGCTTTTGCAATAGAATCTTTCTTTGGAAGCGAAGTATCTACACCAACTACAAGAGCCCCTCCTTTACCCGTTTGAAATAATCGCATTACATCTATTTGAAAGTCCTGTTCAAAATATGCGATATTTCCCTGAAGATTGATAGAAAAATCATCATAATAAAGATAATTTCCTAAATTTTTTGCCATTTCTATTGCTTCATTTACTTCTTTTACATTTTTCATATTGGTGTATATCATATCATCATCTAAAAACCAATAATATAGATTACTTTCTCCGCTGTCATATTTTAATTTGTATAATTTGTATTTTGAATTTTCTGGTTCTTTTAGAACTTGGTCCTTCATTCCTCTTTGTATCTGTAAATATAACATCAGGCTTTTTATCTCTTCCGAAATTTCTTCCGAATAATAGTAAGATTGAAAAAAGGAATAGCCATTTCCGATGTCGCGAAAACTGAGCCTATTCCTTACAAACAAATTTACCATCAAGGAAAAAACAACGATAACAATCATCAAAAATACCATCTGCAAAAGAGCTGCGACTGTTTTGAACCCATTATTAAATTTATTGTTCATCCTGATTTTCCTCTATCCAATTTTCTTTATGCTTTCTCAATTTTATAACCGATTCCCCATACGACTTTAATATAACGCGGTTCTTTTGGATTAATCTCTATTTTTTCCCGAATATGCCTGATATGTACGGCCACTGTATTGTCTGCTCCAATTGCATCTGCATTCCAAATACTTTCGTATATTTGGCTGATGGAAAACACTTTTCCCTGGTTTTTCATTAAAAGAAGCAGAATGTTATATTCAATTGGAGTTAATTTTACCAGTTCGTCGTCTACTGTAACTTCTTTTAAATCATCATTAATAACAAGTCCTCCGGTCTGATAAACGGATTGGCTGTTTTCTGCAGCGTTCCCCAGCTTTGTATAGCGCCTGATTTGCGATTTTACTCTTGCTACAAGCTCTAACGGATTAAACGGTTTCGTCAAATAATCATCTGCTCCTATATTTAATCCTAAGATTTTATCAGAATCCTCCGACTTTGCTGATAATATTATAATTGGTATGCTGCTTTCTTCCCGAATTTTTAAGGTTGCATGAATTCCGTCTAATTTTGGCATCATAACATCTAAGATTAACAAATCGACTGCCTGTTTTTTTAGAATTTCAAGTACCTGTGCTCCATCATAAGCCTTAATCACTTCGTATCCTTCCTGCTGAAGATATATCTCAATCGCTTCTACGATTTCTTTATCATCATCACAGACAAGTATTCGGTTCATATATTCTGCTCCTCTCATTTTCTTCCAAAAGAAAATAATTTTTGATGTTTTTCTTTCTGATTATCTTCTTGTTCTTCATCATCAGCTATTTGTTCTAGTTTTTGAAAATATTGTTCGTTTACTTTAATTACAGGTTTTTCATATACGATTTTTTCCTCATTATCTTCCTTTGGACTTTCTTTTACCATTTCCTCCGTAAAATCTTCTGCTGTATCTTCTTGAGTCTGTTCTTTGGTCTTACTACGGTATTTCCTTTTCTGAATAGTTTCCTGTTTCTTTAATTCTTCTTTGGCAATTTCACGATTCCGTTCTTCTATCAGCCTCATATATTTTGAAGAATCTTTTAAATCCTCCAACTGTGTAATTAATTCTAATTGATTACTGCGAACAATACGTTTTTCTTCTTCCATTTCTCGATTTAAACGACTTAATATTTCTTTTGATGATTTCTCCGCTTCATTAATAATATTCTGAATTCTCCCAAGCGCATCCTCAGAATACAAAACAGAAGCTGCGTATATATCTTGTGCCTGATGATTTGCATTACGGATAATTTCCATACGTTGTTTTTCCGCTCCTAACTGCGCGCGGTTTCTTCCTTCTTCAGTCAACTCATAATATTCCATCATTTCATTAATGGTCTGACTGATGCCATTGAGCAGCTGCTGCATCTCTTTTTTCGGGATCAAAACGTATGCTTCATCTATTTCTGATATTTGTCCCCTAGAGACCATAATGTGCATTTCTCTTAAAATTCGCTCCAGTTTATCTTTTATACTCATAACTCCTCCTGCGAATGTTTTTGAAATATCATAAGACTTCGGTCTAAAATCCCATTCATGTCTGCAATTGCAAGTCCATAATTTGTAATCGGAACTTTCTGTTCTCTGGCACATTTCAAACGGTAGTTCATTTCACGTTCATTTAACGTACATCCGCCGCAATGCACAATCAAAGCATATTCTTTTAAATTATCAGGAAACTGCGTACCGCTTGTAAACTGAAACTCAATTTCTTTTCCAGTATAATTTTTTATCCAGCGAGGCATTTTCACTGTACCAATATCTTCACACTGCCTATGATGCGTACATCCTTCAGAAATCAAAACAACATCTTTTTCTTTTAATGTCCGTATTACTTTTGCACCGGATACCTGCTGCACAAGATTGCCTTTATATCTGGAAAATAAAATAGAAAAAGAAGTAAGAAACATATCATCCGGAATTATCTCTGACACACATTGAAAAGCCTGGCTGTCAGTAATTACAACTTTTGGTTTCTTTGCAAGCGCATGTAATGTTTCGTTTAGCTCTGTATCTCTTGTGACCACTGGAACTGCCCCTGATTCCAAACAATCCCGTATGACCTGCTGCTGGGGAAGAATCAGCCTTCCTTTTGGAGCTGATGAGTCAATCGGTATTACTAGAACAACAATATCGCCATTCTTAAGCAAATCTCCTACGATTTTTCGGTCAATTTTTTCTTCAAAGGACAGATTAGCAATAGAATTTTTTAATTTTTGAATATTTATACCGCTTTTAGCGCTGATAAAAAGCAAATTATTTTCCTGATCGAATCCATCCACGAAAGACTGCTTTCTTTCATCCGTCAGATCTTCCGATTTATTTACTGTAATCACATAAGGAATGTTTCTATCCCTAAACTGTTTTAATAAAGGCTTTTCAATTTTTTCTAATTCTTCCTTATCTGGCAAATACGTACCATCTAACACTAAAACAGCAATATCCGTTTTGTTTAACACCTGATAACTTTTTTCTATCCGCTTTTTTCCAAGTTCACCTTCATCATCTAGTCCCGGCGTATCAATCAATACCACGGGACCTAATGGGAGCAGCTCCATTGCTTTACTGACTGGATCGGTCGTTGTACCTTTGATTTCAGAAACAATTGCAATGTTTTGTCCGGTAACGGCATTTATAATACTCGATTTTCCCACATTCCTTCTGCCAAATATTCCAATATGCACACGGTTTGCCGAAGGCGTTTCATTCATATTCATTTTAATCTCCTTATCTAACACCTAAAACCGGAAATCTCTTTTGCCCGAATGAATATTTTCAATATACTCTTTTGCCTTATTTTGAACAGTTTTATTAGGGATTTTTTTCAGTTCTTCTTTTATTAATTTTTCACCGATTTTTTTCGTATCTTCTGACGCATAATCTTCTAAATATTCCTTTAACGTCATTAGAGCATTTGGATGACAGCAGTTAATAATTTGTTTGCTTTTTAACAGAGTCATAAAACGGTCTCCCGTTCTTCCTTCCCTATAACATGCTGTACAAAAACTTGGTACATATCCCAATTCCATCAGCCAATGTACAACTTCATCTAAACTGCGGTTATCACTGATATCAAACTGTGCGGAATTGTCCTCCGGCGTCTCTTGTTTAGCATATCCTCCTACGCTTGTCCTTGAACCTCCGCTAATTTGGGAGATACCAAGCTTAAGAACACGCTCCCTGCTCGCCTGGGACTCTCTTGTAGACACAATCATTCCGGTATATGGGACTGCAATACGCAGACATGCCACAATTTTTGCAAACGTTTCATCACTGATACCGTTATCAAATACATCCGGGTCAATATCATCTGCTTTTCTAACGCGTGGTACGCTAATCGTATGCGGGCCAACGCCTCCATACGCTTCCATATGTTCCGCGTGCATAATAATCCCGGTAAAATCGTACCGGTAATTGTTCAGCCCAAATAAGACGCCGATTCCCAAATCATCTATCCCAGCTTTATTCGCCCGATCCATTGCCTCTGTGTGATACGCATAATCGCTTTTGGGACCTGAAGGATGAAGTTCTTCATAAGACTTTTTATGATACGTTTCTTGAAATAAGATATAAGTTCCAATTCCAGCTTCCTTTAACTTCCTGTAATTTTCCACAGTAGTTGCCGCTATATTGACGTTGACGCGGCGAATCGCACCATTTTTGTGTTTAATGCTATAAATTGTTTGAATACTTTCTAAAATATATTCGATTGGGTTATTGATGGGATCCTCTCCAGCTTCAAGTGCAAGACGTTTATGTCCCATATCCTGTAAAGCCATTACTTCTTTTATAATCTCATCCTGTGTGAGTTTCTTTCTGGCAATGTGTTTATTTTTCAAATGATATGGACAATACTTGCATCCGTTGATACAGTAATTCGAAAGATAAAGAGGCGCAAACATAACAATACGGTTTCCATAAAACTCTTGTTTAATATTCTTCGCCAATTCATAAATTCGTTCGTTCAAATCTTCAATCTCACAATCTAAGAGCACAATTGCTTCTTTATGTGAGATTCCTTTCATTTCCGATGCTTTTTTTAAGATTTGTTCTATGACGTCTCTATTATTCTTATTCTCTTCTGCATAGATGAGAGAATCTCTAATTTCTTCATCACTGATAAATTCTTCCGCTTTGGATGACATTACGTTGTACATTTTATTCCTCCCGGTTCTTCCGCTGGATCTCCGCGGTCTATGGACAATCTATAACCAATCTGCTCCATTCTTAAATTCAAACAGTTTAGACATTCTGCCGCTTCGTCTCCCGTACATATTTTATTGTCGTATAACTCATATTTTTTTCGAACCTTTGTCGGGGAAAGATTCGGCATTACTACATTTGCCCCTGCTAAGATGCCTTTTTCCCTTCCTTTTGCGTCGATTGTTCCTAATGCAGTAGTTGCCGGAAGAAGCAGATTTGGCTTTAACAAACGTAAAAGCCCTATCATATAAAGCGTCGATTCCAATGTACCGGCGGCTTCCCTGGCAAACGGTGTATCATGGTGGGGAATAAAAGGACCTATTCCCACCATCTGCGGCTGGAATTTTGAAATAAAAATCATATCTTCTGCCAGACACTCTGCTGTCTGTCCTTTTGATCCTATCATAAATCCGCAGCCGATCTGATAACCAATCTCTTTTAACTCCCATAAGCATTTCATTCTGTTTTCAAATGAATGTTCTTTTGGATGCAGCATTTCATAATGAGATTTATCTGCTGTTTCATGTCGCAGAAGATAACGGTCTGCACCGGCATCATAAAATTTCTGATAACTTTCCTTTGATTTTTCTCCAATAGATAATGTTAATGCACAGTCAGGATATCGTGATTTGATTGTAGAAATCAACTTTATCAATCGCTCTTCATTATAAAAAGCATCTTCTCCTCCTTGAAGTACAAATGTGCGGAAACCAAGTTCATATCCCCTCCCGCAGCAATCTAAAATTTCATTTTCACTCAGGCGGTAACGCACTACATTAATATTGTCCCGACGGATACCACAATAATAACAATTATTTTTACAAAAATTCGTAAATTCAATCAGTCCCCTGATATAGATTTTATTGCCATAATACTGCCGCGCAACATCTCTTGCTTTTGCAAATAAATACTCTTTATCAGCTTTTTCTGAAATTAAAGCCGTCCATTCCTCTTTTTTTAGAGTATGTTCCCGTTCCAGCCGGTCAATCAATTCACGCATAGTTATCCTCTTACTCTTTAGCAATTTTATTTTGCAAGGTCTTTTTCCAAAAATGCGTTAATTTCATTCACAAGTGCATCCGGTTCAATTCCATGTACCATTGCTGCTTCTTCTATTGTTTCCATTTGCGACGATGGGCAGCCAAGGCAATGCATTCCAATGTTTAATAAAACTGGGGCAATGTTTTCATCAATCTGAAGCAGTTCACCAATCATAGTTGTTTTTGTAACCTGTGTCATAATAATACCTCCTATATTTTCTATTTATCAGTATTTGCTGTTTTACAGCTTACCATTCACAGTTAGTTATTATAATACGTTTCTGTTTTTTATGCAAATTATATTCAAAAAAAATCTATTCACTACTTGTATTCAAATATTATTTGTATTAAAATAGTCCTAAGCTGTTAAAGCTTTAAATTGAAATTACATAAGGAGGATTTTACCAATGGCATACGTTATCAATGATTCTTGCGTTAGCTGCGGAACCTGTGAAGGTGAATGTCCAGTAGGAGCTATCTCTTCTGGCGACGGAAAATATGAAATTGATGCAGGTTCTTGTGTAGACTGCGGTACATGTGCAGGCGCTTGTCCTACTGGAGCTATCGAGCAGGGCTAATTAAGACAAAGTAAGACCCCGGAAAATACATTCCGGGGTTTTACTTTGTCTCGTTTTAGTCTCTTATTTTAGAAATCCTATGTAGTTACCTCTTTTTTTGCAAATAAGCGGTGCGATTCTTTTTTCTTTGCACTGCCTTTTATTTTTTTTGCATTTAACTCACGTATTGCTGCATCCAGCTTACGGAAACGTTCTTCTTCCTGCTCGTCCTGTTCGCGCATCAGATAATTCATTTCTTTTAACACGCGGTCTCCGACACTTTCGCCAACTTCTTTTCCAAGAGCCTGATTGTTTTCTGACAGCGCCTCTTTTACAATACCGCTCATCAATATCCGAAATTGTGCCATTTTATCTTCTGCGGATGAAAAATTTGCAGGCTGGCTTACCGGACTTCTTTCTGTCAGCGCTCCGGTTGTCAAAGCGGCGGCTTCGTCCGGATTTTTTCCATTGTGAACGACCATTTTAATCGCTTTTAACTGATAGCCTTGTTCTTTTAAATCTTTTATCTTCAGGAATTGCTGTATGTTCTCTTTGGTATAATAACGATGCCCCATCTCATTTCGGGGAATATCCAGTTCTAATTCTTCTTCCCAGTAACGTAGAACATGCGCTTCTACATTTACAAGACCTGCGGCATCTGAAATCATATAACGTAGCTTGTCCAAATGAACTGCCTCCTTCCTCTTTATTCATTATAGAGGAGAATAGAACAATTCGCAACGAATTTTGGTCGTGCAGTTTCGACAGCATTATTTTTCCATATTCGCAAATTTTGTATATTGCGGAAGCCAGACCAGATTTATTGTCCCAATCGGGCCGTTTCTTTGTTTTGCAATATTAATCTCAGCAATATTTTTCATATCCGTATCTTTATTATAATAATCATCACGATAAATAAACATCACCACATCTGCATCCTGTTCAATTGCACCCGATTCTCTCAAATCTGAAAGCATAGGCCTGTGCTCCGGACGCTGTTCTACCGCACGGCTTAGCTGGGATAATGCAATAATTGGCACGTTCAATTCCCTGGCAAGACCTTTTAATGATCTTGAAATTTCAGAAATTTCCTGTTGTCTGGAATCACTTCTGTTCTTACCTCCCGACATCAACTGAAGATAATCAATTATAATCAATTTTAAATCATGTTCAAGTTTGAATTTTCTGCATTTACTTCTTAACTCTGATATTGAAATACCCGGAGTATCGTCAATGATAAGATTTGAACTTCCAATCACTCCGGCTCCTTCAATTAATTTCTCCCAATCAGAGTCACTCAAATTACCAGAACGCAGCACCTGTGCATCGACCCTTGATTCCAAAGAGAACAAACGGTTTACAAGCTGCTCTTTTGCCATCTCCAGACTAAAAATTGCGGTCGCCATTTTTTCGTGAAAAGCAACATATTGCGCAATATTTAATACAAATGCTGTTTTTCCCATAGAAGGACGCGCTGCAACGAGGATAAAATCTGAAGGCTGAAGCCCAGACATCTTATAATCCAAATCTACAAATCCCGTATGAATCCCTGTGACATTTCCCTGTGTTTTTGAAGCCTGCTCTATTTTTTCCAAGGCATTTAATACGATTTCCTTGATTGGAACGTAATCTTTTCCGCCTTGATTTTGTATCAAATTAAAAATATTTTTTTCAGTATCGGCAAGAATTTCATCTAAATCTCCCTGTCCCACATAACATTTATTGGATATTTCTTCTGTTATTTTAATTAATCGTCTTAAAACTGACTTATCTTTTACAATTTGTGCATATGATGATACATTGGCAGAAGTGGGAACAGAAGTGAGCAAATCCCTGACAAATTCCAAACTGCTGACTTCTTCCGGTACGTTCATCGCTTTTAACTTTGCCTGAAGTGTGACAAGATCTATCGGTTCTCCTGCATCAAACAAATCCACCATTGCCTGAAATAAAAGCCCATACTGTTTAAAATAGAAATCGTCAATGATAAGCATTTCCATTGCAGTAATAATTGCTTCCCTATCCATTATCATTGAGCCTATTACAGACTGTTCGGCTTCCAGACTGTTTGGCATTACACGTTTTACCAGAGCTTCTTCCATGTAGTATTCCCTCTCTTCTTCTGCAACAGTATCAATTTCCTGCTGTTACGTGTAAAATTTTTATTCTGCAGTCACATGTACTTTTAAAATTCCAGTCACTTTTGAGTGAAGACGAATCGGAACTTCATACATGCCAAGATTTTTTATCGGTTCGCTAAGCTGCATTTTTTTCTTGTCTATATCCAATTGAAGCTGATTTTTCACGGCTAAAGATATTTCTTTTGTTGATACAGAGCCAAATGTCCTGCCGCCTTCCCCAGTCTTAATCTTTACCTCTACTTTTACATCTTCCAGTTTTTTTGCAAGCTGTTTTGCCGCTTCTAAGTTTTCTTCTTCGACTTTTTCTTTATGTTTATTTTGAAGTTTTAAATCATTCAAATTTTTATTCGTTGCTTCTACTGCTAATTTTTTTGAAAAAAGAACATTTCTAGCATACGAATCGCTTGTATTTACAATCTCTCCTTTTTTGCCCAATGATTTTACATCTGCCAATAAAATTACTTTCATATCTCAATCTCTCCTTCTTCCAACATTTTATCAATCGTTATCTGTAAAGCATGTTTTGCTTCTGACAACGTACATCCTGCCAACTGTGCCCCGGCGACATTCAAATGGCCGCCGCCGCCAAGCTGTTCCATAATCAGCTGAACATTAATTTCATCAATGGATCTGGAACTGATATAAATTTTGCCTTGGTATTCCGTCATAACAAAAGAAGCCTTAATGCCAATGATATTTAATAGTTCATCTGCCGCCTGCGCCCCTACAATCGTAGGGCTTTCCATTTTACCAGGACAAACAGAAATTGCAAACGCTCCTTTATATACTTCTGCATGACGAACGACCTCTGCCCTTGCTTTATATGAATTCATATCGTTTCTCAATAATTTGCGCACTCTTGTAACTTCTGCTCCACAACGGCGCAGATACGCCGCCGCTTCAAATGTACGTACGCCTGTTTTTGTCATAAAATTATTTGTATCAATTAAGATTCCTGCATAAATACAATCCGCTTCAGCAGCCTCTAATTTGATATTTTCTTTAAAATACTGTAATACTTCTGCAATCATCTCACAGGTAGATGAAGCATACGGTTCAATGTAAGACAAAATAGGATTCTTAATAACTTCATTTCCCTGCCTATGATGGTCAAATACAACTACCGCATTGCCCCGCTCTAAAAGTTTCGGACACTCCGTATAAGTTGGACGGTTCGTATCTACTACCATAACCAACGTATTACGGTTAATAATTTCCATCGCACGTTCACTGTTTATAAATAAATCTTCCGGATAACCTTTTTCCGGTGTAAAACACTCTTTTAGCGGACGTAAAGAAGACGTAACTTCATTTAATACAATCTGTGCCTTTTTATTTAATACCTTTGCGGCGCAATAAATTCCAATTGCAGCTCCAAACGAATCAACGTCGCTGATGCTATGTCCCATAATAATTACATTTCCGCGGCTTTCTAATGTTTCACGGAGTGCATGTGCTTTTACCCTTGCTTTTACGCGGGTATTCTTTTCTACTGTTTTTGATTTTCCTCCATAATAGAACACTTCGTCTTCTTTTCGTACCACAACTTGATCGCCGCCCCGCCCGAGCGCTAAATCAATTGCCATACGCGAATATTCTGCGTTTGTGATGTAACTTTCGCCATGAATACCTATACCAATACTAAGAGTAACTGCCATTTCATTCCCTACTCTGACATTTTTTACATCTTCAATCAAACTAAATTTATCTTCTTCTAAAGTATTTAGATATTTATATTTGAATACAATAAAATACTTATCTTTTTCTGTTTTTCGTACCAATGCATCTGCTTTTGTAAAATACTCATTTATTTTCTGGTCAATTAAAGCAGATAACAGGGAACGTTTTACATCTTCTATACTCTCTAAAGCCTCTTCATAATTATCAATATAAACTAAGGCAGCTACTAATTTTTGCTCCTGGCAAGTCTTGATATAACGGTTTAATTCCGTTTCATCAAACAAATACAGTACTATAAAACTCTGCCCTTCTTCATTTACTTCTACAATACTACATTCTTCTGTTTTTTGATTCATCTGGATTCGATTTGTCTCTCCCCGAAATATTTTATCTTCCCACTTAATCAAAAAACCAGTTTCATCCTCACTTTGCAGTCGTTCTTTGGAAATCATTGGAAAAATACTAAAAATTGTTTTATGGTAGCCTTTATCTTTCCCGGTAAGTTCCTCAAACTGCTGATTGACCCAGAGAATTTTTCCATCCATATCCATAAGAACCTGAGGTACTTTAAAATGATCCAAAATCTGATTTTGTACAGTCGAATACTGGGTCGCAAAATTTATAATCTCCCTTGATAAGATAGGTCGGCTTTTAATATAAAAAACAAATACATATACCGCGTATATCACCAAAATCCCAGTAAATACAAAACCAGTCTTTCGACTATTAAAATAAATCGCAATATTAAAAAACAGTAATAACAATACTAAATATACAGGCATATACAAATAGTTTTTCAGCTTTTTTTTAAATTTTAAATTTTTTTTCATATCTCCTCCATATATGGCAACAGTTTGTCAATGACGATACTGCCGCAGAACTCTTAGAGATGAAGTACACGTTCTTTGATTTCCTGCGTCCGACCCTGATTCCAATATTGAGTTCCGATATAACCACATGTACGCCTTGCAACACTCATTAAATTTTGATTACGGTTTGCGCAATTCGGACACTCCCATGCTAATTTTCCATGTTTATCTGTAATAATCTGAATTTCTCCATCATAACCGCATAAACTGCAGAAATCGCTTTTTGTATTCAGCTCTGCATACATAATATTCTCATATATATATTTCATAACTGAAAGAACTGCTGAAAGATTGTCTTTCATATCAGGAACTTCCACGTAACTGATTGCTCCGCCCGGTGATAATTTTTGAAACTGCGCCTCAAATTTTAATTTTTCAAACGCATTGATTTCTTCTGTTACATGAACATGATAAGAATTTGTAATATAATTTTTATCAGTAACTCCCTTTATTATCCCAAATCTTTTTTGCAGACATGTCGCGAATTTATAAGTTGTAGATTCCAACGGAGTTCCATATACGGAAAAATCAATTTTCTCTTTTTCTTTCCATTTTGTACAGGCATCATTCAAATACTGCATTACTTCTAAAGCAAACGGTGTTGCAGATGAATCCGTATGGCTTTTGCCCGTCATATAATGTACACATTCACAAAGCCCCGCATAGCCTAATGAAATTGTAGAATATCCATTCATTAAAAGACGATCAATCGTCTCTCCTTTTTCTAAACGCGCCAATGCTCCATTTTGCCACAAAATAGGCGCAATATCCGATTTTGTACCCATTAAACGGTTATGCCTTGCCATTAATGCCTGATAACATAATTCCAAACGTTCGTCAAAAATTTTCCAGAATTCTTCGAAATCTCCTTTGGAAGAACAAGCTATATCTACCAAATTAATCGTACATACTCCTTGATTGAACCTTCCATAAAATTTGAATTGATCTTCATCATCTTTAAATACAGTTAAAAAAGATCGGCATCCCATACAGGTATAAACATTCCCCTGTTTTAGTTCTTTCATAACTTTTGCAGAAATATAATCCGGCACCATGCGTTTTGACGTACATTCTGCTGCAAGAAGCGTAACATCCCAATAAAGACTATTTTCAGTAATATTATCCTCATCCAAAACATAGATTAATTTTGGAAACGCCGGAGTAATATAGACGCCTTTTTCATTTTTTACGCCAAGTATTCTCTGTTTTAAAATAGAACGGATGACCATCGCAAGATCATTCCTTTCTTCTCCCTCCGGCGCTTCATCTAAATACATAAATACCGTTATAAATGGAGCCTGCCCATTCGTAGTCATAAGCGTTACAACCTGATATTGAATGGTTTGTACACCCTTATCAATATCTTTTATCACACGCTGTTCAGCAACTTCATAAATCTGTTCTTTTTCTGCTCTAATATTTGCTTTTTTAAATTCTTCAGATACTTCACGGCGGAATTTCTTCCGGCTCGCGGCAACAAATTTAGATAGATGATATGCACTGATAGATTGTCCACCGTACTGGCTGGAGGCAACTTGTGCTATAATCTGCGACGCCACAGTGCAGGCAACTGAAAATGACTTTGGCTTGTCCACTTTTGTCTCGCTGATAACGGTTCCGTTCTGAAGCATATCATCTAAATTGACAAGACAGCAATTATGTATATGTTGTGCAAAATAATCTGCATCATGGAAATGAATCAATCCTTTTTCATGCGCATCCCATACTTCTTTAGACAGCAAAAACCGTTTTGTAATATCTTTGCTGACTTCTCCCGCCATATAATCTCTTTGTGTAGATGCTAATAGAGGATTTTTATTTGAATTTTCCTGCTTTGCTTCTTCATTCTGGCTCTCAATAATCGTCATAATCTGTGCGTCTGTCGTATTAGACTGACGCACTAACTGACGTTTATACCGATAAGTAATATAGACTCTTGCAACTTGGTATGCCCCGGCTCGCATAATCTGATCTTCTACTTCATCCTGAATTTCTTCTACGTTCATTGCCCGGATAGATTTTTTGCAGATTTCTTCTATATTCTGAGCTATGGTTTGTATCTGCTCTGTTGTCAGCCGCTTTGCAAGTTCAACTTCCTTATTCGCCTTATGAACAGCAGCTATAATTTTTGTAATATCAAATCCTACTTCTTCACCGGATCGTTTAATAATTTTCAATACTGCTTCCTCCTGACAAAAATTCTATCTGCTTTTTTGCATTGTACCATGTTTTCTATAAAAATAGCAACTTATCTCCTATATTCTTCTGCTGATGAGTCATAGAGATTATTTCCTTTACTGTCAATGACTACAATAACTGGAAAATTTATAACTTCTAACTTACGAATTGCTTCTGTTCCTAAATCATCATAACATACTACTTCAGAATTTATAATACATTTTGATAAAAGAGCGCCGGCGCCTCCAATTGCAGCAAAATAAACTGCATGGTTTTTTATCATCGAATCAATGACTTCTTTGCTTCTTTTGCCTTTCCCAATCATAGCTTTTTCTCCTAAATCAAGCAATGTTGGAGCATATTTATCCATACGGCTTGCTGTTGTAGGTCCTGCTGACCCAATCGGTCTCCCTTCTCTTGCCGGAGGAGGCCCCCTATAATAAATAACAGAATCTTTCAAATCAATCGGAAGTTTTTCATTACGTTCCAATGTTTCTGCCATACGTTTATGCGCGGCGTCTCTAGCAGAATAAATTGTTCCTGTTATATATACAAAATCTCCGCTTTTCAAATCAGCAGTAATCTCTTCAGTTATAGGCGTAGTGATATATTTATCCATAGTAATCTCCATTTCTAATTCACTTTTCCACATTTTTATAAGATTTTCACTACATGGCGGTTGACATGACAGCAAATATTCACGGCTACGGGCAGCCCGGCAATATGAGTGGGATATGTATTAATATTTACGGCTAGAACTGTTGAAGTGCCTCCCAACCCTCCAGGCCCGATTCCAAGACGATTGGCTTCTTCAAACATCTCTTTTTCCAAATCACATACATAAGGAATATCAGAATGTTTATTTACATCCCTTGTCAATGCCTGTTTTGCCATAATCGCCGCTTTTTCAAAGTCCCCGCCAATACCAACTCCGACTACCATAGGGGGACACGCATTTGGTCCTGCCTCGTCTACGGTTTTTATAATTACATTTTTTACCCCTTCGATACCATCTGAAGGTTTTAACATATAAATCCGGCTCATATTTTCACTTCCAAATCCCTTTGGCGCTACTGTAATCTTAAT
>OFFJ01000694.1_pt1 | contig 27113 bp, 21 predicted proteins | sample 1521261 | NCBI WGS metagenome assembly OFFJ01 (sample SAMEA3504122, study PRJEB24116) | mouse gut metagenome | biome: mouse gut; feature: mouse-associated habitat; material: faeces | place: Denmark | collected 2011 | reverse complement strand
AACCGAGTGTAGGTAATGGGCAGCTTGCGCGAGAGGAACATCTGTTCGTATGCCGTCTTGACCGACAGCGTTTCGTCTGCGAAGCCCGAGCCGTAGATGTCGTCGTTGGACGTTTCGCACGGCAGGCCGAAGCGGCCGATGACGGCCGACGTATATTTATATAGGTGTTGAGAGTCCGTTTTTAGATTTATGGCACCGTCGGGAGTAAGCATGCGGGCATAACGCGCCAGAAACATCGGCGAGGTAAGACGCTTCTTCGCGCGGCGGCTTTTGAGCTGCGGGTCGGGGAATGTGATCCATATCTCCGAGACTTCGCCCTCGGCGAAGAACGACTCTATGAACTCTATGCGCGTGCGGATGAAACCGACGTTCGTCATGCCGCACTCGGTGGCGGTCTTTGCGCCGCGCCACATGCGTGCGCCCTTGATGTCGACTCCGATGTAGTTGCGGTCGGGGTTGCGCTGGGCCAGAGCTACGGTGTATTCGCCCTTGCCGCAGCCCAGTTCGAGGGTTATGGGGCGGTCGTTATGGAAAAAATCGGTATGCCAGCGCCCTTTCAGGGCGTGGTCGCGGTCGAAGATCTCTTCGAATTCGGGTTGTACGAGACACTCGAAGGTGCGGTTTTCGGCAAATCTGCGCAGTTTATCCTTTCCCATGCTTATCTGTCGGAGTCGGTTGCGGACTCCTCTATTATCAGACCGACCGACTCGATGCCTGCGGCATCGGTCTGCGGCGTTACGGTAAAATTATAGATGCCCCGATGCAGCAGCACGGCGCGGCTGCGGTAGGGGAATATGCGCTCGACGGGGTGTACGGCCTCGGTGGGGGGTATGTGCAGCGTGAGACGCTCGACGAGCGAGAGCGAGTCGGGCGTATGGGTGGCTATGTGCACCACGAGCGTGTCGACGGCCAGACGACGGTCGTATCGCACCACCAGCGACAGATCGCGGCGGGTAAGTGTGTCGTCGTTGTCGACGGCGATCTCGATCGGCTCCTCCCAGCGATAGCCGTCGAGATCGGTCATCTCGACCTTTCCGCCCTTGGGCGACGAGCATGCCGCCGAGAGGCAGAGGCATGCCGCAGCGGCCGCGTATGTCATCGGTCGCATCATCGCTGTCAGTTGTTGTTATTCGGTTTGTCGCCGTTATGCGGCGCACGCCCCTCGGCCTGTCCGGCGTTCTGTCCCTCGGCTGCGCTGCGCTGGGGGCGGCGACGCTGCGGCGGGCGCCTGCGAATGCCGTCGCGTCCGGCCTCGCCTCCGTTCTCCCTCGCACCCTCGCGATTGCCCTCGTTTGCCGTGTCGCGTCCGTTATCGCGTCCTTGTGCGCGGCGCTCGCTATCGGCCGGTGCGGGCTTGGGCTGGGCTGTGTTCTCCGCTCCGTTCTGCGGCTGACGGTTCTGGCGGCCGGCGGCATTATCGCGATTGTTGCGCCTGCTGCGCTCGCGGGAGCGGTTCTCCGCCGTCTGCTGCGGCTGCTCCTGACGTGCTCCCGAACGGCTTTCCGCACCCTCGGCCGACGGCTTGGCCTCCGCGGCGTTCTGTCTGCGACGGTCGTTGCGTCCGCCGCCCTTGTCGGTTGTGTCGCTCTGGCCGTTGCGCTGCCGTCTGGGCTGCTCCGAGGCGTTGTCGCGACGCTCCGGGCGGTCGCTATCCTTGCCGCGGCGGCTGCGCTTGCTGCGCCCCTTCTTCTGGTCGAAGCGCGTTATGCTGTCCTCGGCATGGCGGTATGTCGGCTCCTCGACCTGGTTCGAGGGCATGTCGCCCTCGATCGTCTCGGCCTTGCGGCCGGCGCGGTTGAGGGCTATGATCTCCTTGACGCGGGCGATGTCGAGCGTGACGACATTGGCAAGGGTATCCTTGCTGCTGCTGAACGACATGGTGCGCGCCAGCGGGTCGCTCTTGATAAGGTGGTAGTCGCCGTCGAGCGTCTGCAACGGCTCCTTGACGCGCGGCATGCCGCGGCGTGCGTCGGCGTAGACGTCGTATTCGTACATCAGGCAGCATTTGAGCTTGGAGCACTGCCCCGCCAGCTTCTGCGGGTTGAGCGACAGCTCCTGCATGCGTGCGGCGTTGGTGGTAACGCTCGAAAAGCTGGATATCCACGACGCGCAGCACAACTCGCGTCCGCAGGCTCCGATGCCGCCTATGCGGCCGGCCTCCTGCCGGGCTCCGATCTGCTTCATCTCGATGCGTATGCGGAACCGGTCGGCAAAGACCTTTATCAGTTCGCGGAAGTCGACCCTCTCGTCGGCTATGTAGTAGAATATGGCCTTGATCTTGTCGCCCTGATACTCCACGTCGCCGATCTTCATGTTGAGGCCCATGTCGGAGGCTATCTGACGCGCGGCGATCATCGTCTCGTGTTCGAGGGCTATGGCCTCCTGCCAGCGCTCTATGTCGTATGGCTTGGCCTTGCGGTATATCTTCTTGTATTCGCCGTTGAAGGGGTTGAAGCCCACGCGCCGCATCTGGCGCGCCACCATGTCGCCCGTGAGCGATACGATGCCGATGTCATGTCCGGGCGAGGCCTCGACGGCCACTATGTCGCCGCGGCGCAGGTCGAGCCCCGATGTGTTCTGGTAATACGATCGGCGGGTATTCTTGAAGCGCACCTCGAAGATGTCGGTGGGTATGTTGTCGGGATACTCCTCCAACCAAGGTGTCTCGTGGAGCTTGAAGCACCCCTCGACGGGTATCGCCTCCACCTCCTCGCCGCAATCGCAGAACAGGCAGCCGCGCCCCATCTCGGGCATATGTTTTTTATTGCAACTCATCTTTACGTACAATTTGGCGTAAAGATAGCAATTTTCGGCGATTTACCTGCCGTTTCGCTGCAATTAATTATGTATGCCGCCCGCCGAATGTTCGGCGGCGTAGCGGTAATCATCGTTCGTGAAGACATATCGGGCTGTGCCGTCGATGCCGCCCTGCGGCCGCGATGTGCCGATAATGGCGTATGCCCGCATGTCGGTCGGCCGCCGCTCCTCGGGCAGCGACTGCCCGTCGACCGATACGCCGTCCGAATAGTCGATGCGCAACTCGCGCACGCATGACCACATAAAACCGCTTATAGGCATGACTTCCGGCATCATGATGTTTACTGTTTCGACCCACGACAGCGTTTCGTCAGCTGCGACGGCGATTTCGAAACGGCTGCCGTCGGTCGTGAAGCCGGTCTGCTCGGGAGGCATGGCCGGCGATTCGAACGAAAGTGTTAGGTCGATGCCGCTCTGATTGACGATTTCGAAACGGTAGGTCTTTTCGACGACATTGCTGTCCGGTCCGCCCGGGCATGTCTTGTCGCATGCCGAGACGAAGAGTGCTATGACCGATAGTATCAATGCTGTATAAGTGCGTCTTGCTGTCATATACATAATTCGAATAAATTGTTTATCCGTTTAAGGTATCCTACATTCGCAGAATAGCCTGTTCTAATGTCGTCGATACTTATAATCGAATATTGAGAAGGAGCATTGCTTCCGATAATCAATGGCATAGAAAAGGAATGAATGCCGCCTGCCTCTCGTAAAAACGTATCATCGTTGTGAACAACGATAATATACCAAAAGTACATAAAATAATTTGAATGTGGCGGCTAATGCTAAAAAAACTTGAATATAATGCAATATATTGTTTGCGGATTTGTGCCGGCAAAGAATACCATTCATCGAATCGAGTTATTGCGACGGTTTTGTGCCGGACATATTTCAGATAGTTCAGGCTGCACGAACGATAGATTAAGGAGGTTGTGGCACTATTTTGGATTTGCCCGTTGCAATAAAATCGATTGCTATGGACAAGAACAAGAAAAGACTTACGGCCGAGAACGGCCGTCCGATCGCCGACAACCAGAACGTCCAGACCGCCGGGCGTCCGGGTCCCATGTTGATGCAGGATCCGTGGTACATGGAAAAGATTGGTCATTTCGACCGCGAAGTGATTCCCGAGAGGCGCATGCACGCCAAGGGTTCGGGCGCATACGGCACCTTTACCGTCACGCACGACATCACGCGCTGGACGCGTGCGTCGATATTCGCCGAGGTGGGCAAGCAGACTCCGTGCTTCGTGCGTTTCTCGACGGTGGCCGGCGAGAGGGGTGCGGCCGACGCCGAGCGCGACATCCGCGGCTTCGCGATGAAGTACTACACCGACGAGGGCAACTGGGATCTGGTGGGCAACAATACTCCGGTATTCTTCATGCGCGACCCGTTGAAGTTTCCCGATCTGAACCATGCCATAAAGCGCGATCCGCGCACGGGCATGCGCAGCGTCGACAACAACTGGGACTTCTGGACACTTCTTCCCGAAGCCCTACATCAGATAACCATCACAATGAGCCCAAGAGGAATCCCGTATTCTTTCAGGCACATGCACGGATTCGGAAGCCACACTTACAGTTTCATCAACAAAGACAATGTCAGGACATGGGTCAAATTCCATTTCAGGACATTGCAGGGAATCAAGAACCTCACAGACGCGGAAGCAGAAGCTGTGGTGGCAAAAGACTGCGATTCCAACCAGCGCGACCTCTACGAGGCAATCGAGCGCGGAGAATATCCGAGATGGCTCATGCAGATACAGGTCATGACTGAAGAGCAGGCAAAGACTTACAAAGTGAATCCTTTTGACCTTACGAAAGTATGGTATCACGGAGATTTCCCTCTGATAGACGTGGGAATACTTGAATTGAACCGCAATCCGGAAAACTTCTTTGCTGAAGTGGAGCAGTCGGCTTTCAATCCGATGAACATAATCGACGGAATCGGCTTCTCCCCGGACAAGATGCTTCAGGCAAGGCTCTTCTCATATGGCGACGCACAGCGCTACAGGCTCGGCGTGAACCACAACCTCATTCCTGTAAACAGGCCAAGATGCCCGTTCCATTCATTCCACAGGGACGGTCAGATGAGGACAGATGACAATTACGGAGGAACAGTAGCATACGAACCGAACAGCTTCGGAGAATGGCAGGACTCCCCACACATGAAAGAACCGCCGCTTCAGGGAGGCGACGCGTACAATTACGACGAGAGGGAATATGACAATGACTATTATACACAGCCAGGAAAATTATGGAGGCTGATGTCCGAGGAAGACCGGAAGGCAACCTGCGAGAACACTGCACGGCATATGGAAGACTGCAAGCTGTTCATCAAGCAGAGGCATGTGCGCAACTGCTATCAGGCGGACCGGTCATATGGAGAGGGAGTGGCAAAGGCTCTCGGAATCAGTCTTGAAGAGGCCCTTAATGCTCCTGACCCGGCAAAGGATAAGACAAGACACTAATCAAAACCTATAAGACATGACAAAAAGACACCTTACGATGGCCATTGCCGTCATTGCAGCGATGACGCTGACGGCCTGCAGCAATGCGGGCGCAAAGAACACAAAAGAGCAGGTGCAGCCTAAAGCTGTGAAAGAGCTCTCCACAGAGGAGTTCAAGACCAGAATCTATGATTTTACGGCCGACGAGATGGTATATCTGTCCGACAAGCCGGCAATTGTGGACTTTTATGCTTCATGGTGCGGACCATGCAGGCAGATTGCACCTATTCTCGAAGAACTGGCAATCGAGTATGGCGACAAGATAGACATCTACAAGGTTGACATAAGCAAGGAGAAGAAGCTTGCAAGGGCGTTCAACATAAGTTCGATACCCGCAGTGCTTTACATTCCTGTAGGGAAAGACCCTGTTCTTACAATAGGGGCACGTCCGAAAGGAAAGTTCAAGACTGAAATAGATACGGTTCTTCTCGGTAAATGACAAAAAGGGTGACTAAAAAGTCTAACGACAGATTAGTCACCTTCTTTCTTGTTTTCTTCTCATACTCGTTGCTTATACTTGAAATAAGTTCTTTGTCCATAATAAATATTTAATACCTTTGCCCACATGAGTAAGATATCCATCAGATTCTTCAACGACCGCGAGGTCAGAGCCATTTGGGACGAAGATAGCACCAAATGGTGGTTCTCTGCCGTTGATATAGTTGCAGCAATCACGGACAGTCCAAATCCGCGCAAATACTGGAGCGTACTTAAAACACGACTTAAGAAAGAAGGTAATAAAAAAGCCGCCGAGATTTCTCTCAGCGACCAAATTCTCCTTTTTATAGTGCAGCGTGAAGCGATAGTAGACATCACGGGCACTTTTCAAGTGCAAAGATAGAATTTTTTTCTAATTATTGGGCAATAATCATGTCAAAATGTTTCAAATCCGGAAACATTTTTCAAGATTTCTCTTACTTTTTCATTCTTAATGCTCTTTAGAAGACCCTCAAGCTCTGTACATAACTCATTATGTCTGTGTATAGACATTTGCTTTATGAAGTATTTGACAACTCCAATGATACCCATGATGTTGCTGTTGTTTGGCTGATTGAAATTTCCGGCAGGGCCATATGGCAATCTTTGAGGCAATTTCGTATCGAACTGGACATTGACATGAGCACACATGTTCCTGATTTTACGTATTGTTTCAAAATAGCTCTGGAAGATACTGATTTTGGCAACTCCATAATATTTAGCTATGTCTGCCTGAACATCTGGCTTTTTAAGATTGTTGTATAGCGCCTGAATGTTTCAGATTGTCATCAACTCTATTGTTTTCCATGCTGGAGCATATCGGTCCATTGGATATTTCTTATGATGTTCTATGATAGTCGGATTATCTTGAAATGCTTTAGTGCCATATACGGCTGCATAGAAACTACTTACATAACTTGATTTCATTACAGCGTGGCTGATGAACCAACAGGGCTTAGTTTTGTAGAGATTGGAAACGTAATATGTAATGTATGTTCTGATGTTTACTTCAATGCGGTTGAGGTATTTCATCAGCAATCTTCTGAGATCACAATCGAAATAATACAGATCCAGGGCATCAAGGAAGTTGGCCCCATCCTTATAAATATGGTCTCTGTTCTTTTTGCTTGGATATTTCTTTTCAAATGGGAACAGATATGCTCCGAATCGGTAATATCCTATGTCCAGAAGCACTTCTTTAGCCTTCTCCTCATCATTGATGACCAGTCCTCTAGTCTTCAATATTTCAACCTGCTCATCTAAAGTAGTTGCGTATTTCATGAATGCCGTCATTTTGTTGATGCGAATATAGTTGTTTATGATGGAGGCATTACTGTCTTCAAGATATTTCTGCTGCCAGTCTTTGAGGGAACTGGAAAAATTTGAACTCCCTTTTGGAGTTGTTTGGTAGTGACCCATCACCAGCATCAAGGATAGTCGCAGTTATATATACAAGATACGGAGCGGTCAGAAAGATTTGACCGCTCCGTTTTCATTGAGCCAGCTATGGGAGTCGAACCCACGACCTTCGCGTTACGAATGCGATGCTCTACCAACTAAGCTAAACTGGCAACGTTATCTCCTTTTTGCAAAAGGGACTGCAAATATAGATATTTTTCCATAATTTTGCATGCATTATATAGAATTTGCATTTAACCATGGAGAAATTTTCGGCAGACATTATCGTCATAGGGGCAGGGGCGGCAGGAATGATGGCAGCATCAGGAGCGGCACAGACAATCTCATCAAGACAAGCGTCACAGGCAGCAGGTGAAGAACAGCAGGAAGGAAGCGGAAGGGTCATCGTGCTCGAGAAAATGCCGCGGCCGGGACGCAAGATAATGATTACAGGCAAGGGAAGATGCAATTTCACCAATGTCAAGCCATGGAGCGAATTTAGCGGGCACATACATCCGAAGGCCAATTTCCTCAAGCCTTCGTTTTTCAATCTTACTCCGGAGAAAATGACGGAATATCTCCAGGCCAACGGGATGGAATCAGTCGTGGAGCGCGGTGACAGGGCCTTTCCGGTCTCACAGTCAGCCGCGGACGTCGTAGATTCACTTTTGAGGGCAGCAAAGAAAGCCGGAGCGGAAATATGCTGCGGCAAGGAAGTAAATGCCATTGAGAAAACCGGAGACGGAAAATTCGGAATAAGATGCTCTGACGGAAGCGTTTATGATTGCAGGAAGCTCATAATCTGCACAGGCGGGCTTTCATACCCTGCAACAGGCTCGACAGGAGACGGATACGGATGGGCCAGGCAGTGCGGACATTCTGTCAGCCAGCTGTTCCCGTCGCTTACTGCAATCGTGCCCAAAGGCTACAAGAGAGAGTCATCTGAACCGAAAGAATATGACGGAAGTCCATGGTATGAAGGCACGAGAGGACATATCGGCAGAAGCACTCCCCTCTCCGAGGCAGGAAGCGCGTTATGCGGCAATCAGCTGAAAAATGTCAGCGTCACCCTCATAATAGACGGCAATCCGGCACAGACTGAGTTCGGGGACATTGATTTCACTGACGGAGGCATAGAAGGACCTGTCGGATTCAAGATAAGCCGCAGATGCGTCAAAGGAATCATCAATGGTTCAAAAGCCGGCATATCAATTGACATCAAGCCGGCAGTAAGTCCGGAAGCCCTGTCCGGAAGGCTCATGTCATTATGGGAAGACATCTCCAAAGACAGGCGCAGTGCAGGAAAGCCATACAAAGACCGTTTCCGGGTGCTGCTCGGCAAAGTCCTCCCACAGCAGCTGATTCCGGCATTTGTGAAATGTAACCCTGGACTTGACCACAAGACTCTTGCCAAGACGCTGAAAAACTGGAAATTCGACATAGCCGGTTTTGTAGGCTATGAAAGATGCGTGATCACGGCAGGAGGAGTCCTGCCAGAGGAATTCACGGCAAAGACCCTCGAATCCAAGCTTGTTCCAGGGCTTTATTTCGCAGGAGAGGTACTGGACCTTGACGCAGATACGGGAGGCTATAACCTCCAGACTGCATTCTCTACAGGTTACCTCGCAGGAATTTCTGCCGCAAAGGCACTATAAGATTCCCGGACGCAGTCACACCGTGCCCGCTGCTCAGATTACGCCTGACCCGAGCATTTCAACTGCCGTCTCCGCTGGAGCATCATCAGCACCCAAATCCACAGGAGCATACCATACGGCAAATTGCCCTGGAGTTATTCCGCGCTGGGGCGAGTCGAAAAGGAAGAAAAGACCGTTCTCCCTCATTATCATCGTGGCATCCTGCAACGGCTGGCGATATCTTATGCGTACCTTGCAGCGGCTTATCTCCCCGGACTCCATGACCATGTCAGGACGTATCCAATGTATTTCTTCCGGCGAAATCCTGAGGCAGCTGCGTGACAGCCCCTTGTGGGTATGTCCCTCGCCGACATATATTACATTGGACTCAGTATCGGTCTCTATGACGAAAACCGAGTCCTTGTGGCCGCCGACATTGAGCCCTTTTCTCTGTCCTATGGTGTAGAACTGTGCCCCGTCATGACGTCCGATGACCTTTCCGAACGGATTTTCCTTGTAGCGTGTCTTCTTTATATGCTTCTTTCCGCTGCGGTATGTCTCGGTCTCGAACTGTATGTCATACTTGACCGGCAGTGAAAGCCTCATCAAGGTCTGGTCGTCAAGAGCGGCAATCTTTTCCATGGAGAACGGACATGCAGACCGCCCTGTCCACGAGGACTTGTCTTCCGAGATGTATTCCGTAATCATATTGACCTCCGCCGAGCTGTCATTCATAATGGAGCCGAGCTTGTCGCGGACAAACGCATACTGCCCGTCATTCTCATAGTACGCATCATAGACCTCTACAATATCCCCTTCTGAAGGCTTGAGCTTCTGCTGCAGGAAAACAGGCAGGCTGACTTTTCCGACAAAACATATCCCCTGAGAGTCCTTCTTGTCAGCAGAAGGAAGGTCTGCCTCATGGGCAAGCCTGCGCACCTCACTCTTCATCAGCCCGCCTATCGGGAACATGGCCTTAGAAAGCTGCTCCTGGGTGAGCTGGCAAAGAAAATAGCTCTGGTCCTTGCCAGGGTCAAGTCCGGCGAAAATATGATGCACGCCGTTTTCATCCGTCTCCTTGCGGCAATAATGCCCAGTGGCCACCATGTCCGCCCCAAGCTTCAGAGCGCATTTGAGGAACGCGTCGAATTTGATTTCCCTGTTGCAAAGCACATCCGGATTAGGCGTGCGGCCTTTCCCGTACTCATCAAACATATAGTCCACTACCCTTTTGCGGTATTCTTCACTCAAATCGACATAATAGAACGGTATGCCTATCTTTCTTGCAACCATCTCCGCCACAAAGCGGTCCTCCTCCCATTCACATTCTCCATGAAGAGTCGTGGAGGCGTCATGCCAGTTCTGCATGAACAAGGCAAACACATCGTAGCCGGCACGCTTGAGAAGCAGGGCCGCCACGCTCGAATCCACACCGCCGGAAAGGCCGACGCACACCTTTATTGCTGAATTGCCATTGTCCATAATGAAGATTTTTTGTCATATTCCAAGTCACGCTGCCCAAAAAGCATCATTTTAAAAGAAAAAGACTATCTTTGTCATGCTCTGCGCGTGCGCAAAGATAATTTAATTGATCTTTTATGACAAACAAAGAGATAAAAATCTCCTACATGGAATACGATTCCATTGAGCAGATGAATCCTGAAGACAGGGAACTTGCACAGGCAGCGATAAATGCCACGAAACACTCATACGCCCCCTACTCCAAATTCAATGTCGGTGCTGCGGTGATGCTTGAGGACGGGGAAATCATAACGGGCTCCAACCAGGAAAACGCCGCCTACCCTTCCGGGCTATGCGCAGAAAGGACAGCCATGTTCTATGCAAGCGCGAACCGTCCGGACAAAGCCATGACGAAGATAGCAGTAGCAGCAGGCCAGGAGGGGAAATTGTGCGACAGTCCGGCAACTCCTTGCGGAGCATGCAGGCAGGTAATGGCACAGTATCAGACAAAGGGCGGACGCAATATGGAAATCATACTTGTCGGGGGGAAGAAAATATGGAAATTCGAAAAAGTGGATGACATACTTCCTTTCATATTCGACAGCATCTGATACGCAGTCTCCAGTCCGGCGGCATCTGAGGATGAAGTCCCCAGCCGTAAACACCGGAGCCAGACAGGCAGCCGAGGCCGGTTCAGCAAAGAATCTGACATCATTTCGGCAGTTTTTTTTGCATAGCGGGAAAAATTGCCTACATTTGCATCCGGGAAAGTCATACACGACCAGCTCCCTCCGAATTCCCCCAGGGCTTGACCGCAGCAAGGGTAGGAGGTCGTAGCGGTGCGATGTATCAAGCTTTCCCTTTTTTCATTTCAACTCCCCACTATCCACATGAAAACACGGTTTACAGTTCTCCTGCTCCTGTTTCTATTTGAAACAGCGGCGACTTTTGCACAAAATATCGTCTCGTTTGACATGATACAGCGCAACAGGAACATCGATGTCAAGCTCACGCTCAAGGATGACAGCACATCCGAGCCTCTATCCTGGGCTACGGTATATCTCATTCCGGCAGGAGACACGACCATCACGCATTTCGCTATTTCCGATGACAAGGGAAACGCCGTGCTGGAAGAAGTCCCTGTCGGCAAATACGAACTTACGGCAGAAATAATAGGCTATCTTCCGCACAGGCAGACCTGCACGTTCAAGCGCTGGGAAGAAGATTTGGGAATCATACGGATGAAAGAAAACCCGGAATATATCGAAGCATCCAAAATCACGGCTGCCGGCAACCCTGTACTGATAAAGAAAGATACCATAGAATATAATGCTTCCTCTTTCAAGGTGGGAGAAAACGCCATGCTTGAGGATCTGCTCAAAAAGATGCCGGGCATGGAAGTGTCGGACGACGGTTCAGTGACGGTAAACGGAGAAAAAGTCGAGCAGATTACAGTCGGAGGCAAGACATTCTTCTTCAATGATCCGAATGCCGCCCTTAAGAATCTTCCGGCAAAGATTGTGGACAAGATAAAGGTAATAGACAAAAAGAGCGAAGAAGCCGAATTCACTGGAATCTCCACCAAGGATGACAAGAAAAAGGTTATGGACGTGGAGCTGAAGGACGAATATACCAAAGGATGGTTCGGCAATGCGAAAATCGGAGGAGGATCCACACTTGTGCCCAAAGGAGGAGACGGATTTTCAGACAGGCGCGGCCTGCTGTACAACGGCAACGCCATGGCTACGGGATATACAGAGAAAGACCAGGTCGTATTCATAGGAAATGCATACAATGCGACAGAGCCTGGTGCAGGAGCAGTAATTGTTACCTATGGCGGCGAGCAGGACGACTACAGCAGTATGGATGGCCTGGCCACAAATGCCAAAGCCGGCCTAAACTTCAACTCCGACAGGATAAAGGGATTCACTTCAACCATTTCAGCGGACTACTCATACGGAACAAAGGATTCAAAACGCAGGACGTCGCGTACCTCTTTCCGCACAGATGCATCTGACATCCTTTCAGACGGGACATATTCCGGAGACGGTTCACGGCATGAAGTGAAGACATCCATCGAATTCAAGAAAAAGGACAAAAAGAAATACGACCTGTACCTGTATCCTGCATTCGGCTTCAGCACGAGCAAAATCAGCCAGGCCAGTTCATCACGCACCTACAGTGACGAAGGCGACCTGAACAGTTCGTCAGCATATTCGGACGCATTCAGCAAGCAGGCAGAAGGAAGCCTATATTTCGGCGGCGGCATAAAAGACCTGGGCAAGGAGAAAAGAAGCATCACCTTGTCGGGGGATTGGGTAATATCCGGAACAGACGGGGAAAAGAACGAAATATCAGAACTTCTCCAGCAAGGCACAGGCACGACAAACAACCTGCTGTACAACACTGACAATTCCGCAAATGAATTTTACGGAAGCCTGTCATATATTGAGCCGATAGCAAAAAGATGGGCTATGAGGACACGTTTCAGTTCCTCATACGCATCCTCAGTAAATGAAACCAGGGCAACCGGTGCAGACGGTACGGAGGACATCCATCATTCCTCATTTTACGACAAGAAGTATTTCAGTGAACGCCTGAACCTGCTCATGCAATATGACAACGACACTTCAAAGGTACAGTTCGGTGTACAGGCGGAACTCGTACAGAACTCCACCAGAGCGCGTTCACTCGGCACTGAGACAATCACAGGCAAAGGAGAATGGCTTATGAACTGGTCTCCTTTCGTCTCTTATTCATATGAAAAGGAGGGGCACAGCCTGTATGCGGGCTACTCAGGGCAATCGGCCCAGGTGTCAGGACGTTCAGTTACTCCGGCACCGGACCTCTCCGACCCTGTGCATATACAGACAGGAAACATATACCTGAAGCCCTCTTTCTCACAATGGATGCACGGTTCATACCGAATGAATAACAGGGAGACCTTCTCTTTCCTGAGCTTGTACATAAACGGAAGCATTACAAACAGAAGCATCGTCTATGCGAGTTGGTTTGATGAAGGCGGAATCAGATATGCAGTTCCAGTCAATTCCATGAAGCCTGACATCAGAACAAGCATGTATCTCTCCTTCGACCAGCCTCTGGGCAAACAGAGGATGTTCACACTGAGTGCCAACGCGAACGCAACAGTGAATACAGGCACAGGCTATCAGGCAGCCTCACGGCTTGAAGGCCTGGACATCAGGAATTTCGACTATAATGCATTCATGAGCGGTTTCTGGGGTGACAGCAGCGGAGACCGGTTCTACAGCGGCGAGAGCGGATTCAAGGAGAGCCGCACAAGCTCGGCAATATGGTCAGCTGGGCTCGGCCTGAAGTTCAGCATCGAAAAGCTGGACGCCAAGATAGGAGGAAGTTTATCAAACAGGATTTCAAAATATTCCCTTGACAAGTCAGCGAATCTGAACACATGGGACAACTCCCTGTATGCCGACGTGCTCTGGCAGCCGGGGAAAAACTGGGAATTCAAGACTGACATCCGCTACAATTTCTACAGGGGATACTCTTCAGGATTCGGACTTCCGGAATGGAAATGGAACGCCTCGGTCAGCAAAAGCATAAAATCTGTCAGCCTGAGCCTGAAAGTAGCTGACATATTGAACCAGACAAGAAACCTCAGGCGCACGGTTTCATCAGAATACGTAGAGGACGTTTACCGTAACGTGATGGGAAGGATGTTCCTTTTCAGCGTGTCATTCAATTTCGGCAAGATGAACGCAAAGAAAAACAGTTCCGTAGAAAATGCCATCTGGAACATGATGTAACCGGCGCAATAGGAACATCCGGAAAAGCACATAAGAACACAAAAGGGTTTCCGAAAGTTGATTTCAGAAACCCTTTTGTCATATCTGCGACATGGTTCAGAAGCTGTCCATGTGATAGCACTTCACTTCAAACTCACCGGAAAGAATCCCGTAGCCGTTCTCCGCGAGAGACTCTAGCTCATTTTCTCCCGGATAGACCTCAACAGGAGCTATGAACGCAATCCTTTCCTTGACCTGCTCCACAAGATACTTGCTGTAGGCCACTCCGCCGGTCAGGATTATTGCATCCACCTTGCCGCACACTACAGTAGAAAGAGCTGCCACATATTTTGCGATTGACAGGCAATATCCCTGCAGGAATGTTTCGCATTCGCTGTCACCTGCCTCCGCACGCGCCGTCAGTTCCCTGAAGTCATTGGTACCGAAATAGGCCACAGCCCCGCCTCCGCCGACAAGGCGCTTCTTTATCTGCTCCTTTGTATGCTCACCGCTGAAACACATCTCCACGAGAGGGAAAGCAGGAACACTTCCGGCACGTTCCGGACTGATAGGCCCGTCTCCTCCGAGAGCATCATTGGTATCAATAACAAGCCCGTGACGATGAAGCGAGACAGAGGTGCCGCCTCCCATATGGGCCACTATGACCGTGACATCCCTGTTGGTCTTACCTATGCCGCGGGCATATCTCCTTACCATTGCCCGAGAATTGAGGGCATGGAAAAGCGTGCGTCTCGGAAACTCAGGAAGCCCTCCAACCTTCACTTCAGGCAGCATCTCGTCCGCCATAGGAGGATCGGCTATAAATGCCCGGCACCGCTCAGTGATGCCTCTGCCGCTGCGCGCCTGATTGACTTCCACCGCAATGTCGTCAGCTATAAGCGCACTCAGATTGCACGCATGCACTCCGTCCCTTCCCGAGATGAGGGCCGTCCTCATGTCCTGATTGACTTCATAGACACCCGTGCGGATAGGAGTCACAAGACCTCCGCGTGCCATGACAACATCAATGCTTTCAAGCTCAATGCCCCTCTGGACCAAAAACTCCGTAATGGCATCACGACGCATAAGGTCCTGGTCCATTACAGAGCTGAATTTCGCAAGTTCCCCTGCCGGATGTGTAAGATTCTGCTCAAACAGCTTGCTTCCGGCATCGTAGAAACCGATTTTTGTAGAGGTGGAGCCGGTGTTGATTACCAGTATTCTACCTTTCATGCAAAAACAATATAAAAGTTAAAGTACAAATATCCGGAGCCGTAATGCACGGGAAAGGCATCCTTCAAGAGCCTCCCGGCCGCTCCGCAAATGACATGGGCCGGCGGGAAAACTCCCCCCGGCCCGTCATTCCGAAAATTATTTTACGGACAAAGCCGCAATCGCTATTGAATTAAGTTTCGTATCTATGCTGTCAGCACGGCTCGAAAGCACGCAAGGGACTTTCGCACCTACCATCATGCCGGCCTGCTTCACATTTGAAGCAAGTTTTGAGTTAGCCTTGTAGAACACATTGGCAGACTCGATGTTAGGGAAGAGGAGGCAGTCAGCATCTCCTGCTACAGGGCTGACAAGGCCTTTGATTTCCACAGACTCCTGGTCAATCGCCACGTCGAGGGCAAGAGGCCCGTCAGCGATGCATCCCTTTATCTGTCCCCTGTCAACCATCTTGGCGAGCATTGCAGCCTCCATACATGCAGGCATGCTGGTGAGCATCTGCTCCGATGCAGCTATGATGGCAACCTTAGGCTTTGCTATGCCGGCTGCACGCGCTGTAGCCACGAGATGTCCCATTATTATCTGCTTCTGCTTGAAATCTGGAGCCGGAATCACAGCCATGTCGCCCACGAAAAGAAGCTTGTGGTAATTAGGATTCTCTATTACGGCGCAATGGGTCAATGTACCTTTCGGAGGAAGGAGACCGGTCTCCTTGTTGAGGATGGCGCGGAGGAACTTGTCAGTGGAACAAAGTCCCTTCATCAGGAAGTCTCCCATACCTTCCCTTATCATTGCAACAGCCTGTGCGACAGAAGGAAGCTCATCAGGGTTGTGTACAACCGTGAACTTCGCCATGTCTATTCCCTCGCTTTTGCAAGCCTGCGCAATCATGCACTGGTCGCCGACCAGAGTCACGTCAACAAGTCCGAGGTCAATGGCCTTGCTTGCAGCAGAAATGGTATGTCCGTCAACTCCCCAGGCTGCAATCATTCTCTTTTTTGCCTCCCTGCCCTGGAGTTCGGCAAATATGTCTTCAAATTTCGTAAACATTGTTTTTAAATTGATTTATCATTCATCCTCATTCTGTACGATATGCATGGTGTCGCGCGCTATCATCAATTCCTCGTCAGTCGTGATTACAGCGATTTTCACCTGTGAGTCAGGAAGCGATATCATAACATCGCGCCCGGCCGCCACATTTGCATCGTAGTCGAACTTCACACCGAGATATGTCAGGTTCTCGCACACCCTGCGGCGCAGACGGCTGTTGTTCTCACCTATGCCTCCGGTGAAGACAATCAAATCCACTCCGTTCATGGCTGCCGCATATGCACCTATGAACTTGGTTATGTCGTAAGTGAGCTTCTTGAGCGTAAGCTTTGCCTTGGCATCTCCGGCATTGGCAGCCTCATTGAGGTCGCGCGCATCGGAAGACACTCCTGACAACCCGAGGAAACCGCTCTTCTTGTTGAGCACACGGCTCATCTCAGAAGCCGAGAGCCCCTCCTTTTCCTGAATATAAGTAACCACATCAGGGTCCACATTACCGCATCTCGTGCCCATTATGAGGCCCTCAAGAGGAGTGAAGCCCATGCTCGTATCGATTGACTTTCCGTTAAGGACGGCAGCAATAGAACTTCCGTTTCCGAGGTGGCAGGTTATTATCTTGGAATATCCGAGGTCCAGGCCGGCGAATTTCGCACCCTTTGCCGAAACGAACTTGTGGCTCGTGCCGTGGAAACCGTAACGGCGGATTCGGTATTTGTCATAGTACTCATAAGGAAGGGCATACATGTAGGCATAAGCCGGCATGGTATGGTGGAACGCGGTGTCGAAAACAGCAACCTGAGGTACTGTAGGAAGCGCTGCCGAAACTGCCTTGATGCCAAGGATGTTGGCAGGGTTGTGAAGAGGTGCGAACACGGAGCATTTCTCGAGCTGTGCCACAACCTCGTCAGTGACAAGCTGGCTGCACATGAACTCCTCAGCGCCATGCACGACACGATGTCCCACAGCCTCTATGTCCTCCAGAGTTTCAAGCACTCCGTATTCCTTGTCCATAAGGGCGTCGAGGACAGCATGCATGCCGACCGTATGGTCAGACACGGGCATTTCCCTGACAAGCTTCTCTTTGCCGGCGGCCTGATGCTTGAGACAGCCGGTCTCCATACCGATTCTCTCTACGAGACCTTTGGCAAGAAGATCATAAACCTCATCGTTCTTCATATCAAGAAGCTGATACTTGAGCGATGAACTTCCGCAATTAAGTACTAAAATGATCATATCACAAATGTTGTTTATTCAATGGATGTCATGCGGGTTCATGCGTCAGATTAAAATTTCGCAAAAAATCCGCACAGGCTGCGCAAAGTTATAAAAATTATCGCTACTTTAGCAAAAAACAGGAACGAAATGAAAGTGGAGAGGGAGATTGCGTGGTTCTCGTTGCCGTTTGCCGCCGGAGTCATTGCCGCAGCATATGCCGCAGACGTGCCGGCCGTCACAGAAAGCATATTCGCATCATCTGCATTATACGCAGCCGTGGCATTCATGGCATGCCTTATTATAACATCCGGAAAAACACAATACGCAGGATACGCCCCCATATTGGTGTGCTTCATGTCATTCACATGCGGCCTGTTCACCGGGATGACAGGGCATATGAGGGCAGCATGCAGTCCGGAAGCGCTTGGAGCGGTTACGGCCAGGCTTGCATCCATCGGAGCGGCCATGGGTGACCATATTGACACAATCGCTTTTTCAGATTCCGGGACAAACGCTGTCATAAAGGCACTTCTGACCGGAGACCGCAGCAGCCTTTCCGCAGAGACTGCCGAATCATTCCGTTCCAGCGGGGCCTCACATATACTTGCCCTGTCCGGACTGCACCTTGGCATAATATACATGATAATCAGCAGAAGCCTCGCATTTGCCGGGAACTCCCCGGCAGCAGTGCGCATACGCTCCATCCTGACGATACTGCTTTGCGGAACATATACTTTGGCGACAGGCGCCGGAGACTCCATCACAAGAGCTTTCATTTTCATATTGGCAGGCGAGACGGCCAAGCTTACAGGACGGCACAGATCAACAGCCGGGATTATGATGGCGTCTCTTTTTCTGCAACTTGCGGCAGACCCGACTGCAGCAAGAAGCGTCGGATTCCAGCTCTCCTATGCAGCAATGGCAGGAATAGCGTTCATTTTTCCTTTCCTCAAGAACTTCTGGCACTACGGGATACAGCAAAAGCCGCCACGGGGCGGCCTGCTGCAACATATATGGAATTCCGCCGCACTGTCAATCTCATGCCAGATGACGGCAGGCCCGATAGCCTATTTGTACTTCGGAACGTTTCCGAAACATTTTCTTCTGACCAATCTCATTGCCCTCCCTCTGACCGGATTCATCATCCCGATATCAATCCTTGTACTTGCGGCATCAATGTCAGGAGTCTGCCCGGCCTGGCTTCTGCATACAGCTGAAGCGGCAGTCAACGCGCTTTCATACTCCCTCCGGATAATATCAGGCATGTAAAAAATCTCCTGCAAAAGCAATCAGCGCACGGCAAAAGGCTTCGGACAAGACGAGTTCGCCCGATAATGAGGGGCATAAACAGACTCAATCTGGGGAGCCGCAGACAAGAACACGCCCTCTTGCGTAACGAAAAACTCTTCCGAGATCACGGAGTTCTCCTCCGGAAAGACATCAAACCAATACAAGGTCCTGTCAGCGCGCACCTCACGGTAAGCGGAAGGCGAAACTGTAAAGGCACCAGCCGCAAAAGGCCTGAACCAGCCGCCGCTCCACCCGGAAAGCTGCCGCACAGGAGAAAAAGCCGCGGGACGCGGGACATCAAGGCGCACGAAACTGCGGTTCTCCCCGCTCCAAACCGAATATTTGGCAACAATTTTCTCCCCCACTTCAAGATACTCGCCCTCAGCAAGTTCCACAAGAGCACCATCCGGAAGTTCCTTATAATATCGTACAGACATACTGAATCCGTTTCCGGCAGGCAGAATCTCCCCGAACGGCTTCCTTGCACTCTTCTTCAGGACTATCACCTTTGTATCGGCTATTGCCGGCGCACCATCATACACAGATGCCACAGCCTCGGCAAAGCCTGAATCCGATTTCCAGTCCTGCGTTTCCTTCTGGAGCATAATCCAGATTCTTATCCCATCTGCAATCTGCCCAAGACGGCGCGTCATGACTTCATCCTCCATATCACTGAGAGCCAAATCACGCAGAAGGTCACAAATGACAGAGTGGGCATACGCCTCACTTTCAAGAAGTCCGCGCCAAGGCATTACCGCATTAGGATAATACCAGCCTCCGGACGGATGCTCCACTGCATATTCCGCCAAAGACACCACATCATCATGGAGAGAACGGACAATGCGCCTTCCAGCAATACGGACACCCCAATCCCCGGCCATTTCACGGCCCTGCTCCGACATGCCGAGATTAAGCAGAATCCTTGTACGGCGTGCCAATGAAAGCACATCAGAACCGGTGCTGCGTTTGCCCGACGGCGTGAGATACTCCTTGATATTCTTCTTAAATCCGGCAAATTCCTTGTCTCCCATGGCCTTACGAGCAGCCGACGCGTCAAAAGGCAGTCCCGCATAGAATGAACGCACATAAAGATATTGCTGAACAGAAAGCCCGCCTACCCATAAAGGCCTGTATTTCAAGCTGAAAAACGTATAATCCAGATACTCGACTCCCTTGCATACAGCTTCATCAAAATCATCCAGGCTGTCCTGCCCGTTCATCTGCGAAAGCTCCGCAAGCAGTCCCCTGTCACGCAGAGAGGCATACCTGTCCAAGACTACAGCGGTGACTAAAGGAGACGAGGTCATGCCCTCAAACCATCCGAAACCGCCGTCCGCATTGGCACATGAGAGAATCTTCGAAATGGACTCCATCGCGCTTGAAATGCGCACATCCTGTCCGGAATCCTCGGCCTGGCTATCCGGGCCGACACCTCCCTGCCGCCTGGCCAGTCCGTATGAAAGCATGTTGACATACAGAGCCTCCGACAATGATATGACATCCTTGCCTTCAGGCCTATATCCGGCAGGAAGGGCATCAGCAAGCATATCAGCAATCCGCCTTTCCGAATACCCGGCACCTGTGGAAGACATATTCGTGAATTGTCCTCTAAGACGCCCGACAAGTTCCTCCTCAGACATTCCAGGCAGGAGCACCCCGGAATGGGCCTCAACAACATCCTGCCAGGCAGGATAGACAGGAATTGTCACAAAAACCCCGTCTGAGATATGGTTATCACCGGCAAAAACAACCTTGAATCCAAGCATATGTTTCCCAATGCCGGAAGCCGAAAGCCCATCGGTTCCGCACTCAGGAACATCAACCTCAAACTCAACAGGCGCTGTCCCATAAGCAGGAACTGCCACCCTGACAGAAGATGAATCAAGCGGCACAGTCCCTTCATACTCTTTTCCGGCATGCTCTTTCCCGGCATACATTTCAAACATCGCGACACCGGAAATTTCCGCATCCGAATTATTGGACACGGAAGCCCGCATCACATACCTGTCCCCTTCATGCAGAAACTGAGGTTCGGCAACAGAAACCTTCAACGGAAGAGTCACCAGCATTTCCTTGCGCAAATATGCCGTGCGCATATCCCTGTCATGCGCATATACGGACACTACAAAGGTAGACAGTTTCTCGCCTGCACGGAACACGAACCCGGCCATACCGTCATCAGACGGACGGATGAACGGCATGAAAGCAAGAGTTGAAGAAAAATCATCACGCACGGCAACCTCTCCGGCATCATAAGCTCCGGCTGACAATTCGGGAGCTGCCGCACTGTCATACATCACCTCCTCCTCGACCTGAGCATCCAAAGAAAGCGCACCGCGCACATTCACAGACTTGCGGGCCAGAAATCCGTTTGCAGAACCTCCGCCCACTGAACTCCCATAAAGACCACCTTCCAAAAGCACTCCCCTCACATTACCGTCACATCCCACGGCAGAGGACACATTCACATATTCAATGGCAGGAGCGCGTCTGAGCACCTTGTTCCATCCGTTATACATTATCTTTTCCGAGCTCAGGTCAAAGACAGCGGCAAGAACCTCTGAACCAGGCTCAGTCTTTACGGCCACCGAACATTCCGCCCCGGGAAGCGCCTTGTCCACGAAGCGCGAAAATTCCAGCATCATCTCCGGCTCAGAGCGTCTCCGCATCCAAGTGTCAGAATATTCATAGACCTGACCATTCCTGAAATAAATAACATTCAGAACAACTCCGTCAGGATATTCCGGCAAATATTCATAGCGCAAAGTCCCAACGCATCCTGTCGCCCCAGAGGCAGGCTCCAAATGCACAAGCCTTGAATCAAGAAGCTGCGACCTGTCACCGAAAAGCTCCGCCACAGCCCACACAGGCCCGCCCCCGCATCCGAACTGCATCACAATGCCGTCATCCTCAATCACTCTGAAATACGACTCCACCCCGGAATCCATATCCACGTCATCATTACGCACCTTTAAGATGGAATAAGTTTCATTGCATTTTTCAACAGGCCCGCGCAGATTCTCCGCCGGTATTCCAAGCACAAACTCATAGACACCTGAAGAAAGAGCGGAAAAATCCAATTCCACACTCTCTCCTGACATTACAAGCCCTCCTTCTACAGAAGCACCGGACTTGAGCAGCTTATATTCCAGCTGCATTTTTGCCCTGTTCCCGTCGGGACGCAGAACTTCGCATAGAACCTTGGTCTTTTCAGCTGCGACAATAGCCCCCTGGCCACGATATTTCCCGTCTTCATGATCAAGGCCAAAGTCTCCGCGTGCCTTTTCATCAAAGACAGCCTTGATATCAGGATATGCGCCGACGCTCTCATAATGAGAAAATTCAAGAGTTTCTCCTGTCTCATCCGTCAGCTTGACCTCAACAGTGACAGGACAATAACTGTCCGTGCCTTTCCCAGCCACGCAACTGACAGAAAACGAGCCATCATCCATTATTTCAAGAGGCCCGGAGCTTACAGCGGCACCTGAGGCCCTTACAATGGCAACCGCGCTCACGCCTGAAAGACGATGCCCCGAAAAGCTCTTCACTTTTCCGCTCACGATGACAGTGTCACCCGGAAAATACAGAATATCTGACTTGTCAAAAGAAAGGTCAAATGAAGGAAGCACAAACTCGTCCACCCGCAGAAACGACCTTCCGGCGACATTACCGTCAACGAGCAGTTCAACGCTGCACATTCCGTTACGCCTGACCGCACCTAAAGCAAACTCTCCAGCCACGGAGCCGAATCCGTTTGTCACAAGCGGCAGCTCCGCGACCACATTGCCCTGCGCATCGCCAAGCCTTGCCAGGACTTCCTTTCCCTGAGGAAGAACAGACATCCCGCCGTCACTTTTGCGGCTATACAATATGCCCTTGAACCTCAACGTGTCATCCGGACGGAAAGCGGCCCTATCCTTGAGAATTTCCGCAAACACAGCATCTTCAGTTTCAATCACAGGACGTACACGCTCATTTTCATAGATATACAGCTTACGGCTCATGCGCAATCTTCCGTCCGTGTCACGGAAAGAGCACTGAATCATATATGCAGACTCCCCGTTTTTCATTGCTGACACTATATTCCCAGGAAGCGGAACAAAGCCGTCAAAGCGCACATCCTCAGCCCGTGCGACCTCACGGTCCCCCTTATAAAGAACCAATGACGCACTCTGCACTGGTTTGCCTGTCATATAGTCAGCCGCATATACACGCAATCCTTCAGCATCACGGCGCAATGCCAGCGACACTGTCTTTTTTTCATACGGTATCGTGCCGGCAACATCATTCCCGCCCGACTCATGTCCGGCAAGCACGCACCTTACATCATAGTTTCCGTCATCCATGACAGGAAACTCAACAACCACGGTATCACGCACATAGAAACTTCCCGCAGGATTGTCATGACGAGCATCATATACAGTCTTGCCGTCCCGTCCAACCACACTGACCTTAAAGGAATCCGCATTACGGAGCATAAAAATGCCTTTCCCCTCATGGACATTCACGATCACCGACTTCTCTTCCAGCTGAAAAATGATGGCTGCAAAACCTGCGCATCTTTTGGCCACAGCCCCGTCCATGCCATTGCGGAACATCCTGCGCTCACTTTCATAACTCTTTACCACGGAAAGGAAAGCAAGATAATCATCAGACGAAGCCTTGCCCTCCATTGACCTGAATTCATTTTCAAGAATATCCGCCCTCGGAAGCAGAGCCGCAGCCTTTCCTTCGTATTTCCCGGCCAAGCGCCCAAGCGCGGCAATACGGTTCTCCTCTCCGGAAATGCGGGACACATATTCATACTCCGCAAATGCCGCCTCCGGATACCTGCCCCCAAGCTCTGCATCAATCAGAGTCCTGACATGTTCCAGTGCGGAATCATCCAGATTCCAATATCCGAGAATGAACCACAACGCATACTCATAGTCATTCCTTATCAGGGGCAGCAGAATTTCCGAATAATTGTCCAAAGAGCTGCGGAACAGGCTGAAAGCCTTATACATGGCGGCATTCTTACCGGATTTCAGTTCCTGCTCATGACTTTGCACAAAATCAAGAAGCCATGCGGCATCACGCCCGCCTCTGTCACATGCATGCACGAAAGTCAGCACAGGCTCGCCATAAGCCACGACCTCCTGCTCCAGTTCTTTTTCAAGCTTTTCACGGAGTTTCCAATCACGGCGCGAACTGACCTGGACATATTTTCGCGCAGCATCATAATAATCCCACATAAGACGTCCAGCCAATGCCTGCTCCTTGATGCGCAACAGAATCTCAGCCTCTTTCTTTGGACGGTCGGCATCGGAAGCCTTGGCATATTCTTTCCAAAGCGATGTCAGGACATGGCCGTCGGAATCCGGAGCCGGCTCACGCCTGACGGACAAGAATGATGTCAGCGCGAGCACAGCCGACATTAACGGAATAACATGCAGGAATTTTCTCATCTTATCAAAATTTTGAATTTGCCGCGACAGCCTCGGATACTACGTAAGTGCTGCCACCTATATATATTAATGGACGTGAGCACGGAGAGGCAGCCTTCATCGAGGCCGCCAGACTATGTGCAAGTTCCATTGCTTCAATGACTGTGCCGCAGCAATGGACTTTGCCGACTGCACGCCCGGCCTCATGGCAGCACCTCTCATACATGCCGAGCAGTTCCCCGGCCGGAAGAGCACGCCTGCCAGACGCCTGTGTGAATATTATCTCCACGTTTTCCGGCAGCATCCGCAGCACAGAGCCAGCATCTTTGTCAGCGACTGAACCATAGACCATTATGATGTCAGTAACTTCCCCTGCTTCCCGCATAGAGACAAGCTGTGAAAAATTATGCTTCAGTCCATGTGCATTGTGTCCTATGTCACAAATCATATACGGCTCGTCAGACAGTTTTTCCCACCTGCCGTGAAAATCCATTCTTTCGGCAGTATGCGCAATGGCATCCGCAATCACCCCGTCATCCGGACGCCGCCATTTCGTGAAAGCATCGGCAGCGGCAAGGACAGTCCTCAGATTCCGGCTCTGATACTCTCCCTGAAGATCCATGGAAGCCAGAATTTCCGCACTGCGCTCCCACAGGCGAGGCACAGCCTTGTCCGCAAAAGTAAGCAAGGACATTATCCTGTTCCTGTCTCCCATAAACCCGGGATCATTCAGATTGGAATACAGCACCTTGCGTTCAAACACAGGGTCTGTCTCCGGATTGCTCTCCCCCACTGTCACAGGCACTCCCGGCTTGATTATGCCGGCTTTTTCAAAAGCGATTTCGGCAAGCGTATTTCCGAGCATGTCGCAATGGTCCAGCCCGATATTGGTAATCACGCTAAGCGCCGGGACAACTATATTCGTGCTGTCAAGGCGTCCTCCGAGCCCGGTTTCGAGCACTACAGCATCAACTCCGCAGTCTGCGAACCAGCACAGGGCCATCATTGTAGTGATTTCAAAGAAAGACAAATCCAGATGGTCAAAGGTGTCGCTCCATTTCATGACAAAATCCCATACCTCCTCACGGGAAATGAGCCTGACAGGAGCATTTCCGTCCTTTATGCGCATCCTCTCCCTGAAATCGGATATGTGAGGAGACGTGTAAAGCCCGACCTTGAGTCCTGAGGCGGAAAGAACGGAAGCGAGCATATTCGATACAGATCCCTTGCCGTTGGTCCCGGCTACGTGGATAAATTTCAATGCCCACTGAGGGTCTCCCAGGCGGCGGAGCAGCTCCCGGATGCGGCCCAGGCCCGGGGCACGGGTCTCCCAGCCGTGGGCGTGAATGTAGGCGATGGCCTCTTCTCCCGTCATGCCGCCGCCTCCCTTACAGGCCGGAAACGGCGTTCTGCTTCCGCAGGATCTTCACCAGCGGCATGGCCAGGGAGGCCATGACCACAGCGTTGATCATGCCCACGATGAACCGCCAGACCAGACCCCCGAAAATCAGGGCGGGCGTATAATAGCCAAAAATCACGCTGTCCAGCCAGTTAATCAGGGTATTCCCCACCGTGGTGCAGATTGCCGCCAGGATGCAGACGGCATAGCAGACCGTCCGCCGCTCCCCCAGCCGCTGTCCCCGGAGGGACGTCAGCGCAAGGGCCCCCAGGCCCACCACCAGCCCCCGGAGAGCCGGGGGAATCAGGTACAGCACGGTCGTATAGGTGATACCGTAGGTCAGAAGCTGCTTGAAAAACTCACCCACCATGGCCACGATCACCGCGTCCACCGGGCCGAAGAGCAGCGCGGCGGCCACCACCGGCAGGGAGCCGAAGGAAATCCGCACGTTCCCCACCTGCACCGCCGCGTAGAGCGACAGGGGCAGGTACATGGCCGCCAGCAGGGCGGCGTAGCACATCCGTTTTGCAGTCATTTTGGGCATAAGAAACCCTCCTCTAAATTGCGGCAGTACGCCGCACAGAGGAAGCCCGTTCCCTGATGCGGCAGCGGGATGCGGGACACACACTGCGGTTTCCCTTTCGTCCGGAAAGCAACTCCCCGTCTCTCCGGCACTTTGACACGCGCGTCCCTACTCTGCCTCTTGTTCTCCCGGCTCTCGCCGGGGATGAACCCTATCATATACCAACTTCCGGCAAATTACAAGACCATCCGGCAAATTCCATAAAAATCCAAATCCTTTCCCAATCGGCACAAAAAGAGGCCCCGGATTTCTCCAGGGCCTCTTCCGGCTGTTTTCGGGTTTACTTTCCGGCGGTCTCCGCCGCCTTGGCCTCAGCTGCGGCCTTGGCCTTTTCGGCCTGGGCCTTCTTGATGGCCTTGTATTTCTCCTTCTCCTCGGCGGTGGCCGCAGGGAGAATGGCGTCTCTCGGGCAGACCTTGGTGCAGAGCTTGCAGCCCACGCATTTGTCATAGTCGATGACCGCCACGCCGTTTACCACATGGATGGCGTCCTTTTTGCACTCCTTCTGGCACAGGCCGCAGCCGATGCAGGAGGTGGAGCAGACGCTCATGGCGGCCTTGCCCTTGTCCTGGTTGGCGCAGCCCACGTGGACCTTCTTGGAGACGGGGACGGAGGTGATCAGGTGGCGGGGGCACGCGCTGGCGCAGGCCATGCAGGCGGTACACTTGTCCGGGTCCACCACGGCGGTGCCGCCGGGGCCGATGGACATGGCGCCGAACTGGCAGGCGTTGACGCAGGAGCCGAAGCCCAGGCAGCCAAAGGCGCACTCCAGGGGGCCGCCGGCCACCTTGGTGGCGGAGACGCAGTCCTTTACGCCCACGTACTCATAGCGCTTGACGGCGTTGGTGCCGCCGTTGCAG
>OFFJ01000690.1_pt1 | contig 27175 bp, 30 predicted proteins | sample 1521261 | NCBI WGS metagenome assembly OFFJ01 (sample SAMEA3504122, study PRJEB24116) | mouse gut metagenome | biome: mouse gut; feature: mouse-associated habitat; material: faeces | place: Denmark | collected 2011 | reverse complement strand
CGGCTATGAGATCGTGTCCGGCCACCGCCGCCAGAAGGCCAGCGAGCTTGCGGGCTACGCGGATATGCCGTGTATCATCCGCAACCTGACGGACGAGCAGGCCATCACGCAGATGGTGGAGGACAATACGAACCAGAGGGAGAACATCCTCCCCAGCGAGCGGGCCAAGGCCCTGAAAATGCAGCTTGAGGCAATCAAGCACCAGGGGGCGAAGAATTTCACTTCGGGCCAGATTGACCCGAAGGACGCCGGGAAACGCTCCAATGAGATCGTGGCCGAGCGCAACAAGATGACCGTCAAGCAGGTGCAGCGGTACATTAAGCTCAACGACCTTGTGCCCGACCTGCAAAAAATGATGGACGGGGGACAGGTCAAGTTCACCCCGGCGGTGGAGCTCTCGTACATCAAGCCAAAAAACCAGCAGTACATCGCCGTCGCCATTGAGGGCCAGCAGTCCAGCCCTTCGCTCTCCCAGGCCCAGCGCATGAGGGAGCTTGACCAGAAGGGGGTCCTCAACGGGGACGTGATCGACGGGATAATGATGGAGGACAAGAAGGAGGTAGACAAAGTGATTCTGACAGGAGCGGAGCTTGGGAAGTATTTCGGGAAAGAGACCACCCCGAGGGAAATGAAGGACCAGATCATCAAACTTCTGGACGACTGGAAGGGCCAGCAGAAGGAAGTGGCGAAGCCGGAGAAAAAGAAGGCCCAGCCGGAGAAGTAGGGGCCGCTTCGGGTCAACTTGGCCCGAGGCCGTAACAGGGCCGGGCTTCGGATACCGGCCATTTCAGAAACAGAAACGGAGGGAAAAAAGATTGAAACGACCTTTAGCATACATCACCGCCGCATGGTGCGGCGAACCGGAGACGGACACAGAGATGGGAACCCGCTACAGCCGCCTGGCATACGAGGCGGGCTTCTCCCCCGTCTGCCCCGTCCTCTACATGCCGCTGTTCCTCAACGACAGCGTACCCGAAGAGCACAAGGCGGGGATTGACATGCGCCGGGACCTGCTCCGGCGCTCCCATGTGCTTTTGGTCTGCGGAGGGGACGTGGACGAGGACGTGAAGAACGACATCGCGGTGGCCGGGCGGCTGGGGATCGCCGCCACCACCCTTGACGGAATCCTGGCCGTGAAAGGGCTGGGGAAGGATGGCGGCGGACATTAGGCTGGGGAGCCTCTTTGACGGGATAGGGGTATTCCCCCTTGCGGCCTCACGCTGCGGCATACGCCCGGTGTGGGCCAGCGAGATCGAGAAGGCCCCGGTCTCCATCACAAAGAGGCACTTCCCGGACATGCTGCACCTGGGGGACATCACGAAGCTGGACGGGGGGAAGGTCCCTCCCGTCCATGTGATAACCTTCGGCTCCCCCTGCCAGAACCTTTCCCTGATCGGGAACCGCAAGGGCCTTGACGGGGAGAAGTCCAGCCTCTTCTACCAGGCCATGCGTATCATACAGGAAATGAGGGATGCGACAAGACATGTATATCCAGTTATCGCTGTTTGGGAAAACGTCATGGGAGCGTTTTCTACAAACGACCGGATGGATTTTAGAGCCGTCCTATCCGCCTTCACGGACACCGAGGTTCCAATGCCTCCTTCTGGAAGATGGGCGGGGGCCGGAATGGTGCGAGGGGGAACGCCTGACCTGTGCTGGCGGCTCATGGACGCCCAGTATTGGGCAGGAGCCAGGCGGCTGGCGAGAAGGCAGCGGATTTTCATCGTGGCGGATTTTGGAGGGAGGCGTGCCGGAGACATACTATTTAAGCCCCGTCCACTGCTCCCGGTTCCTGAACCTTGCGAGCCGGGCGGGCTGCCCTCCCCCGGCGGAGATCGAACGCCTTTTATTGAAGCAGGGGGGCGCGTACCCGTCGTCCGGCCCTTCCAGTGCTTCCGTATGCGGGGAGCGTCCAAAAGGAAGGAGCAGGCGGCCTTCCAAAACAGCTTCGGACTGCCAGCTGACCCTTTTCCCACTCTCTTAGCCAGCGACCTGACGCCCTTCGCCTTCTGGTTCGAGGACGACCCGGAGGGCGGCTGCGTGCGGTTTCTGACGGAACGGGAAAGCGAGCGCCTCATGGGACTCCCGGAGGGCTGGACGGCATACGGGGCGGACGGCACGGAGATACGGCCCCTTGCCCGCTACAAGGCGCTGGGGAACTCTATCGCCCTCCCCTGCGCCGACTACATCATGGCCGGGATCTACGAAGCCCTGGCCGGAAAGGAGGAAACACGCGGAAATGTTTGAAGCCTATGTGACGAACCCCGGCCTTTACCCGGAGCTTGGCGTGGAGGCCGGGGAGACCCTGCGCTTCCCCACGACCACGGAGGAAGTGCGGGCCTTATTCTCCCGGATTGGCATAGACGGGGAACGGTACGGGGAGTATTTCATCACCAGCTATGACAGCGACGTGCTGGGGCTGTATGACTGCCTGGACGAGTACGCCGGGCTGGACGAGCTCAACTATCTGGCGCATGTGCTGGGGGAAGTGCAGGAACGGGGCGAGCTGGAGAAATTCGAGGCCGCAATGGCTTTCGGGGAGCATACGGACGGGGCCGGAAATCTGATTAACCTGGCGCAGAACCTGGACTGCTATGACTTCTATCCGGGGATTGGGGATGACGAAGCCCTCGGGCGCTACTGCGTGGAGGAGATCGGCGCAATCGACATCCCCGAACATATCCGGGACTATTTCGATTACGAGGCCTACGGGCGGGACATTGACTTAAACTCTACCGGGAGCTTCGTCCCCGGCGGCTATGTGCTGCGGAACGGGGAGCCTTTCCGGGAATGCTACGCCGGGCGGGAGGACATACCGGAGGAATACCGGATATGCAGGGCCCCGGCCCGGAACGAGAAGGAGGAAACACGCTCCATACTGGAGACCATCAGACAATTCAGGGAGGCCCCGCCCACTCCCCACAAGGACAGGGAAGGGCCTTCCCATGAGGGGCGGTAGGCTTCGGGCCAAGCTGGCCCGAGGCCCGGACCCCGTGCAGAAAGGAAGGAGGTGCGCCATGCCGGGGTGACAGAGGAACAGATCGCGGAGGCGAAGCGGTGGGACCTGCTTTCCTACCTGCAAGCCTACGAGCCGGGCGAACTGAAAAAGTCCGGCCCCCGGGAATACCGGACCAGGAGCCATGACAGCTTGGTGATCTCCAACGGCAAATGGCACTGGTGCAGCCAGAACATGGGCGGGAAGACCGCCCTGGACTATCTCATAAAGGTGCGGGGGCAGGATTTCGTCTCCGCTGTGGAGACGCTCTGCGACGGGGGCGCCTCCCCTTTTCTTTCCCAGCCGGTAGACCTTCCTCCGCCAAAGCCTTTTGAGCTGCCGGAGCCGGGCCGCTATGCCACAAGGGTCATGGGCTACCTGCAAGGCCGGGGGATTGACGGCGGAATCATCAGCCGCTGCCTGCGGGACGGCTCCCTCTATGAGAGCTTCCGCTACCACAACTGTGTATTTGTAGGCCGGGACATGGAAGGGAAAGCCCGGTCCGCCTGCCTGCGGGGGACCTTCGGGGACTTCAAGATGGACGTGCCGGGCAGCGACAAGCGCTTCAACTTCTGCCTTGCCTCCCCTTTCCCGGACTGCCAGAAGGTGGCCGTCTTTGAGAGCGCCATTGACGCCCTCTCCGGCGCCACGCTGACAAAGCTGGCCGGGAAGGCGTGGGAGGACGCCTGCTACCTCTCCCTTGGGGGCACCTCGCCGCTGGCGCTGGTCCAGTTCCTAAAGGACCGCCCGGGAATCCGGCATGTGGCACTCTGCCTTGACAATGACGGGGCCGGGAAAAGCGGTACGGAAAAGCTCATGGAAACGCTGCGCTCCGACCGGGAGCTGTCCGGGCGGATAGAGACGCTCCGGAAGGCGGCCCCGCCGGAACGGTACGGGAAGGACTATAACCAGCACCTTCTGGGGGTGATTGGGGAAATGAAAGCAAGGAGGAAGGAAAAAAGTTTTGAGAGATAATACCATACCCTGCCGCCGCTGGGGGCCGCTTCGGGCCAACTTGGCCCGAGGCCCTCCCCGGCTCCAATGAATCCGGCAGAAAGGAGGAACCATGCAGGAATATGTAGAACAACAGACGGTGGCCGTCTCCGTCAAGGCGGCGAGGCTCACAAGCCGGGTGCTTGCCGCCGCCTTAAAAAAGACGCTGGCGGAAATGGAGGGACAGCGCCGGGCCGCACGGACGCCCCACGGGAAACAGTCCGTCAAAAAGCTGATGAACCACTACGGCACGAAGAACGCCATCAAGCTGGTGGGAGCGCCAAAGGATTTTGACCGTATCGCCAGGGAGTACCATGTGGACTACGCTTTCCACAAGACCGGCCCCGGCCAGTACCTGCTTTTCTTCAAGGCAGACCAGGCGGACGCCATCACGGCGGCCTTCTCCCGGTATACGGAAAAGGCCATGGGGCGCGGGCAGGAGAAGCCGTCCATCCTCGGGCAGCTGCGGCGGCTCGTGAAGGAGCTGGCGGCAAAGCCCCGGCAGAAGGAACGGGCCAGGGAGCCCGGGAAGGAGGAACGTTGAACCGGAAAATCAAAAAATATCTGCTCCACAACTTCCCCTACCTCATGGCCTTCTGGTTCTTCTCGAAGCTGGGGACCGCCTACCGCATGGCGCAGGGCGGGAACGCCGGGGAAAAGCTGTTCGGCATGATGGAGTCCATAGGGCCGGTATTTCAGAATTACGCTCCCGGCCTGGGGCTGTCTGACCTGGCGGTAGGCGTTGCCGGGGCCGTAGGGCTTTATTTCATGGTGCAGTCCAAAATCAAAAAGGCCCGGAAATTCCGGCGGGACATGGAATACGGCAGCGCGCGTTGGGGCGGGCCTAAAGACATCGCCCCTTTCATCGATTCCAGGTTTGAGAACAACGTGATACTGACCGGGAGCGAGTTCCTGACCATGAACACCCGGCCGAAGGTTCCGGCCAATGCCAGGAACCTGAACGCCTGCGTGATCGGCTCCTCCGGCTCCGGCAAGACAAGGTTCTGGCTCACGCCCCAGCTTTTACAGGCCCATTCCTCGTATGTGGTGGTGGACCCGAAGGGCGGGACCCTCGCCCAGTGCGGCTATTTCCTCCAAAGGAAGAAGGGCTATAAGGTCCGGGTTTTCAACAGCATAGACTTCTCAAAGTCCATGCACTACAACCCCCTTGCCTATATCAAGACGGAGAGCGACGTCTTAAAATTCGTCAACGCCCTGATTGCCAACACCAAAGGGGAGGGCAAGGAGGGGGACCCCTTCTGGACGAAGGCGGAAACCCTCCTTTACTGCGCGCTGGTGGCCTATATCGTATTCGAGGGGCCGGAGGAAGAACGGAACATGAACACGCTGGTGGAGATGATAAACAGCATGGAGGTGCGGGAGGACGACGAATCCTTCAAGAACGCCGTGGATTACATGTTCGACGGCCTTGCCAGGAGGAGCCCCCAGCACTTCGCCGTGCGCCAGTATGCCAAATACAAGCTGGCCAGCGGCAAGACGGCTAAATCCATCCTTATTTCATGCGGCGCAAGACTGGCCCCATTTGACATTGCGGAGCTTCGGGAGATCATGAGCTATGACGAGCTGGGGCTGGACACTCTAGGGGATGAAAGGACGGCCCTTTTCTTCCTTATCAGCGACACCGACACTACCTATAACTTTATCGTGGCCCTCGCCTTCTCGCAGATGTTCAACCTTCTGTGCGAGCGGGCCGACAGCAGATACGGAGGCCGCCTGCCCCACCATGTACGGGTGCTCTGGGACGAGGCGGCCAACACCGGGCAGGTGCCCGGGCTGGAAAAGCTGGTGGCCGTCATCCGGTCAAGGGAAGTGAGCCTGACTTTATTCTACCAGGCCATGAGCCAGTGCAAGGCGCTTTATAAGGACAACGCCGAGACCATCATGGGGAACATGGATTCCATTGTGTTCCTCGGAGGCCGGGAGGCCTCCACACTGAAAGACATTTCCGAGAACTGGCTGGGGAAGGCGACCATCTCCATGCAGACGGACAGCCGCACAAGGGGCCAGTCGGAAAGCTACGGGCTCAACACCCAGAGGCTGGGCCGGGAGCTCCTTACCACGAGCGAGATCACCACCATGCCCGGGGACAGATGCCTGCTACAGCTTAGGGGGCTGCCCCCGTTCTTCTCGCCAAAGTATGACCTGAAGCAGCACCCCAACTACCGCTATACAGCGGAACATGACAGCAAACGGAACGCCTTCCACCTGGAACGCCTTATCTCCCGGCGATTGAGACTGAAGCCGCAGGAGGAATACACGGTGTACGAGGCGGACGCCTCCGACGAGGACGCTGACATCCTCAACTATGAGGACCTGGACAGTGAGGACGGTTCCGTCTGACTGATAGACGGCTTCGGGCCAACTTGGCCCGAGGCCGACGCCGCCTGAAAGGGCGGCTTTTTGTTACCCAAAACCCACAATCATTCATCAAAACGGAGGAAAACCATATGGCATTTTTCGCAAGCGCAATCGACACTTTGAAGGTACTGGTCATGGCTATCGGCTGCGGCCTGGGCGCGTGGGGCATCGTGAACCTGCTGGAAGGCTACGGGGCGGACAACCCGGCCAGCAAAAGCCAGGGCATGAAGCAGCTCATGGCCGGCGGGGGCATCGTCCTCCTTGGCATGAACCTGATCCCGCTGCTGGCTGACCTGTTTTAAGTTTCCCAAAGGAGTGACCTATGCAAAGTATCTTCGACGCCATCACGGAATGGCTCAAAGCCCTTCTGGTCGAGGGTATCATGGAGAACCTCGGCGGGCTCTTCACGGGGGTGAACGAGCAGGTCGGAGAGATCGCGGCACAGGTAGGGATGACCCCGGCGGCATGGAACGCCGGGGTGTTCTCCATGATACGCCAGCTCTCCGAGACCGTCATCCTCCCCATAGCGGGGCTGGTGCTGACCTTCGTGATGACCTATGAGCTCATCCAGATGCTGGTGGACCACAACAACCTCCACAACTTCGACACCTGGATATTCTTCAAATGGATTTTCAAGACCTTCGCCGCCGTGCTGGTGCTCTCCAACACCTTCAACATCGTCATGGCGGTGTTTGACGTCTCCCAGCATGTAGTGCAGCAGTCGGCGGGGCTGATACAGGGCTCCACCGCCGTCACGCCGGAGGCGCTGGAGAACATGCAGGCCCAGCTTGAGGCAATGGAGCTTGGCACCCTGTTGGGAATCTTCCTGCAATCCTTCTTCGTGCAGTTCACCATGACGGCCCTGAATATCGTGGTGTTCGTCATTGTCTATGGGCGCATGATAGAAATTTACCTGATGACCAGCCTTGCCCCTATCCCCTTCGCCACTATCGCCAACCGGGAGGCCGGGCACATGGGGCACAACTATTTCAAGTCCCTTTTCGCCGTGGGGTTCCAGGGGATGCTTATCATGGTCTGCATGGCGATCTACGCCGTTCTGGTGCAGGGTATCGCGGCGGGCGGCGACCTGATGGGGGCCATCTGGACCTGCGTGGGGTACACGGTGCTGCTGTGCTTCGTCCTCTTCAAGACCGGGAGCCTCTCGAAGTCCATATGGGGAGCGCACTAAGGGACTCCGGGCCAACCTGGCCCGAAGCCGGAAAGGAGGGATACCATGCCGGGACGGGCTCCACGCCGCTACAAGACAGACGGGAACGGGGACACGCGCCCCGCCTTCCACGGGAAGCTCCCGGAGGAATTTAACGAGCGGGACATGCTGGCCTTCGCGGCCGACACGGACCTTCTTCTTTTCCAGAAGGTATCAGAAGAGACCCTCGCCGCCATCCACGCAGCAGGCTATGACTATCGGGGCGGGGCCGTCATGCCCCGGCCCGGAAAGGAGGAAACAGACATGACGGAACAGGAAACAAAGATTCCGGCGCAGGAGGAAGCAAAAGAAGCGCCGCCTATGAAGCTGGACGTGAGCGTCCGGGCCATCCAGCCTATGGGGAACCTCTTGGGTTTCGCCACCGTGAAGTTCAACGACTGCTTCGTGGTGGAGGACTTCAAGATATTGCAGACGGACAAGGGGCTCTATGTGGGGATGCCCAGCAAACCCGACAAGACCAGCAGAACCGGCTACCGGGACACGGCAAAGCCCATCACCGGGGATTTCCGGAAACAGCTGCAAGGGGCCGTCCTGGAGGCCTACTCGGCGGAGCTGGGACGGCTCCGGGCGGTGGCCGCCGCACAGGAGCAGCCCTCCATCAAGAGCCAGCTGGAGGCCGGGGCAAAGGAGGCGGCCAGAGAGAACGCCGCCCGCTCCCCGAAGAAGGAGAAGCCCACAAAGGGCGCGGAGCGGTAGGACGGGCTTCGGGCCAACCTGGCCCGAAGCGGAAAGGAGGGCTTTATGGCCTATGTGCCGGTGCCAAACGATTTGAACCGTATCAAGACCAAGCTGGCCTTCAACTTAACGAAGCGCCAGCTTATCTGTTTTTCCATAGCGGGCGGGATAGGCGTACCCTTTTACCTTCTCACCCGCTCCCATATCGGGAACAGCATTGCTCTGTTTCTGATGATCGGGCTCATGCTCCCGTGCTTTCTGTTCGCCATGTACGAGAAGGACGGCCTTCCCTTTGAGAAGGTGCTCCGCAACATCATCCGTACAAGGTTCCTGACGCCACGGGTGCGGCCCTACAGAACTGAAAATTTCTACGCTTTTTTGAACCGAAAGGAGGAAAAGCCGATTGCAGACACAAAAACGGGCAGCAAGGCCGGACGCAAAAAGAAAGCGGCCCGCCGGTAGGCCCACGAAAAAGCCCCGGGCGGGGAAAACGTCCGGGCCCCAGACCGCCCAGCAGACCCTTCCCTACCGGGAGATGTACAAGGACGGTATCTGCCGGGTGGACGGAAGGCTTTACACAAAGAGCATGGAATACGAGGACATCAACTACCAGCTGGCGCAGGCAGACGACCAGAGCGCCATTTTTGACGGGTACTGCGCCTTCCTCAATTCCTTTGACAGCTCCCTTCCCGTCCAGCTCTCCTTCATCAACCACCGGAGCCGCCCGGGCAGCAAGTACCGGGTGAACATCCCCCGGAAAACGGACAGCTACAGCGGGATGCGTGACGAGTATGTGGAGATGCTGGAAGGCCAGATCGCAAAGAGCAACAACGGCATTGTGCGGACGAAGCTCATTACCTTCGGCGTCACCGCCGACAGCCCGGCGGCGGCAAAGCCCCGGCTGGAACGGGTGGAGGCCGACATTGCCGGGAACTTCAAAAAGCTGGGGGTCCAGTCAAGGCCCCTTTCCGGGCTGGAACGGCTGGAGATACTCCACGGCCAGCTCCACCCCGGCGGCACGGAGCCCTTCTCCTTCACATGGGGCCAGATTCCGGCTACCGGGCTTTCCACGAAGGACTTTATCGCCCCGGAGAGCTTCGACTTCCGTATGGGCCGCCTCTTCCGTATGGGGGCCACATGGGGCGCCGCCTCCTATATGCAGATCATGGCCTCGGAGCTTTCCGACAAGCTCCTTGCGGAGCTGTTGGAGGTGGATGCGGAAATGACCATCACCATGCACATACAGACGGTGGACCAGGCGAAGGCCATCAAGACCATTAAAGGAAAGGTTTCAGACATTGACAAGATGAAGGTGGAGGAACAGAAGAAGGCGGTCCGCTCCGGCTACGACATGGACATCCTGCCCCCGGACCTTGTGACGTTCAGCCAGGACGCAAAGAACCTGCTGACCGATTTGCAGAGCCGCAATGAAAGGATGTTCCTCTTGACCTTCCTTGTAGTGAACACGGCGGCCACCCGCCGGGAGCTGGACAACGACCTTTTCACGGTCTCCGGTATCATGCAGAAATACAACTGCTCCCTGAAACGGCTGGACTTCCAGCAGGAGCAGGGGCTGATGTCAAGCCTCCCCCTCGGCCTCAACGGCATAGAGATACAGCGGGGCATGACCACCAGCTCCACGGCTATCTTTGTGCCCTTCATGACCCAGGAACTGTGCATGGACGGGGAGGCGGTCTACTACGGCCTGAACGCCCTTTCCCACAACGTCATCATGGCGGACCGGAAGAAGCTGAAGAACCCCAACGGGCTGTACTTGGGCGTGCCGGGCTCCGGGAAGAGCTTCGCCGGGAAGCGGGAGCTTGTGAACGTGTTCCTCGCCACCAGCGACCGCATTATCATACTTGACCCGATGGGGGAATATTCCCCTCTGGTGAGCCAGTTCGGGGAGGACGGGCTTGTGGTGGAGATTGCGCCCAACAGCCCCCACCATATCAACCCGATGGATTTGGATGTGAGCGTGGACGACGAGGTTTCGCCCATCAGCTTAAAATGCGATTTCATCCTTTCCCTGATGGAGCTCATTGTGGGAGGCAAGGACGGGCTGCAGCCCGTGGAGCGGACCATCATTGACCGGTGCGCCCGGATGGTGTACCGGGACTTCCTCAACGCCCCGGGGCATACGCCCCTCCCCACCTTGCAGGACTTCTACGGCCTTCTCTGCAAGCAGACGGAGGCGGAAGCCAAACGGCTGGCGACGGCCCTTGAAATCTATGTGTCCGGCTCCCTGAACATCTTCAACCACAAGACCAACGTGGGCTACCAGGACGCCCGGGTGGTGTGCTTTGACCTGAAACGGCTGGGGGCGGGTCTCCGCACCATAGCCATGCACATCATCAACGACCTGATGAACAGCCAGGTCTCCCACAACTTCGCCCGGGGTATCGCCACCTGGTGCTACTATGACGAGTTTCATGTACTTTTGCAGGACGAATTGACTTCCAGTTATTTTGTGGCCATCTGGAAGATGCTCCGCAAAAAGGGCTGCGTCCCCAGCGCCCTGACCCAGAACGTGAAGGACCTCCTTGCCTCTCGGCAGATCGAGAACATCTTCGAGAACAGCGATTTCATGGTGCTTCTCTCCCAGGCGCAGGGGGACCGGCAGATTCTGGCGAAGCAGCTGGGGATAAGCCCCCACCAGCTTTCCTATGTGACGCACAGCAATTCCGGGGAGGGCCTGCTGTTCTTCGGGAACGTGACGATTCCCTTTGTTGACCGTTTTCCGAAGAATACGAAGCTCTACTCCATTATGACCACCCGGCCCGAGGACAGAAAAATGGAGACCGCAGAGGAATAGCAACCGGGCTTCGGGCCAAGTTGGCCCGAGGCCATGACCTGCCAGCGCGATACCGGAGGGTATGGGCTGGCTCTTTTCCTATCCAGAGGAAGGAGGTGCTTTTATCGCCAGACAAACAGAGGGGCCGCCGGGAAAGCGCGTGAAGCGGGGGCGGCTCCATTTTTCCGAGGAAGAAGTGGCCGGACAGTCCGGGGAAGGCACTTCGGGCCAGGTTGGCCCGAAGCCTCAGGGCACCGGGAAATTCAAGCAGGACGGGGAACGGGAGAAGTTCTCTTCCAGGCTCCACCGGGAGGATTCCCCGAAAGAGACGGAGGCCTCAAAGGAGGGACGGGCAGACGCCAAAGCGGACGGCTACCAGAAGAAAAGGGCAGATACCGGGAAGGGGGCCTATAGGGAGAAAGAGACAGCTTCCGGGAAAGGAACCTACCGGGAGAAAGAGGCAGACACCGGGAAGGGAGACAGCCGGGAGAAAGCGGCGGATTCCAGAACGGAGAGCCACCGGGAGGAAGGCAGCGCCTCCACGGAAAAGAAGCCCCGGCAGGAGAAGAAACAGGAACGGGCCCAGAGCCGGGCGGAACATTCGGCTGTCCGGCTGGAAAGGGCAAAGGAACATCTGGCGGCGCAGAAGCCTCGCAAGCCTCCCGGCCCGGCAAAGCGGGCAGCCACGGCGGCGGGGGCTACCCTCTGGGCCTACGGCCACCGGAAAATCCATGAGGCCGAGCACGAGAACGTGGGGACGGAGGCCGCCCACAAGACCGAGCTGCTGGCCGAGGCCGGGGCCCATAAGGCAGTCCGCTATGCGAAGCGGCGTATCCGGGAGCACCCGGCCCGGCAGGTGGAAAGGTGGGAGCACAGGGCCATGAAGGCAGACGCCGAGCTCCGTTACCAGCAGGCGGTTTCCGAGCACCCGGAGCTCCAGAGCAGCCCCCTCTCCCGCATGGCCCAGAAGTGGAAAATCAAGCGGCAGTACGCCAGGGAGGCCAGGGAGGCGGCAAGGCAGGGGGCCAAAGCCACGGGGAAGGCGGCCGGCACAGTCGAGAAGGCGGCGGAAAAGCTGGCATTATTTGTCCGCAATCATAAGGGCGGAGCCGTTGTGGTCCTGCTGCTGTTCTGCGTTTTCCTGATTATCAACTCTGTCTTTTCCGCCCTCCCTTCCCTTGGCACCGGCATGATGAACGCCGTGGTAGGCACCTCCTACACCGCCGAGGACGAGGATATCTTAGGGGCCAACGAGGACTATACCGCCCTTGAGGGCGCATTGCGGCAGGAAGTGGCAGACATTGAGCGGACCCACCCCGGCTATGACGAATACCGCTACCGTGTGGACGAGCTGGGGCACAACCCCTATGAGCTGACCTCCTATCTGGTGGCAAAGCTCCGCACCTACACCCGTGAGGACGTACAGGGGGAGCTTCGGGCATTGTTCGAGGCCCAGTATAAGCTGACGCTGACCGAGGAAGTGGAAACGCGCTGCCGCACGGAGACCCGGACCGGCACCTCCACCAGCACGGACCCGGAGACCGGCGAGACCACCACCGAGGAATACGAGTACGAGGTGGAGGTGGCCTATGAGTATTACATCCTCCATGTACGGCTGGAGAACCGGACGCTCCCGGCCGTCGTCGCCTCCCGGCTGGATGCGGAACAGAAGGAGCTCTATGACATCCTGCTGGAGCTGAAAGGCAACAAGCCCTATCTGTGGGACGACATCTACTCCGGGAACGGCGGCGGATATGACCCCGGGAACGACTACACCGTGCCGGGGGAGGCCCTTTCCGACCCGGCCTTTGCGGCCCTTATCACAGAGGCTGAAAAGTATTTAGGGTTCCCCTATGTGTGGGGCGGCTCCTCCCCCGGCACCAGCTTCGACTGTTCCGGTTTTGTCTGCTGGGTCTATACCCACTCGGGCGTCCATAACCTGCCCCGCACCACCGCCAACGGGATTTTGAGCCAGTGCGCCCGGGTATCAAGTGCAGACGCAAGGCCGGGAGACCTGATCTTCTTCCAGGGCACCTACAACACCAGCGGGGCCAGCCATGTGGGGATTTATGTAGGCAACGGGATGATGATCCACTGCGGGGACCCTATCAAATACGCCAGTATCAACACGCCCTACTGGCAACAGCATTATCTGACCTTTGGGCGTTTCAACTGATTTTCTGAAAGGAGGGCTGCATGAGCAGGCTTGAAAAAATCGAAAAGGAGCTTTTGAAGGCCCGGGAGAAGGCCGCCGAGTGGCAGGCCAGGGTCCGGGATCTGGAGAAGCAGAAACAGGAGGAAGAGAACGTGATGATCGTGCAGGCGGTCCGCTCTTTGAAGCTGACCCCCGCCGAGCTCCTGTCCTTCCTCGACAACCCCAACGTTTCCACCCCGGGCCAACTTGTCCCGAAGCCCGGCACCAGAAAGGAGGATTCTGAACATGAAGAATAACCTGATCCGCAGGGCGGCGCTTATCCTCTCGGCGCTGCTCTCCCTTACCAGCATGTCCCTGACGGCCTACGCCCAGAGCAGCGAGCCGGCAGAGGAGACCGCCCCGGAAACAGAGGAAGAGACTACGGCGAAGCCCTTCACCCCGGAGGGCACCGGGACCGTGGTGGACAACGCCACGGACGGGGACGGCAAGGAGTTCTTCACCATCACCACCCCCAGCGAGAACGTGTTCTATCTGATTATCGACCGCCAGCGGGACGGGCAGAACGTCTATTTCCTGAACGCGGTCACGGAGAAGGACCTGCTGGCCCTTGCGGAGAAAGACCCGGAGCCGGAGGTGACGGAGCCGGTCATGGAGCCGGAACCGGAGACAGAGCCTCCCACGGAACCGGAGCCCGAACCGGAACCGGAGAAAACATCCGGCTTTCCTATGGGAAACATTCTGATGATTGCCGCCGTCCTGCTGGCCGGAGGCGGGGCCGGGTATTATTTCAAGGTCTACCGCCCGAAGCATGAAGCTCCTGACATGGACAACGAGGAATATGACTACGAGGACGACCCCTACGGCGATATAGAGGAAATCGAGGAAACGGAGGACGGGGAATGAATTTTACGGACAGCGAATTTGAAAGGATGATGAAGGAGACGCCCCGCCCGGGCCGCAGAGGTGCCGACCCATGCGCCGGGTGCCGCTACTTAAAGGAGTGCAGAGGACGGCGGGGGCGGTGCCGGAAGAAGTTCCGCACCCTGATTGTGGAGCCCCGCACTTCGGGCCAGCCTGGCCCGGGGCATTGACCGTGGGCCGGGAGCTGGCCCGGGACGAGCGGAAAGGAATCCGGCGGCTTGTCACGGGCTGGTGCGCCAACTATGACAGCGGGGAGGACATCTGCCTTCCGCTGGACGGTTCCTGCTACATGCTTGGGAAAGGCTGGACGGGTTCTTTCTGCCGCTATTTCCGTGGGAGTGTCCTCCCGCTGGACCCGGTGCTGGAAAAGGCCGTCTGTGAGGAAGGGTCGCCGCCGGATACGAAGCCCTGCGCCGTATGTGGGAAGCCTTTTCTCCTGGAGGGCAGGCAGGCCTACTGCTCCCCGGCCTGCAAGGACGAGGGGAACCGCCGCAGGAGCCGGGAGCGCATGAGGAAGAAACGCGCAAAACCCGGGCAGGGCTGTTACGATTTGGGCCTGCCGAAAGCCCGTGGTTCCAAGGGGTCCTGACCTTGTTTTCCGGGTGGAGGTATCTTAATACCTTCCCTCCCGGTTTACGGGGGTATTTCGTAACAAAGGACGCTTCGGGCCAAGTTGGCCCGAGGCCGGAAAGGAGGGAACTGCCATAGAGACCAACCAGGGATATGAGATTTTGCAGTCGGTGGCCTTCACCAACGACCGGGGGTATGCGCTGGGCCACAACCCCAACGCGCCTTCCCCCTTCGTCACATGGACATTTTATGAAAATGCCGACGGGAGCCGTGACTATAACTGGGGCCACTACTTCAAGGACGAAGAGGCCGCCGTCCGTGACTTCGCCCACCGGGCGGCAGAGCACCGCTACCAGTTCGGCGTGGAGGAACGGGGGCCGGACAACCAGCGGCAGGGGCCGGGGCATTACCGCTATTACTCCACCCAAAGGCCGGTGGACATAGGGACCTACCCGAAGCCGCCTGGCAACGGGCCCATAGAGATATTCAACTATGACGAGAGGATTCCGGTGGAGGGCGGGAACATGCTGGCGTGGGGCGAGCTGATCTATGGAAAGCCGCTGACTGAAAAGCAGATGTATGATTATGAGCTCAAGCCATCCAGCCACAACCCGGACCGGACGGGACGGCCTTCTATCACGGCACAACTAAAGGAAGCGGCGGGCAGGCCAGAGAAATCAAAGGAACCGGAAAAGCAGAAACACCACAAGGCCCACGAGGGCAGATAGGAGGATCTATGAACGAGAAAGACAATCCCTTATTGACTGCGGAACTTACGGAGGAACAGAACGGGAACATGCTGGACGGCATACTGAATAACCTCCCGCCCTTGCCGCTCCCCCAAAGGCCGGAGGAAAAGGAGCTTGAACGGGTGAAGGAGCCGCCTGCCCCGAAGCGGAGCCGGGAACGGGAGGAACGCTGACGGCAGGGAGGAAACGGGACAGGCACCTGAACGTGATGGTGACGGCGGACGAGCTGGCCCAGATACACGGGCGTATGGCCGAGGCCGGCATTTCCAACGCCGGGGCCTATATGCGGAAGATGGCCCTGAACGGCTATATCCTCCATGTGGACCTTGCTCCCGTCCGGGAGCTGGTCTCCTTGCAGCGGCGGTGCTCCAACAATCTGAACCAGATAGCCGTCCGCGCCCACACCTACGGGTTGTACCCGGAAGAGATTGACGGGCTGAAAGAAGATTATGAAAAGCTGTGGGGGCAGCTGTCCGGGGTGTTGAAGGAGCTGGCGGCGCTGGTGGGGAAATGAACAAGAGGGGCAATCTTTTTGGCAGATTGTCCCCTCTTGTTTTGTGTTAGATATAACGTAATATGTTAAAATTATATGGCACTAATATTTTGGTATCAGAAGATATATTTTCATTATAGGTAAATTTCGCTCTGTTTTTAGGCACCACTATTTTTTCCATAAGTATGATTTCAAGTTCATCCGAAGTTAGTTTTTGAGAAAAATAATCGCTATCATCATATTTATAAAACTCCACTTCATCTTCATCGTACATACAGCTTAGGCCATCAATGCAAATTCCATCAATGTGATACTCATTCCCACTTTGAGAGATAAGGACATCAATAGTTAGTAAATCAGTTGAGCCAGGCATATAGAAAATTTTTTGTGGATATTGTTCCAAAAAACTTCGGATAAATACACCACAAGAAATATACTTATCCTTTTGACACATTTTTATCGGCTTCTCAAAACGAGTAGATTTAGGCGAAGTTCTAATCTGACCTTTGCAATTAAAATATATTTCAAAAAGAATACCATTTAGCAAATGAATGGAAGCATTATCGCCTATGCTGAGAAGATTGCTGTTTATATTGTCAATCCAATTCCCGGCATTCCCTGATCCTCCACATGCGGCTTGATATATATTTCTCCCCAAGACAAATAAATCATCTTTGTCCGATTGTACAAATTTCATTCGTTCTAGTTGCGAAATAGCAGGATTTTGCTTATACCAATTATACGATTTTAAAGCGTCTATGATATTTTGGATAGAGTCATCTTCACACATATAATTTTGGTCGGCCAATGCGCTGTCCGAATATGTAGCGGTGGCTTTTCCTTCATCTAAACCGGAATTAAAATAAAAAGTTCCCATGAGCGATGTGTGTTCCCATGTGATTTGCTTATGATGCGTATGTGAGCTTACAGTGTTACGCACTCTTTTAAACATATCTTCAATAGACAAATTCTTAGTTGCAATGTGCATAAGTAGTGCATTAGTATATATGCCGTGATTATTGCTGCCATCAGATGCTTTTTGTCCCGGTGAAGTAGAAAAAGCTATAATAGTTCCCTTGGGAGCATATACGGGAGCCAGTCCATCATTCGTTACACTTCTCCATGTAACAAAGGGATTATTTCGGCAAGCATCTAAAATTATAATTTTAGTATTAACTCCGCTTTCTTCAAAAGTATCTATTACGAAATTTAGCGGAAGAGAGGTATATTTACATGAACTTTCATCTGCGAAGCTTGTACTTGTTGTAGCCAAAAAATTTTCTCCTTTACACTGGATGCCATGACCAGCAAAAAAGAACAGACCGACATTTGATTTTGATAAAACATCTTTAAAGGTCACCAGTTCTCTGTCCATAGTTGCTGTATCTATATCTAAAAAACATTTTACGTCAAAACCTAATTCTTCCAATTTATTGGCTAATGCAGCAGCGTCATTAACTGCATTTTTAAGAGGGCAGTCCAGATATTTATTTATGCCAAATAAGATGGCTGTTTTTTGCATGGCCGTTTTCTCCTATCGCTGTTGTTATATTGGTTATATTTTAAACTATATAAAAGAAAATCACAAGCAAATTTACCTCGGGCCAACCTGGCCCGAAGCCAGAAGGGGGGGATGAACCATAGCAACCACGCGACTGATGAAACGCAAGACCACGCCGGGGCTTTCTGTGGCGCAGTCCATAAAGGACTGTACCGATTATGGGAAGAACCCGGTCAAAACGGAAGAAGGGAAATATATCTCCGCTTATGAATGTGACCCGGCCACGGTGGACGCTGAATTTCTCTTGTCGAAAAGCAGGTACAGAGCCGTCACGGGCCGGGAGCAGAAGGCGGACAGGGACGTGCTCTGCTACCAGATACGCCAGTCCTTCCTTCCCGGGGAGATCACGCCGGAGGATGCCAACCGTATCGGCTATGAGCTGGCTATGCGGTGGACGAAGGGAAGGCACCAGTTCATCGTCACCACCCACACGGACAAGGCCCATATCCATAACCACATTTATTACAATTCCACCACCCTTGACTGCACCCATAAATACCGGGATTTTCTCGGTTCCGGCCGTGCCCTCGGGCGGCTGTCCGACACCCTCTGTCTGGAAAATGGCCTCTCTGTGGTGAGGCAGCCGAAGCCAAAAAGCCAGGGGAAATACAGGAACTACGGGGAATGGGCCAAGGGCCGGGAAAGACCGCTTACCTTCCAGCAGAAGCTGTGCGCCGCCATTGACGCGGCTCTTGAAAAACAGCCCTCCGACCTTGCCGCCTTTCTCTCCCTTATGGAGCAGTCCGGCTATGAGGTAAAGCAGCAGCGGGGCGCAATCAGTTTCCGAGCTCCCGGCCAGGAACGGTTTACCCGTCTGCGTTCCTCCACGCTGGGGAAGGGCTATAGCCAGAAGGATATAGAGGCGGCGCTGTCCAGTTCCCAAAGAGGCACGGGCCAGCCCAGCCAAAGGGTCAACCTGATTATCGACATTCAATCCAGGCTCCAGGGGAAGGGGCCGGGGTATGAGCGGTGGGCCAAGGTTTTCAACCTGAAACAGATGGCCGCCGCCCTAGCTTTTTTGCAGGAAAATGATTTGATGGAGTATGTACAGCTGGAAAAGAAAGCGGCAGAAACCACGGAGCATTTCCACACGCTGTCCGACCAGATCAAGAGTGCCGAGGCAGCCCTCCAGATCAACAGGGAATTGAAGGCGGCCACGGTTCAGTATGCCAGAACCCGGCCGGTGTTCCAGGAATACAAGGCCCGGAAATACAGCCGGAAGTTCCTTGCGGAGCATGAGGGCGACATTGAGCTCTACCGGGCGACCTGCGCCGACTTCAAGCGGATTCTGGGCGGGGCGAAGCTGCCAAAGATGGACGAACTGAAGGAGGAAGGCCGGGAGCTGGCGGAGAAGAAAAAGAGGCTCTATGCCGAGTACCGGAAAGCCCGGGAGGAAATGCGGGAGGTCACGGCGGCGAAGGCGAACATTGATTATCTGCTGGGCTATGCGGAGCCGGGCAGGAAGAAGGAACAGGAACGTTAGGGGGGTGAAAATAAGGAGCAAAGCGACGCTGACATTTCGGGCCAAGTTGGCCCGAAGCCGGGTTTGGGGAGGCTCCCCAACAAGCAGATTTTTGCGTTCTGGCCGGAAGGCCGGAACGTAAAAATAGCAACTGTGTGGCCACAGTTGCCCTGCTTGCCATTTAGCGGAACCCTCGATAAACGCCGCAAAAACGGAGGCCCCTACTCGGAAACCTCCGTTTCTCTGGCTTTCTTCAAGCCTTCGGCAGTTGCCTCCATGACAACGAGCTCCTTCTCATTCATGGTGTTTAGCAGCACATCAATATGCTTGCGGCAAAGACTTTCTTTATTGCCGCTGTCACTGTGTATGAACTGATCCACGGAAATATCAAACATGCTGACGAGCTTAACGAAAACACCAAAACTCGGGTACTGCCCTTTGTTCTCAATATTCATAATCGTGTGGGACGTGCGCCCCACAAGCTCCGCAAGGTATTCCTGCGTCCAGCCTCTTTTCTCGCGGGCGTCTTTTATCGCCAGCCCGAGGCCATGAAAATCAAATCTATCTTCATAATGTTCCATACAATATCACCCAAACTTATTTTATATTTAAGGTGATAGTATGTGAATTAAATACAATTCTATGTTTGGTTGTATTTAATTGCACATTCTTTAAAAATATCCACTTGACATATGTATGACACCGTGTTACTCTTAAAGCGTAACATGATGTCATACTTTAAGGAGGAAATCAAAATGGTACAGCAAATATCAGATGCGGAATTTGAAATTATGAAAGTGATATGGGCTAACGGAGAAAAGCCGACGCTTTTTGCCAGTCTTACGGCAGATTTAGCAGCAAAAGGAAAACCCTGGCAAAAAAATACCCTTATCACGCTTTTAAACCGGCTTGTCAATAAGGGGTTTTTGAAAGCAAAAAAAACCGGGCGTTGCAATGAATACACCCCTCTTGTGTCGGAAAGCGAATACCACAAAACCCAAACCAAAAATTTTCTGGATAAAATTTATGAGGGAAATGCAAAATGGCTTGTTTCCGATTTGATTTCTGGCGACCTGTTGGCAGACGAAGAATATGAGGAACTGAAAAAGCTCTTGGAGAAAGGAAGAACAGAAAAATGAACATTCTATTGAAAATGTTTTTGTCTATGTCATTTTCCGGTTCATTGTTCATCCTGCTGTTACTAGCCGGAAAAAGATTCCTTAAAGACAAAATCAGCAGACAATGGCAGTATTATATTTGGCTCATTGTTGTTGTACGGCTGTTATTGCCTTTTGGACCGGAAACAAACTTGATGGGAAAAGCCTATCAGACAATCGATCAGGCCATAACCCATTCTGTTTCCCTGCCGCAACAGCAGTCACCCTCTGGTGATACAAATGCTTTCAATGTTCCTGCTTCCGGTATGGAACACGACAACCAGAATACTGTCAATCCTAAAGACGATTCTATATCCTCCCGCCCGGTTGGGGATATTCTGTCTTTATTTTCCAACCATGTTTGGCTTATCTGGCTCATGGTTGCATTGATTCTTTTGGTACAAAAAATAACGGCATATCATAGCTTTATTCGATATGTTAAGGCTGGATTAAATCCGGTTTCCAATGTTGAGCAATTAGACCGGCTTTCAGTTATTGCGGAACAGACTGGCAGGAAAAGACCAGTAGAGCTTTGTGTCAATCCGTTGGTTTCGTCCCCTCTGCTGATTGGATTCTTCCGGCCATGTATTGTTTTGCCAAGCGCAGATATTCCGGAGAAGGACTTTCAATATATCGTATTGCATGAATTAACGCATTACAAACGGCGGGATATGTTTTATAAATGGCTGGTACAAATTACCGTCTGTCTGCACTGGTTCAATCCGCTTGTTTATTTAATGAGGCGTGAAATCACAAAGGCATGTGAATTTTCTTGTGATGAAGCGGTTCTTTCAAAAATGGGATATGATAACGCACAGGATTATGGAGAAACTCTGCTTGACGCAATGGCAGCAGTCGGAAAGTACAAGGAATCTCTGGCCGCTGTTACTCTTAGTGAAAACAAACAATTATTAAAAGAAAGGTTAGGTGCGATTATGAACTTAAAAAGAAAATCAAAAACAACTTTATTTTTCACAAGTGTGCTGACATTGTGTATTATTTTAGGTGTGGTTTTTGTTGGTGTTTATCCAGCTGCCGCCGCCAATCAACCGTCAAATGAGCCTGCGGTATCGGGCCTGAATGAAAATGTAATATCGCCCACACAAGAGAAAAACAGTTCGCATAATGAAGTGTTTTCCTCACAAGCAGAGCAATATTATGAGGACGACAATTTACCTTTGTTTGAAATTGCCTTTTCCCGATTGGACGAGAAAGCTCAAGGTGAATGGCTGGATAAGATTTATGCAGATGACAGAATCCGTTTTTGGAAAACTGCGGTCAATATGCTGGACGTGGATTGTGCTTTAATTCAGCAGTATGCGGAAAAAATCTATGATGACGGTAACATTTCCTATTTCTCCACCTTGACCTCGCGCATGAGTGAGGAAACATTGGAAGAATGGATGGGCATAGCAGCGGATGATGAAAAGTTTAATTTCCAATCCATCTTATCCAATGCACTGGGGCAGGGCAATAAATTTGATACGCTGTCTGAAACCCAGAAAGCGGAGTATCAAGCGGTAGGCATTACAGTTGACGGCAATAATCATTATTATCAGGGGCAGCTTGTCAACATCTTTTTGGATATGCACAGGCTGGCCGTAAACCCGGCCGGAACGGTCAATATCAGAATCACCCGTAGCGAGGATGGAAAAATATCAGATGTTGCATATATGACCGATACAGAAGTAACGGAACTGCTGGGAAATATGGAAGAACCCAATGATTTATATGATGCAGAAATGGAAGAACTACTGAATGATATGAACGATTTTGATAATAAATAAATCGAAGTTACAGCCGCCCAACGGTAAATAAAAAAAACCGTTGTCTCGGTGGCTAATCATCTGTGCGCCCAAACAAAATCCAGTAGCCTTTACGGCGGTTTTGAAATAAAAATTTCAAGCCGCCGTTTTCTTTTTGAAAAATGAGAATGTGGAGGGTGTGTTAATGTCGCCCTTTTTCAAGGATATGGCGGTATCAAATGCTTAAAAGCATTGGGAGGTATCGCTGTGTCCTTATTTCTTTTTCAACTGTCTGAACCGTTAAAAAAAGCCCGCCCCCTTGGAAGGATAATTCTGGCAATCAATATGAAATAATTCAGTCCAGAAACAATAATTCTATTTCATGCGCCCGAATGGCTCTATGCTGTCCGGACGCATTTCTGTTTCTATGGGACAGCCTCGGGCCAACTTGGCCCGAAGCCCGGCCCCGGTGCCGTTCCCCGCCGCCTCCGTTTTGGCAGCCCATTCACCAAACACCGAAACGGAGGTAAACATGGCTATCATCAATCTTCGGGATTTTTACCCGTACTATACAATGGATTCTTTTATCGAAGTGCCTGACGAGGTAGCGGAGGCAATGGCAGAGTTTGACCGCAAGGAGGCGGCCTACCGTCTGCGTACATACCGCCACAAGGCCTATTATTCCCTTGACCGGGAGGACGGCATTGAGCACTCGGCTTTGTTCGTTGCCCTCTCCCCATGTGAGATTTACGAGCGCAAAGTCACCATGCAGGAACTCTATGCGGCCATTTCCAGCCTGCCCGGCAAACAGGCCAAACGTATCTACGCCCATTTCGTCCTCGGCATGAGCAAGACCGACATTGCCAGGGCCGAAGGCGTGGACGAAAAGGTGGTGCGCCTGGCAATCGAGCGCGGGCTTCGGAACATGGAAAAATTTTTAAAAAATAATTTCTAAGGTGTACCGAAAAAGCCTGAAAAATGAAATGGTATATGAAAGGCGGAGGCGCCCCGGGACAAACTGGCCCGAAGCGCGGACGAACCTTTCTGGCAGATTGAAAACTGAATAAAAAGATACCCGGATACGAAGGGTGGATGTGCCAGGCGACAGGCCCGCCGTGACTTCCGTTTCCATTGTGGCTTTCACTTTGGGGGCGGGAATAGCGATAAAGCCCATGCCGCAGGCGGGGCCGTGGCTGGCCCCGCCGGATAAGGCACGCCCCCGGATACTTGCGTTCAGTCACAGTCCGAGCGTTGAAGCGGCCCTGCAAGCCGTGAGCCGTCGCAGGCAATGAGGACGCCTTGCCATAAGAATGGGGAGAGTTGAGACACTATGGGGTGGACAAGCCTACACCCGTCCGGGGAATCTGTTTTACAAAACCGATCAGGGAGCCGCCCGCTCTCACTGTCTTGTGACAGGCCAACTAAAACGGTGCGGCTCCCTGAACTTTTTTGAAAGGAAATGTAGATCATGGCGAAATCTTTGCAGGAAATCCAGGACATGCTGACAGACAGATGGAGCAATAACGCCTGCCGCGGATATATTATCAAGGCGATGGAAAGCTGCGGCTATAAGTCAAAGGACATCCGGGAGGTTCTTATGGAACTGTACGAAGTGTTTGACTTCTGCTCCGTGGAGGAAGCGGCGGCCTATTATGAACACTGGCAGCCCTGACCTCGGGCCAAGCTGGCCCGAAGCGTGGAGAAAGACGAAGGGGCAGCGCTCTTTGCCGGGCGCTGCCTTTTCGTGTTTCCCCACAGGACAAGAGGGAAACGGAAGGCTTCAACCCCGATTCGGAAAGGAGGCCCAGATGGTACAATCTGTAACCTACCAGAGAGAAACAAGAACCGTCCCCTTCCAGGGAAAGACGATTGTGCTGGAAAGCCTTACCCCGGTGCTTTCCCCAAAAGAGAAGGAGAGACGGAAAAAAGAGATTGAGCGCTGTCTGTATGACGTGTTCAGCAAGTACCGCCAGAGCCGGTGCTGACCCCGACAACATTGCCCTCCGGGGCTATCAATGGTATAATATACTTGTAAGGTTGGTAGCTCCATTCCCATAGGAAAGGAGCCTACAATGAACATTAGAGAAGATTATATTTATGCCAGACAGTCCGTTGACCGCAAGGACAGTATCAGTATTGAGAGCCAGATTGACTTCTGCAAGTACGAGCTGAAAGGCGGCAGCTGCAAGATTTTCAAGGACAAGGGCTATTCGGGGAAGAACACCGACCGGCCCGAGTTCCAGAAACTGCTTGACGAGATCCGCAAGGGAAAGGTGCGGCGGGTCATTGTCTACAAGCTGGACCGGATCAGCCGCTCCATTCTGGATTTTGCGAACATGATGGAGCTGTTCCAGGAGTACGACGTGGAGTTTGTTTCCTCCACGGAAAAGTTCGACACCTCCACCCCAATGGGGCGGGCCATGCTGAATATCTGCATTGTGTTCGCCCAGCTGGAACGGGAGACCATCCAGAAGCGCGTCACGGACGCCTACTATTCCCGGTGCCTGAAAGGCTTCCACATGAGCGGCCAGGCCCCCTACGGTTTCCGGCTGGAGCCGACCACGGTTGAGGGTATCCGCACAAAAATGATGGTGCCCGACCCGGCAGCCGCCGACCATGTACGCCTGATGTTTGAAATGTACGCCGAGCCCGGGACCTCCTTCGGGGACATCAGCCGGTACTTTGAGGAAAACGACATCAAGGTCCATGGAAAATCGCTGTTCCGTCCCTTCCTCTCCCAGCTGCTCCGCAACCCGGTATACGCGCAGGCCGACCTGGAACTGTATGAGTTCTTCAAAAGCCAAGGGGCGGCAGTCGTCAATGATGCCGCCGACTTCGCCGGGACAAACGGCTGTTATCTCTACCAGGGGCGGGACGTGAAGGAGGACAAGGACAGGAGCCTGAAAGACCAGATACTTGTTATCGCTCCCCATGAAGGGATTGTTTCCTCTGACACCTGGCTGAAATGCCGGAAAAAACTCATGGCGAACATCACCTTCCAGAACGGGCGGAAGGCCCGGAACACATGGCTGGCCGGAAAAGTGAAATGCGGAAAATGTGGTTATGCTTTAAAAGTCACCCGTAACCCTTCTGGCTATGAATACCTCCGGTGCAATAAACGGTCCGACCACAAGGGCTGTCCGGGGTGCGGCACTCTCCGTAAAGTGGAATTTGAACAGTTTATATTTACCGCTATGGGGGAGAAATTCCGGGAGTTCAAGCACCTCCGGGGCGGCGAGGAAAAGGCCAACCCGAAGCTGACCGCCTATCAAGTGGAGCTGGCACAGGTAGAGGCGGAAATTGAAAAGTTACTTGATACACTGACCGGGGCAAACGCTACCCTGCTTGCCTACGCCAACAAGAAAATCGAGGAACTGGACACGCGCCGCCAGAAAATCACAAAGGCCATTGCCGATTTATCCGTGGAGACTATTTCCCAGCAGCAGATTGATCTGCTGTCCGGCTATCTGGACGACTGGGAGAATATCAGCTTTGAGGATAAGAGGAAAGCCACGGACGGCTTGATTTCATCAATCAGTGCAACCAGCGAGTATGTAAAAATAGAGTGGAAAATCTGACTTTTCCACTCTGCATATCTGAAACATTTCTTTATATCGTTTGTAGCCCCTTGTACACTGATGTTTCTAACAGAATATTTAAGAAACTGGGGATAACCCGCCAAAGAAAAAAACGGTGCTTTGACGGGTACTTCAGTACGCCGATTAACATAATTTTATTCCCTGCTGGCCCTGTTTTAGAGCCAGGGGGATTTTATATTTGCAAATAAAATATATCTGTGCTGTTATTTGCTATCAACAGCATATGAACTTTAGTATCAACGCCTGTGGTGGCTGGTTAAAAAAATTATCAGCTACATACAGGCATTTTTTACGCCAAATACTGAACCAATAGAGCGGGATATATACGAACAAATTGTAGACATACGGACAGAAACATTTATCCGTTCATGTGTGGATTGTGATTCCTCGCGGATTGAGAAGTCATTGGCAGTATGGCTTAAAGCCGGTAGACAGGCAGCAAGGTGCCGTTCCCCGCCCGGCTTGTTCTTCATTTTTGAAATTTAAAGAAAATGGAGGACAAGCCTATGGCAAAGCCAGGCAGACTGCCGAACTTCCGGAAAATGTATCCGGAGGCCAGCGAAGAAGTGATCGAAGTATTGAAGGAAACAGAGAAAAAAATGCAGTATCAGGAGTACGACCTGAAGGCAGAGCAGACCATTGTTGATGCAAAGAACCATAGAGTGACGGTTCTATCCAGCCGGGAGGATTCTTATGAACGGTTGGTGGATATGTCCATACAGTTTGAAGAGGAAAGCCCAAGTACAGAAGAACAGGTATTCCAGCGTATGGAATTGGAGCAGCTACATAGGGCGCTGTCTTCGCTTTCTGATGAAGAACGGCATCTGATTCAGAAGATATTTTTCAATGAGCGCACAGAACGTGATCTGGCAGAGGAATTGGGATGTTCACAAAATGCTGTCAATAAACGGAAACAGCGTATTTTGGACAAGCTGCGCCGATTTTTGGAAAATTTTTTGATTTTTTCATTTTTGGGGTTGTCAAAACGCTCTGCCAACGTGGAAGTAAGTGAGAGGGAAAAGAATCCTTCTTTTGTCCTTTGAAAAATACCGCTTCAGGCGGTCATATCCAGCAGTTACGATACGTTAGCTGTACAGCGCGAAAGCGCGAAGCGGCGAAGGAGGACACGCCAGGACCACCTGCAGACAGTCAGAGTGTCTGTCAATAAGATGACATCAAAGGTGCAGAGCGGGAACTGTCCGTCCTGAAAATGCTCCATGGTCGGAGCATACCGCAATGACCTGTACAGCCTATAATGATACTTCCGTCCAGTCACAGCCCCTTTTTAGGAAGGGAACCGCAATGAGGGCGGCGGCCAGAGATCCTGGCCGGGGTTCGAGTCCCATGACAGTTCGCCAAAACCGGTTGTAACTGACTGCCCAGGCTCCGGGAAGTAGTGTCGAATGGGAGCAGATGAAACGCGAAAATGAAGAACAAGCACGATTTTTCATGTGAGGAAAGGCAGTCCGCTGTAAGGCGGATAACCTGCGTACACAAATGTGTGCGTTTATGAAGTATGACAGGCGGCGGTCTGTATTTCAGGCCGCTGCTTTTATAAAGAAAGAACAGGAAATGTCGTTTTGTTCACAGAAGGAGGGAAGGCAGAAATGGCAGGACTGCACCATTTTGTTAAGTTCCTGCTGTGAAATCATGGAGCGTAATATTCACGCCTATGATGAAGATGTGAAATGGCAGTTGG
>OFFJ01000687.1_pt1 | contig 27234 bp, 20 predicted proteins | sample 1521261 | NCBI WGS metagenome assembly OFFJ01 (sample SAMEA3504122, study PRJEB24116) | mouse gut metagenome | biome: mouse gut; feature: mouse-associated habitat; material: faeces | place: Denmark | collected 2011 | reverse complement strand
ACTGATTAAAATACACCCAGCAGAAACGTTAAAAAAACAATCTGCTAATTTTGAAAGTATTGTTTTCATTTATTCCTCTAGTGATAAATTATAAGTAGTTTTAGCCCAAAAAGCAATAGATAAAATTTCCTTGTCATAATTTTTACAATTTAATATACTCAGTTATCGTTAATTTTCTGCTTATTTTTTTTGCAGTTTTTACCTATTCTTATTTTGTAAAAACATTATTTTGTCTTTTAATCAATAATTGAAAGAGCATTGCTCAATTTTCTCCTGCTCAATTTTTATTGGAGCAGCGCTTATTTGTTTAATAAGACAATTTTCAATTCACCATATCGTATTTTCCCCCATCATTAAGCAACCTGTTTTTTTGTAAAAAGGTATACCTTTTTACAAAAAAATATTTGCACGAATTTACTTGTGGAAAAAGGTCTGTAAAAAATAAAAATAACATTTTGTAAAAAGGTTATTGACCTTTTTCCATTTTTCCTATAACTTCAAATTAAGGATTTTGTATGGCAAAGAAAAAATCTGCACAAAGGCAATTCAGCCTTCTGGAATTGATACCTGAGTGTATCGAAGAACTAAGGCAGGAATGTGAAAAGGAAGAGGCATACACAAGGCGTATGCTTGGAAGTGACCAACCTGTAACCAATAAGGAGAATGAACATGTTAGACAGACAAATGGCAGCCGGACAAATAGCAATGAAAGTAATGGACAGGGAAATATTCAACTGGCTGGATTGGATGATGCCAAACTTTTCATCAACAACAGCCCTGAAAATTCTGGACAGGTGGGCGCTGAACAGTCCGGAGAAATTGAAAGAACTAGAGAAAATAGGGAACGGCGGAGAATTGCTCAACAGGTTCGCAGGGCAAGTGGAACAGGAAACCGAAGCGATGGAAACGAGCAGGTATTGGGAGTTGATAGACAGCGGACTGAACCACTGGGAAGCATTGGAAATGATGGGGATAAAAACAGAACTTTAACAAACTATGTTATCACTGAAAGTGATAACATAGGAGTTGGAACTCCAAAGCAAAAGTACCGGGACAATATTAATGCTTTAAAAGTTCTTTATCATTTAAGAAAAGAAAAAGCGGTAGCTGCAACCAAGGAAGAACAGACGCTTCTCGTTAAATATGTCGGCTGGGGCGGACTTCCTCAGGTTTTTGACGAGCAAAATCAGGACTGGCAAAAGGAATATAAAGAACTCAAAGCATTATTGTCTGAAGAAGATTATAAGAACGCCCGCCGTTCCACTCAGGACGCACATTTTACGCCAAAAAACATTATTGATACCATGTATCAAGGATTAAAACAATTCGGCGTCAAAGATACAGTCAGGATTTTAGAGCCGGCAGCAGGGATAGGTAATTTTATAGGTTTTAAGCCTCAGGATTTTAATGCAAACTTTACAACAATAGAACAGGATACTGTTTCTGCTGATATTTTAGGATATTTATATCCTCAAGAAAAGAAATTTATAACTCCATATCAAGAAACATTATTTAAAAGCCCTCTTTTTGACATAACCATAGGTAATCCGCCTTTCGGGCAGACAAAACTCTATGACAGGAATTTCCCGCAGCTGGATTTTTCCATGCATAACTATTTCATTGCAAAGTCAATGGAATTGGTCAAAGAAGGCGGGCTTGGCGCATTTGTTGTCAGCCGTTATTTTTTGGACAGCGCGGACAGCAGGCACAGAGAATTTATTGCTGAAAATTCCCATTTTTTAGGGGCAATCCGTTTGCCCAATACGGCGTTTAAACAAAATGCATTAACAGAAGTGACAACCGATATCGTTTTCTTTCAAAAGAAAACAGAACAGGAAAAACAGAACAACGTCACAAAAGGTTATGCCGATTGGGTAAATACCGCTGAAAAAGAGTTTGAACAAAAAGTTAATGTTACTTTTTTGGGCAGACCTATCCCGTCATCTTTTCATTCTGAAAAAATCAATAAATATTTTATCGACAAACCTGAACAGGTTATCGGCAGCCTTGAATTCATAAGCAGCCGTTTTGGCAAAGAACTCAGCTGCGTTCCCAATAACGACGTTGATATGAATACAGCAATGCAAAACGCATTGCAGACGCTGCCCAAGAATATTTTTGACAATGCCATTACCCATAAAAATTTATTGACTGCTCCCAGGGAATATACGGAACTTGAAAAGCGTATTCTCAATTCCGACAGGTTTAAAAAATTAAAAGTTGATTCATTAATTGATAGTACAAACGGCAGGATTTATAAAAAGTCTCAGGGAGAAACCGGGGAATTCATACTCAAGGAAGTTCCCTTGCGGTATTCAACGGATTTTCAGCGTATTTCAGGATTAATTCAAATCCGTGACAATTTGCGGACACTTTTTGAACTGGAAAAAAGCCCTGAAAATAACGAAGCTGAAATTGAAAAATACCGTTCCAGGCTTAATGGCAGCTATAATCATTTTGTAAACAAATTCGGCTTACTGAACTCCGACAAAAACAGGAATATTTTTGCCGAAGACCCCGAAGCGACGCTTATCCAAGCCCTGGAAGTTGATTATGATAAAGGTGTTTCCAAAAAGACTGCATTAAAAGAAGGTGTTGAACCAAGACGGGCAAACGCAAAAAAAGCAAGCATTTTTTCAAAACGGTGTTTTTATGCCATTGAACCGGTAAAGTCGGCTGGAACTTCCAAAGAAGCTTTGCTTATTTCTTTGCGTGAACGCGGCGCTATAGATTTTGAACACATGGCGGCGCTTGTCGGCAAATCAGAAGAGGAAGTGAAGCAGGAACTGACAGGAACATTTATTTTTGAAAACCCCGAAACACAAAAGTATGAAATTGCCGACAAGTATTTGACCGGCAATGTGAGAAAAAAACTTGCCATAGCTAAAAAAGCGGCAGCAGACAATCCACAGTATCAAATGAATGTACAGGCGTTAGAAAAAGCAATGCCCAAGGATATTGAGCCTGCTGACATCAGCGTCCATTTCGGGTCAACGTGGATACCCGAAGAAGATATGAAGCAATTTATCAATGAAGTGATAGGCGAAATGCCCTGGAACAAGAATGAACTTCATTATCTTCCTGAAATTGGCAAATGGGCTGTGAATATCGGCTTCTATAATAATTCTGTGAATAAGTATATTTTTGGCACGGAAGAGTATCCGGCTTCAAAAATAATCAAATCATTGCTTGAAAATACCAATATAAAAGTAATGAAAGATTCCGACCAAACGGACGACAAAGGCAAGCCAATCAGAATTGTTGATACAGACGCAACTGCCGCCGCAATGGAAAAGGCGGAAAAAATCCAGGAAGCGTTTAAAAACTGGATTTGGAATGATGAGGACAGGCGTAACCGTTTGGCGAAGCTCTATAATGAAAAATTCAATACGCATGTGCCGGTGCAGTATGACGGCAGCCATGTGGAGCTTGTCGGTGCCTCTTATGGCATAACGCTTCGGGAACATCAAAAAAATGCAATATGGCGGGCTATGCAGGAAGGAACCGCCCTTTTTGATCATGTAGTTGGAGCAGGAAAAACATTTGAAGCCATTGGCACGATGATGGAAAGCAAACGGCTTGGGTTAATGAAAAAGCCTATGATTACTGTTCCCAATCATCTTGTGTATCAATGGCGGGATGAATTTTATAAACTGTATCCTGACGCCAATATTTTAGTTGCTGAAAAGAAAGATTTTCTCAAAGAAAACAGGGAACGTTTATTTGGCAAAATTGCCACAGGCAGCTGGGACGCTGTTATTATTCCTCATTCTTCATTTAAGTTTCTTGAAATGCCAAAAGAATATCGTGATAAATTTTACCAAAATGAAATTGACCAGCTGGAAACCGCATTAAATCATATTGATAAAAAGGATAATAAATTAACTGTCAAGCAGTTGGAAAAACAAAAAGAAAAAATAATTGAAGAGCAAAAGAAAGTCCTTGAAGACGGCAATAAAAGCAAAAATGTTGACTTCTCCGATTTAGGTGTTGATGCGCTTTTTGTTGATGAAGCCCATGAGTTTAAAAATCTCAAACTTTTAACGTCATTATCTGTCTCCGGTTTAGGAACACGTGAAGGGTCTAAAAAAGCCATGGATTTATATATAAAATGCCGTTATATCCAAGACCAAAATAACGGTAAAGGCGTTTATTTTCTGACGGGAACGCCAATCAGCAATAGTATATCGGAAGTATATACCATGCAGAAATATATGCAGACGGACGTGCTGGAAGAAAAAGGCATTATTCATTTTGACGCCTGGGCGTCCATATTCGGGCGGATAACTTCCAACTGGGAGCTTGACGCAACAGGCGTGAATTATGCCTTAAAATCACGGTTTGCAAACTTTGACAACGTTCCGGAACTTCTTTCCATGTACAGAACATTTGCTGATGTTGTTACCAGGAACGACATCAATGAGCAGCAAAAAAAGAATCATGAAAGGTCAATAACTCCGCCTTTGCTTGATAATCAGCCTATTAACATTGTTGTTGAAAGAAGCCCCGTGCAGGCGGAATATATGAATGATATTATTCATCGTATGGAAAATTTGCCCAGGGACACACGAATAGATAACCCGTTAAAAATAACTAATGACGCGCGCAAAGCGGGGCTTGATTACAGATTGATTGACCCTCATGCCCCTGATTTTGAAAATTCAAAAGTGAATGTATGTGCCGATAAAATTTATAAAATTTGGCAGGATACTATGGAGGATAAAGGAACGCAGCTTGTTTTTTGTGATTTGTCCACTCCAAAAGGTTTTACTAAACAGGATTTGAAAAAATCTAAAATCAAAGCTGACGAAGCAGAACAGGAGGACAAGGACAAAGAGCAAGAACAAGATGACGAAGATATTTTTGATATGGATGAATTACTGTCACTTAATAGTAATTTTTCCGTGTATGATGATTTGAAGAAAAAACTTATTGCAAAAGGTATTCCTGAAAAGGAAATTGCTTTTATTCATGACGCTAAAACGGAACTCAAAAAGGAAAAGCTCTTTCATGATGTCAGTGACGGAAGAGTACGGGTTCTGCTTGGTTCAACCCGTATGATGGGCAGCGGTATGAATGTGCAGAAGCGTTTAGTTGCAGCGCACCATTTGGACGCGCCCTGGCGTCCCAGCGACTTGGAACAGCGCAACGGACGTATTATACGGCAGGGAAATGAATTATATGAAAAAGACCCTGATAATTTCAAAATTCAGATTTATAACTATGCGACCAAGCAGACGTATGACGCAAGAATGTGGCAGACAATAGAATATAAATCTGCGGCTATTGAACAGTTTAGAAAAGGCGACATTTTACAGCGAAGCATTGAAGATGTGCAGTCAGAAGCTGCCAATGCTGCAGAAATGAAAGCAGCTGCATCAGGCAATCCGCTTATTCTTCTGGAAGTAGGTTATAAGGCTGAAGTCAAAAAGCTTGAAGCATTGTATAATCAGTTTTTGAAAAATCAGCATAGCTTTGAAAAAAGAATAAGCTATCTTAAAAAGGCTGATGAAAGAATTGCACTTATTCAGGAAAAGCATGATAAAGCTTGTGTACTGCGTGATAAAAACAAAATTGAACAGCCTGAAATAATGGTCAATGGGCAGCGTGTGACAGGGGAAAATTCCTCAGTCCTGGCAGCAGCGATTAAAGCAGGAGTTCAGGAAACACAAGCTTTATTTACTTCAAAGCCAACAATTGGAGTTTACAGGGGCTTTGAAGTAAAAATGCAAAATGCCCCTTGCAATGGCGAAAAAGGTTTTAAATTTGTCCTTTCCATGCCCGATGGCGGTGAATACAGTCCAAAGAATTTGGCATACACGGAAAAAGATAATTTCTCATTATCTGGCTTTTTTACCCGTTTGGATAATTTCCTCGAAAAAGGACTTGATGAGGAATTTCAAACGGAAAAAGCCATTTTTGATAATGAAAAGAAAGAGCTTGCCGTTGCCCGGCAATCTTTGCGGAATGCAAAATTTGAACAAATGGACGAGCTTGAAGTTGCCAGGCATAATCATAATGCCGTGCTTCGGGAACTCAATTATATGAGCAATGACAAGGATTATGTGTCTAAGTTTAAGCCTTTGACTGTGGAAGAACATAGGGCAAACAAGGCGAAAGAACAGGTTTTTATAAGCCAAAACAAAGGATTAACCAGATAAGGAGTTATAAATGGCTAGTATTGGTTATATTAGAGTAAGCACAGCGGATCAGGAAACAGGAAGGCAGCTTGATAAGGTTGTCCTTGACAAGGTATTTGAGGAAAAAATCAGTTCTGCTGCTCCGAACAGACCAATACTAGCCGAATGTCTGAACTATTTGCGGGAAGGGGATATTTTTTATGTTCACTCCATAGACAGGTTGGCAAGAAATCTCATAGAACTGCAAAGCATTGTCAGTTCTTTGGTTGATAAGGGGGTGGAAGTGCGTTTTTATACGGAAAATTTGACTTTTTCCAAAGGCAGTTCCCCTATGCAGGAACTTATGCTGCAAGTTCTTGGGGCGTTCGCTCAGTTCGAGCGTAAGCTGATCAAAGAACGTCAGCTGGAGGGCATAAAAAACGCCAAACGCCAGGGCAGATACCTTGGCAGACCGAAAAAAATCTCTGATGAAGATAAAAAGCTCATCATTGAAATGCATAAAGACGGCTGCACTCCAAGTTTCATTGCCCAAAAATTTGACGTGTCTGTTTATTCTATATATAAGCTCTTAAAATCTATAAAATAATAGGTTGCTATTTTTTTTGAAAATATTTATAAATATCCATAGAGGAATATATGAAAATAAACAGTTTAATTTTATTAGATTCAATAAGAAACTTTGCTATAAATTTTTCTGTAGGATGTTTTTTATTAGGGGTGTTTGAAAAAGCTAATTTAGGGATAACAATTGGATTTATATTTGTCTTTATAGTATTTTTAACAAGTTTGAATAGGAGGAAACAATGAATTATTGGTATATTCTTTTGGGAATTGCGTTAGCTACGCTAGTTTTAACTGTTTATCTTGTTTTTTATAAAATTCCTCATGAAGAAAATAATAAGTAATTATTTGTAGCAAAAAAATAAGTAAAAAAAGCAGGTTTTATAACCTGCTTTTTTTATCGTGTAAGACCTTGGGTTTTCCTTATATATTGTGCTGACTTGGTATTGATAATGTTTTTATTGATACAGTTATCTTGTGTGATTGTGATATTCCGCAAGCCACTTTTGACAGAAAAATATTCAGCAGCCAGGTCTTTTGCACTGTCAGCAAAGACAATACGTTTGCCTTCGTCTATGATTTTTCCTTGTGGAGTGTTATAGATTATTGCTCCAGTCCGGCTTATTTTATAGTCAACCGGCTTTTTGAGGATTTGCTCCATGACTTGAATATCCAGCAGTTTTTTCTTCACTTGGTGAGAATTGTTCGACTGTAAAATGTCTTGTTTTGCTTTGATTTGAATATCTCGGTTTATAAGCGACTGCTGGTACTTGGAAGTCAGGCGCTTATCCTTATAGTCCTGCTGTTCAAACCGCAAAATTGAGGAAACTTCCTTGCTGCCGTTTTTGAGTTCAGAACGCAAATAACGGATGAAGTTTTCCTGGTTCACTTCATAATTATTTTTGAGGTCTTGGACTTCCTCGATGAACTGTGCAGCAGGTAAGATTTTTCCTTTCAAGTCTTCTTTTGCAAGTTTGAAAGCGATAGCCTGGTCTTTCTCAAAGGCTTGCCATAATCGTTCCCTGGCAGTTTCAATTTGCGGTACTTCCTGCTTTTCTTCTGATTTTAGCAATGATATGGCTTTATTGTTGCCATTGTCAGCTTCGGTCTTAAGATAACGCATAAAATTCTGCTCAGTTATTGCATAATCATTTGCAATCGTCTGCAATTCCTCGTTTCTTTGTTCCGGAGTAAAGACTTTGCCTTTCATGTCAAGCCGTGCCAGGTGCATTGCCTGCTGCTGGTCTTTGATAAACGCAGTCCATAATTCGTCTTTGTGCGGATTGATTTTAGGACGTTTTGATTGCAAAACTTTTAATGCCCGCTCATCACCGTTGTTTGCTTTTTCCTGTAAAAACTTGAGCCAGTTTTTTGTTTGATTTCTGCTTAATTGCAAGCGGACTTCGTTTATTTCTGCAAGCTCTTTGTTCCGTGTAAACTTCATCAGCTCGCTTTTAGTTTTACGATTAACTCCCAGTGTAATGAGTTTGACTTTTTCTTTGTAATATTTTTCCTTGATTGCCTGGATTTTTTCCTGACCGTTTTGTTTCAAAAATTCCTGCCACAGTTCCTTAATCTCAGGGTTTTGTTGTGCAGGTTTCTTTTTATACCAGATTGTGGGCAGGATATTTTCAATATCCTTGGCTTGTTCAAATTTTCCAAACTGTTTTGAAAGACTTGCAAGTGACAGTTTTCGGTCAAGACTGCTTGCTTTAATAACTTGTTTTCCTTTGGAGTTTTTGATTGCTAAACCGTTGCCTGATTGTTTTAAATGCAGTCCAAACAAAGCAAACGTTTTGTGGATGTCTTGCCAGGTCTTCGCTTTATCAAGCAGTTCCATAATATCATCATGCTGATTATGGCAGTATCTTTCAAAACTTTCTTCGCCAGTTTGGGCTTCAACGCGTGCGGAAGTATCATTGAGTTTCACTGACAAATCATTTTCATCAATTCCATTATCAACGGCAAGATTGTATTGTTTTTCGATTTTGCGACAGACCTCGTCGCGAACTTTATAATCTCTGTAAGGTTCATGGCGTGTATGTTTTTGTGGATGAATCATATTGTAGGCAACATGCATATGAATATTGTCAGTATTGATATGCACTGCACAATGCCGTTGATGTTCTTCAAAACCAAGAGCTTTGGCAAATTCCTGTTCTATGTTTTTAAAATCTTCTTTGGTGAGTTTGCCCTCGTCTTCCTTACGAAAACTCACAATCAAATGATAGGATTTTTCCTTTTCAGAGCGAGTATTCAATGATTGTGTAAGCTCAACTTCCGTTATGGAAGATTCGTAATCTTCATTGTCAATGCAGCCGGCACACCATGAGTGCAGGCATTTTTCCTGCTTCCTGGCATGCTTGGCTGCTGCTATATAGTCAGCAAGCCTTTTATAATTATCATTGCCTGCTTTGCAATGGATATGCTTGCTAATCATTGTATTTTACTCGCTATTTGTTTTAATTCTTTTTGGCGTTGTTGGATTTCTTCAAGCAATGGCTGGACTTTTCGCTTTTCCATGCCGTTGGAAATTGCCATTTTCAATAAACCGCCAAGCCGACCCATGTCGGCTGCAACTTTCAATAACTCCAAACGAAAGGTTGTTGTGTCCTTGTTTGGAAGCGGAGTTCCCAAACAGACATTTTTTACAAACTTGGAAATAGTCAAGCCAGTTGTTTCGCTTGCATGAACAACTTGGGAATATTCTTCCTCAGAGAGATAAGACTTTATTATTTTGTATTTCTTTCTCATAATATTACTCATCTTCACTCGGAAGTGTTGAGATCATTCCATGATAAATTATGAAAATACCCTTTAAATAATCTTCTTCTGTTATAATATCATCAATAAATAGTACTCCTGCTCGGTTACAAATATAATTTTTTATTTCTTTTTCTGCTCCTCCTAAGGTCATGCTCCAAAGCTTCATTAGACCATAAAAGGCTTTTTCTGCTAATTCTAAACGATTTGGATTATCAAGCCTTGGGAAAGGATGACGTATAGAAAATTTCCTTGCTTGTAAAATATTCAATATGTCGCGAATATCTTGATAAAAGAATTTTTCGTAAGATGGTACACCCATTGTATTAAAGAGATATTCTTTAATGCTGTCAGGAGAAGCGTTATTAAGAAACGCTATAAAATCTATAATGCCTTGTATTCCTTCTTTTTCGCTTTGTGTTAATGGGATTGGACCAGAAAAAACAGAAGATAACGGCAATGGTTCTTCAACGATTTCTTTTTGCTCTTGTTTTTTTCTTCCTCGTTTTTTTGATTGTTCAAGCAATGCTTTTTCCATAGCATTAAAAGTTTCAATATAAAGAACTTTAAATCGCATGGCTTTTTTGCCTGTGAAGCCCATTGCCAGCAAAGTAAATGCGTCACGAGTGAGATTGTACATAGGACGTTTTTCACCTTTGGCGTCTGTGTATTCAACGAGCTGAAAATTGAGCTCGTTGAAATCTTGAGGAATATCCTCAAAAAGATTTTCAATACTCTGTAAAACATTCTTGTGTTCTTTCTCAAAAACTTTGGCAATATCCAAAGAGCTTGCCATGGGAATACCATTTTCTGATACTGTAAGTTGTGGAATAATTGGATTAATTACAACATTAAGTTTTGTTTTTGTGTTACTCATTTTTTTCTCCTAAAAATAATTTTGAGTTGTTTTGCGTTGAGCCGCAGGCGAATAAGCTTAAGCTCCATGCAATGGCAGGACGTAAAGTGTAGCCCTTTAGGGTACTACTTTACCTGTCCTGTCTTTACGTTTTTGGAGATTATATGACAAAATGTAGGATTTTTGCAAGATTTTTTGTAACTTCTACTAAAATCTAACAAATAGAAACAAAATAACATAGAATATACATAAATCTAATAAAAACTAACAACTATGTGAAATTATGACATATAATCTTATAAATTCTAATAAACTCCAAAATAAAAACTGCTTCTATTAAAATCTAACTGCTTGACATTTTATTTTACTTTATGATACGAGTTAAAACGTTGACGGCATTACGTCCTTGTTCTGGTGCAAGATGGGCATAGCGCATAGTCATTTGTAGACTTCGGTGACCAAGCAGATTTCCTACAATAAATATGTCAATACCATTTTGAACCAGCCAAGAGGCAAACGTATGCCTCAAAGAGTGAAAAACAATTTTTTCTCGATTATCAGAAATGTTGATATTCAATTTTGAATTTTTTACAGCATTTCTAAATACACTTGAAACAGTTGTTATTTTACGATTTGAAAATAAATAAATATAGTTCAATGAAAGATATTTATGCGCAATATCTAGAGCTATCTCATTTAATGGGATAGTTCGTGAGTATGAGTTTTTTGTATCGAAGACAGTAACTGTTTTTTGTAAAATATTAACAGAAGATGGTCGTATAGAAAAGATTTCACTTGCGCGTAAACCTGTATTTAGTGCAAAAAGAGTTATGTCGTGCCACAGTTCACTTTTTATTTTTAGTTGAAATAAAAGTTGATGAGCTTCATCTTGGTTTAAAAATCTGACACGATTATTGTCAACTTTTGGCATTTCGAAATACGGGAGTTTAAAAGAACACATTTCTAGTTTAATTGAGCGATTGATAATTCTTCGTAATAACGATAAACAAAGCTTGATAGATTGTGGACTAAGATTTTGTGTTGCTAGATATTTTTTATACATGAGTATATCTTTTGATTTTATTGTTTCAAGAGGTATATCTTTCCAATAAGGATAGACATGTTTATTATATCTATTTATTTCTTTTCTTAAACTATCTTTTTTTATTTCCTTGGTGTCTTTATAAAAATTCCAGGCATCATCGATTTTAAACATAATGTCCTCCATTTTTAAAGAAGTTTAAAAGTGGAGTATCGGATAAAAAGGATAAAAGTTAATCGTTAGATATAAGAGGTTAATTTTTATATAGGCGGTCTTGAAAACCGTTGAGGATTTGCGTCCTCCGGGAGTTCGAATCTCTCTTTCTCCGCCAGCAGATATTTTTGCAATGCCCCGTACTTTTTAGTATGGGGCTTGTTTTTTATACATTTTTAATATGTATTGGAGAGAAAATGCGGGGAGTGAAATATGGTAAAACAAGGTGATATTATCAAAGTAGATTTCAATCCCCAAAAAGGATTTATCGGAAGAAGTCATTGCGGTGATTTTTCCGCAAATTGATAACATATTTTTATAAAAACGATACAGGTAAACCATGTCTTTTGAAGCAGTAAAAAAGTATTTTGAACGTGCGGGCTTAGGGGCACAGGTGCTTTTGCTGGAAAAGCCCAGTGCAACAGTGGCACAGGCAGCCGAAGCTGTGGGCTGTGCAGAAAAGCAGATTGCTAAAACCATGTCATTTTTTGTGGATAAGAAGCCTATCCTGATTGTTATTGCAGGCGATGCCCGAGTGGACAATAAAAAATTCAAAAGCCTGTTTCACCAAAAAGCAGTGATGATACCGGCAGAACAGGTGGAACATGCCATCGGGCATGGAATTGGGGGAGTTTGTCCTTTTGTTGTCCATGCTGATGTGACGGTGTATCTTGATATTTCGCTCAAACGTTTTGAGCGGGTTTATCCCGCAGCAGGCAGCGGCAATAGCGCCGTTAACCTCTCCATAGAAGAATTGGAAAAACATTCTGCGTATCAGGCATGGATTGATGTCTGCAAAGACTGGGAACAGGAAAAGGCAGAATAAAAATGAAATGAAAAAACAAAACCGTTACAGGCTAAGTACATAACGGTTTTCATGTAACGGGAAAAGGCGTTATTCTGTCATAAAAAGCGCCGCCGCGACAGCCAGATGAAAAATACCTGTTGCCATTGCGGTGATTTTTAATTGTTTATCTAATATCAGCACGTCATGGCTTGTGTACACGATATAGGCACTGTATACAAGGGGCAGATAAAAAAGAAAAAGGAACAGATACGCTGTGGGAAGCATAACCAGAAAAAAGACCAGCCAACACAAAAAGGCACTGCCCACAAGAAGCACATGATAATAACGGGCATACTCAGCCCCAAGGCGCAAGGCAAGAGTTTCTTTGCCATAAAACGCATCACTTTTCATATCCCGGATATTATTGACATTGAGCACAGCACAGGAAAGCAGTCCTGCCCCGCATGCCGGAAAGCCCGGCAAATGATAAAAAGAACCGCCGTACAGACAATAGGAACCGGCAACTGCCACCAGTCCAAAGAAAATAAACACGTAAAAATCGCCTCTGGCCCGATAGCCATAGGGATTTTTCCCCATGGTATAAGAAAGTGCCGCCCACACGGACGCACAGAGCAAAAACCCGAAAATTCCCCATGCAAGAAGATTTTTTCCGAAACTTATCCAAAAAAGGACAGCAGAAAAAAGCACAATCAGCACTGCAGTAAAAATAATAGCCCGCAGCATTTCTTTTTGTGAAATTGCTCCGGACGATACTGCCCGTTTTGGTCCCTGCCGCATTTGCCCGTCCGCACCTTTTTGCGCATCACCATAATCATTGGCAAAATTGGAAAGGATTTGCAAAAGCACACCTACCAAAAGGCTTAACCAAAAAATTTTGCCCGAAAAAACATGGTCAAAACCGGCAAATGCGCCTCCCAAAACCAGCCCCGAAAGGGAAAGGGGCAAGGTTCTCAGGCGCATTGCCTGTATCCAATATGACAACATTATTTTATCTCCACTTGGCTATTTTTCTGCATGGACGCCTCCAAGGCATAATCCAAAGAAGAAGAGCGGGAATACACAATGCCTTTTGCCAAATCTTCTTTGCGCTGATACTGCATTTGTAAAAAATAGCGGTGTAATTTCCATGCCTCATAGTCAATAATATCAAGCTTTCCCTGACTTTTTTCCGTGATATGTTTTGCCAAAATTGCCGAAACCTCATCATCGGGGAAATATTCTCCCTCATGGTAAATATGCAGGGTGCCTTTATCCAGAGTAAAAACCTGCATATCCAAATACCACGCCTCACACAAACGGTGAAGCTCCTCCAAACACTCTTCTGCCGCCGGCTCAAAATATCCGAAAGCCTTGATAATAATTTCCCGCACGAAGCACTCTCCTTATAATATAGAATAACACGCTTGTAAAAATGTTTTCTTGCCGAAAAAAATTTGCCCGTCATTATGCATAAACAAAATATCCCCATGCTCAGCCGTGGTTAACAGCGGGATATTGCTCCTGATAAAATACTCCCGTACATTTTCCGCCGGAAAATGAAAACGGTTAAAGACTCCGCACGAAGCAAGGGCATAACGCGGATTGACAAGCGTATAAAATTTTTCTGAATAACTGTTTCCCGAACCGTGATGGGGCAATACCAAAATATCGGCCTGCAAAGAATGAAGAGCTTGCTCATGCATGGAAACAAGCTTTTCCAGAGCCTCCGCTTCACTGTCACCGCAAAAAAGCGCAATGCCGTGCCCGTTTTTCACCAGACGCAGGATAAGCGAGCTGTTATTGCGCGAATATTTTGCTAACGCCCATGGATTTTTTAGTGTTTTTAAAGGAGTATTTGCCAAATTTTTCGGAGGATAAAGAACTTCCAAGCCATATCCTCCGCCAAGCTCCAAGAAATCTCCCGTGCCCAGACGGACAACAGGAATTTGACGACGGGATAAAACGTTATCCAGCACCTTTTTAGCATAGCCCTGTTTTTCTGTTTTACAATTTGTCTCACAAAACTCTCGGACGGAAAAAGCCTGCAAAATCGGGACAAGACCATTGATATGGTCAGCGTCATCATGACTGGCTATCATATACGCAAAGCGCGGAAACCTGTTTTGCGTCAATTTTTTTGCAACAATATCCCTGCCTGCATTAAAACGTTTGGAATTACTGCCCCCAATATCAATGAGCAGCTTTTTATCCTTTGTTTGGAGAAAAACAGCCTGCCCATTGCCCACGTCAAAGAGAATAAGCTGCACCCCTTCTCCAAAGGGAAGAAAACGCAAAAATACGGGTATAAAAAGAAAAAGAACGGCAAGAGTTAAAAAGACCCGGCTTTTTTGTGTCCGTTTTTTCAGGGAAAAAACACAAACAAAAAGCAAAAGATAAAAGCCGAGGCAAGCCAAGCCCATGGGGCGTATACCCTGCTGCAAAGGGAAGAATCCTGTCAGCCACGTTAATCCTTCAATAAAATAGACAACAGGCTCATACGCCAAGAAAAGCAAAGACGGAGCAAAGGAAAATCCCATGCATAAAAAACCGAGTAATGCCACGGGCATAACCCAAAAAGCCAAAAGAGGCAGCCAAACAATATTTAAAAGAGAAAAACCGCTTATTTGTCCAAAATACAGCAAAAGCAAAGGACTTATCACCACTTGAACAGCACAGGAAATTACCAGCAAAGAAAAGGGAAAAAAGAAAATTTTTCGCAGCTGAGGGCGAAAGCCGGCAAAATATTTTACATACAGATATCGTAAAAAAGGCAAAAAAAAGGCAATAGTAAAAACACTGCAAAAAGACAGCTGGACGCCCAATTGATACAAGGCTAACGGATTGAAGCAAATAAACAGGGCAAGGGCATAAAAAAGCAAGTCCGGCAAGGTATAGTGCCTTGCCTGCACATACAAAAGCCCCGCAAGAGCTGCCATGGCGTAGGCTCTGAGCAGGGAATAGGGTGAATACCCGAGCCAGCAATACAAAAAGCCGAGCACCAGCCCCAGAAACACAAAAAGATGATATTTAGGCACATGCAAATACACACGGGGGTTAATCCACGATACAAAAACAAGGAAAAAACACGCCAAAACACCGGCTAAGGAAAGATGTTGACCTGATAATGCCAAAGAGTGCGATAAATTCGCCTTGGCAAAACTGTCCAGTGTTTCCTGCGTTAAATAAAATTTGTCCCCAAAAAGCAGAGCAAGCAAAATAGCTTTTGCCTGTCCTTCGATTGCAGTAAAAGAACTTCTGCCGTCAGAACGTAATTCTTCTGGTTCTTCTTTTTGAGAAAAGAGTATATGGGCAAAGGACAAGCGCAAATCTTCGCGGATATTGCTCCAAAAATTTCCCTCACCCAGGAGCTTGATATCATCACTTGCCCTGCCGTACAGCACGGCTCCATACCACGCATTTTGCCGCCCGTAATAGCGCTGCAGTGCAGCATGAAAAGGACGGAGCGGCGCCTTTGTCTGTAAAAACTGCCCTGCCACGGGACGGCGTTTTTCCAAAGCCGTATGGAGGGACGCGGTATCAGAGGAATAATAAACGGTTAAAACGACATTGCCCTGCAAAGATTTCATTTCCGTCAGCTCCGCCAGTTCCGTATGGCGGCACGGATTTGCGTCTTTTTTGTGCACATGGGAAAGGAACAGGCGAAGCCGTCCGTCACTCATGCCCTGCACGTATTCAATTTTTCCGCAAAATTCCTGTTCCCTGTCCTGTTCCTGCAGAGAATTAAAGGGGCTAAACTGTTCCTGATAAAAGGCGATATTTTCTGCCCGCTGCACGGGCTCCCGCCATGCCGTATAGGCAAAGGCAAGGCAAAAGACAGCACAAACAAGCACAAGACGAAAAATACGCTTGTCCGTATAGTGCATGCCCAGAAAAAGGAGCAAAAGCCCAAGGCTCACGCCTGCATGAAAGGGAAAAGAAAGAAAAAAAACACCGAGCACCGCAGCAAGCACCAAATACTGCCAAAACAGTAAGGAAAGTGTCCGATATGGTACCTGATATGGTGCCTGATGTTTTTCCTGCATAGATTTTACGGTTCTCGTCCGATACTTTTTTACGGGAAAATTGCTCCGAACGGAATTTTTATTTTTATCACAACGCTCTTGAGCAGCATGATAACAAATTTATTTAAAATATCTCAAGCGCAGGGCATTGCTGACCACAGAAACGGAGGACAGCGCCATGGCTGCTCCTGCAAACATGGGTGAAAAACTCATTCCGTAGGCAGTATAAAAAAGTCCGCATGCCACAGGGATAAGAATAATATTATAGCAAAATGCCCAGAAAAGACTCAGTTTAATATTGTTCATGGTTGCTTTGGAGAGGCGAAGCGCCGTATCAAGCCCTTCCATGCCCCTGAGGAGCACAATATCCCCTGCTTCTAAAGCAATATCCATGCCGCCGCCCATAACAATACCCACATGGGCAGACGCCAAAGCCGGTGCGTCATTGATACCGTCACCCACCATGGCTACGCTTTTGCCCTGCTCTTTGAGCGCTGCAATGCAGGCTTCCTTGTCTGTGGGCAAGACTTCGTAAAAACAGTTTTCCTCTGCAATGCCGAGTTTTTTTGCCACGCTGAGCACTGTTTTTTTATTATCCCCGCTCAAAAGTATAGGCGTGATATTTTGCCGGTGCAATTTTTCAATGACGTCATAGCTCGCTTCACGGATAGTATCTTCAATGGAGAAAATCGCCTGTAAAGACGCACCTTCCCCCAAAAAAAGCGGACTTTTTGCATGGGCAGTAATTTCTTCCACGCAGGCTTGCTGTTCAGACGTTGCTGCAATGCCGTGTTCACGCATAAAGGCTTCATTGCCTAAAAGATAGTGCTTGCCTCTATAATCGGCGGCAATGCCCCGTCCTGTTTTTTCTTCGATATTCTCCGGTATGGGCAGGGAAAGTTCATTGAAGGGGAAACTTTCCAAAAAGGCTTTTGCTAAGGGATGAGCAGAATTTTTTTCCATGGCGCAGGCAATGGCAATCAATTTTTCCGCATTTTCGCCCTGTTCTTTCCCTGCTGCCGATACATATTCCAGATGAAGTTTCGCCTTACCTTCCGTGAGAGTGCCTGTTTTATCAAAAACAACAGTATTCACTTTTCCTGCCAGATCTAAAGCCGTACCATTTTTAATAAGCAAGCCCAGTTTTGCTCCCCGCCCTGTTGCCACCATAATGGACATGGGCGTTGCAAGCCCCAAGGCACAGGGACATGCCACCACCAGCACAGACACGGTAAACAAAATAGCCAGTCCGAAATCCCCTTGGACAAACTGCCAGTATAAAAAGGTCACAAGGGCAATCGCTAAAATGGCAGGGACAAAATACAGGCTGATAATATCCGCATATTTGGCAATGGGGGCTTTGGAGCTTTGGGCTTCCTGTACCAGACGGATAATTTTGGCAAGCACACTGTCTTCCCCTGTTTTTTCTGCCCGCATGGTCAGTCCGCTGCCTATATTAATGGAACCTGAAATCAGCGTATCGCCTTCTTTCACCGCATAGGGCATATATTCGCCGGTAATGGCAGACGTATCAAGACTGCTTTCGCCTTTAACCAAAATACCGTCTACGGGGATTTGCTCACCTTTGGGGATAAAAAGCATATCATGGGGGAAAACATATTCTGTGCCAATGCATTCCTGTTCGCCGTTTTCCTTAATTCTCCGCACCGTTTTGGGGGATAAATCCATAAGAGATTTAATCGCAAGGGACGTGCGGCTTTTTGCTTTAAGCTCCAGATATTTTCCTAAGGATATCAAAGCAATAACAACAGCAGAAGATTCAAAATACAAATAATGCACCGCTGTTTTCATCATTTCGCTGTAAACGGCAAGTTCCTGTGCTCCCGGTTTGTATTCCGCATATAAAAACTGCCCTGCATAATAGGCACTGACAAGAAACGCAACCCCTGTGCCAAGCGCCACCAGCGTATCCATATTCGGAGCCCTGTGCCAAAGACTGGGGATGCCTTTTAAATAAAAATCCCGTCCTGACCACAACACTATAAAAGTACAAAAAAACTGGATTAAAATAAAAAGTGCCGCTGAAACGCTGAACAAAGCATGGCTTGAGGGATGAAAATCCAAAACAGCATGAGAAATATTCACTAACCCAAAATGATAGCCCATGGCCAATATAAAAACAGGCAAGGTAAATAAAATCTCTGTGAGCACGCGCTGTTTTTTGACTGCCAGCTCCTTTTGCATACTCTCCTGCTGTTCCTGCCAAAGTTTGGCTGCGCTCACAGAATTATCCACATATTTTGCCGTAAAACCGAGGTTTTCAATTTTTGCAATAATCGCAGGGACAATGTCAGCTTTTTCATGCAAACGCACAACAGCCATATTGGAAGCAAGGCTCACGCTCACCTTATCCACTTCCGGCATTTTGGAAATCACTTTTTCTATGCGTGAAGAACAAGCCGAACAGTGCATACCCTCAATTCTGAATTTCAATATTAACTCCAGCATATCTCTCACCTGTTTTGCAGTGCCTTGTTTTCTTTTTATTCTATGCTTATCTTAGCCCATTTGCAAGTATCTTGCAGAATTATCCTAAAAAATTAAAGAAACAGCTTGCCTTTTGCCGTAAAATGTTTACTTTTCTTTTATACTAAAGACAGAAAGGAGTTAATCATGCAAACAATAGCTGTCAATGGAATGCATTGCCAAAATTGCAGCAATTCCGTCAAAGAAGCCCTCACCAAACAAGGGGCAAGCAATGTCCGTGTTGACCTTGAAAAAAAATGCGTTTCATGGGAAGGCAATATCAGCAAAGAACAGGCAAAAGACATTATTGACGGACAGGGCTTTGACGCTGTTTTATAATTTCCAGACCATTTTTACGATAAAAACATACCGCACGTTGCAGGCTATGCAAAAGCCCTCGGACACATACCGGGGGCTTTTTTACGTATTGTCAGCATGGCGAAGCCATATTAAGCTTACAATACGTTAAAAAGTTCTCGTCCTCGAAAAATCAAGCGATAAGGGATAACTTGGTTTTTCGGGGAAAATTATTTCCTCCATAAAAAAGATTAACTCGTAATTTTTGTAATTATATCTAAATGTTATAAAAACAACAGCATGCTATAACAAAGCATTTTATTTTAAATTTTTTATAAACTCTTGTGCGCCGATAAAATCTAAGCACTGTTGGGTATAGGATTTATTCAACATAGTATCTGACAATAAGTAATCAAATTTCTTTTTATATTTTAATGGTCTGGGAATTGTGTTTAAAACAGCATTGCAATCTATGGTTTCGAAATGGAGAGTTTTGAGGGCGTCAGTTAATGCTTTTTTCCCTTTTTCTGAAAAGAAGCCTATGCCGCCGTGTTCTGTTTCTATGCCAGAATATTTTAACAGCAGTCCTATGGTATTTTGGATACGGGATCCTTCCAGCACAGGAAGAATAGTGCTGTCAGACGTTGTTACATACGTTTTATACTTGTCAAAGCCTTCCTGCAAAATTTCAATGGAATTTTTGGACACGTATTTGGGAATAAAATTAGTTTCATAAATTTCCTGCATTTTTTGCTGGATAGCCCTATGAATATTTTGCGTACCGCCATTAAATTTTATGGATTTTTTTCCTGAGGCTTCTTTTACCAGAAGAATTTGGCTTTGGCTTTTTATTTCCACAAGTTCCCATCGTTTTCCTGCCAAAAGAAAAGTTCCGCCATTTTTTAAAAATAGTAGATTGTCACCGGATATTTGTCCAATTTCTTTGCCATTACAGAGAACTTTCCATTCTTTTGCGGTGACGAAGGCAGAGTAAAATTCATAATTTTCTACAATTTTTTCTCCTGCTTTTGCCAGCGTTATTGTTTTGTCAGGCAATTGATAAATAATATCCTCATGACTAAGCTGCTGCAAAATATCAATAAAATCATTTTTGGAGAAATATGAATGAAAAGAATTTTCACCGATACAGCGATAAATTTGTGAAGCTGTTGCTCCGCCTGTTTGCCCCAAATAGGAGAGAATTTGCTGGACAAAGGTTGAATAGTCAAAGGTATCAGTATCTAATGGCTCAATAAATCCTTCCAGCATGAGTTCTACCAGCGCAATGCACTGGACAAGTTCTGTTCGGAACATGTCATTCCAATTTGCATTGTCAGTTAGTGTCTTTTCTTCGAGGAAAAATCGAAATTCTTTATGAGTATTTTTCTTTCTCCCGCTGCGTCCAAGGCGCTGTATCATGGAGCTGACAGAAAAAGGAGGAGCAAGAAAAATAACCCGTTCTATTTTACCGATATCAATGCCAAGTTCCAAGGTGCTGGAGCAAAAAACGGCAATATTCGTTTGTGTTTTTAATAAATCTTCACATTCTTCCCGTATATTTTTTGCAAGGGAGCCATGATGAATGTAGAAATTGGGCAGATAATTTTTTTCTTTTGCAATTTGTTTCATGGCATCGCAATATTCTTCAAGCGTTGCTTTGGCATTGGCAAAAATTAAATTTTTCCCTTTTGTAATGACCTTGAATAAATCTTGTTTCAACGGTGAAAACGTATGGTTATCGCTGTCATTACTTGCCGGCATTGCCCTGTAGCATTTGATGATGCCTAAGATATCTTTTTTTGCGGCTTCCGCTGCATTGATAATTTTGACAGATTGGGGATTTCGGGAATTAAGCCATTTTGCAATATCCGATAAATTGCTGATAGTTGCAGAAAGGGCAATTTTATACGGATGAATAGCAAGGGTATATTCTAATCTGCTGATTAAACTTTTTAGCTGTGTGCCTCTTTCATTGCCAATAAAACTATGTACTTCGTCAATGACAATATATTCCAGACTGCCAAAAAGATCCTGCAAGTATTCTTTTTTATTGAGAAATAATGCTTCAATGGATTCCGGGGTAATAAGAAGTATGCCCGCAGGATTTTTTATCAGCGCTGTTTTTTTTGCGCTGCTCGCGTCTCCATGCCATTTGGTAATAGGAAAATCTATATGTCTGCACAGAGCTTCAACACGTTCAAACTGGTCATTGATAAGCGCTTTTAAAGGTGATACATAAAGTATTTTTACCGAATTTTTCCCCTTATCGGCAATTTGCGAAATAACGGGTAAAAATGCAGCTTCCGTTTTGCCGCTTGCTGTGGGGGCAGAAAGGATTAAATCACTGGGGGAAGTTATCATATGCACAATGGCATCATTTTGAATAGGGCGAAAGCTCTCCCATTTCATTTCATAGATAACTTTTTGGATTTTTTTATTTAATAATTCAAACGCGTCCATTATTTTTCTAAAGTAAGGTTGACAAGTTCATCGTCATCCGCTTCTTTCTCTTCCTCAAGCTGTATGCCGGAAAGATAATCTGAAATATTGGTTTGCGGATAACTTTCCAGTTGACAAAGCAAGCCAACAAAATTTTTGTTGGATTCGCGCGGTGACAAAAAAGATTTGGCACCCAATTTATTCATGAGCCATTGCATAAAGAGTTTAATGTCATTGTCTGTAACAAGATATTTGTTTTCATCATATTCGGCAAAAACATTGCGTATGTTGTAAAAGAGCATGTATAATTCTTCCTGCGACAAACTTTCCAGACGGATAACGGGACTTGTCAAATCTCTGCGTTCCTCTTTTGAAAAGGGATTGTCCGCAAGACGGGATTCTAAAGCTCCGTAACTGTACATACCTTTGTATTTATCTTCTAAAAATTCCGGTGTTCCGCTAAAAAGGAAACCAATGTATTCTGTTGCTCCTTGCAGGGAATCATTAACAATAGTTAAAATTCTTTCAAAATTTTTATTTCTGACAGTTGATTTTAACCGTGCAAGAACTGCCAGCTCATCGAAACTGACGATTAAACCGGCATATCCTGCCAGACGGGCAAAACCGGCAAATAATTTGAGATAGTCATAGAAATTATTATTATCAATGATTGTGCGCACGTCCAATTCTTTGCGGGCGTCTGTTTTGGTTGTGTATTCCGCCCTCAGCCAGCGCAAAACCTGTGACATTTTTAAATCATCGCCATTTTGATAGGCATGGATATAGGTTGTTAACACTTTGGAGAAGTCATAACAAGCCACATATTTTTCCAAGGGCAGTAATTCTTTATAAATACCTTCTTCTGTAATTTGTTCATTTTTTTGGAGTATTTTTGATGCCCAGCGTTCAATAATGAGTTTTAATGCTCCGCCGTCCGGTTTTGTTTTGGTTGACATATTGTTGATTAATTCCGAAAACAATTTTTGGGATTTTTCATCAGAAGAGCAAAGGACTTTTTCCGTTGTAATATCGGCAGAAATCACAACAAAATTTTTTTCATGGGCAATTAATTTTGCCAAAGTCAAGAAAAATGTTTTTCCGGAACCATATTCGCCAATAATGAAGCGTGTTTTTGCTCCGCCGTCTGCAATGAGGGCAAAATCTTTAATCATTTCTTTGAGTTCATCGGCTCTGCCTACTTGGATATGCTGCAAGCCAATACGGGGAACAAGCCCGGCTTTCAAAGATTCTATAATGGCATTTTTTTCTTTTGCTTTTATTTTTATTTTTTCCATAACTTACCCTTCATTTATTGGTTTAATCTGTTTTGTTTGTTTGATTAATTCTGCAACATCGTTATTTATGGCATAAATATTTTCACTTTCTTCTATGAGAAAATCACCGTATTCATTTTCAGCCCATTCATTGATTTCATCAAGAATACTGTTCAGCATCATTCCTTTATGTTGAATGATATTCATTAATTCATTGCGTGTCCAATTTTCTTTTTCAAGGAGGATTGTGACTATGTCCCGAAAAGCATTTCCCTGTTGATTTTGACCCATTTCGTCAGAGACATTTTGTTCCTGCGGTTCTGACTGCGGACTTGCTTCCTGTTCCTCGCCAAAAATTTCCTGCAGCACAGTATGGATTTCAGCAGTATTAATTTGGACTTTTGCTAATTTTTCTTTGTTTAATTGCAGTTTAATTTCTTCGGCATTTTGTGTTTTAGAATGTATTTCTTCAAAAATAACCGCTTCATGTGCAGTATCAGTAAATTGCGAAATAATGGCTTTGAGCTGTTCTTCCGTTATGGTTAATTGCTCTGCAATTTTTTGTAACAGCCTGTATTCTTTTTCTTTAATAATACCGTCTTTACTTGCAATAACAAGGAGAAAGCGAATAACAGTTTCTTTTACATTGCTGCTTGCTGTTTTTATAAGTTTTTTTATGGTGCCGTTAGTTGTTATTTTTTGTGTTCGGGCAATTAATTTTCCCCGCATTTGTAAACGGTAGTATTCTGCCTGCGAAAGGGAAAATTCTTTTTTGATGAAATCTTCAATGCCGCTGTTTTCAGTTTGTGATAATGTATTATCTTCCAAAGCAATTTGATATCCCAAATCTGCAAAAAGGCACGCCGTTTGATAGTGCTCAGAACTGATTTTTTTGATAAATTCTTGTTCGTAGAGGATAACTGTTTCCTCATTTTTGTATGCTTTTCGTGTAAGAAGTGCACTTGGTTCAATTTCATAGCCGAGGGCTTCGCACGTTTCAGCAATGAATATTGACTGCCGCAATGTTATCGTTTCTTCAAGAGGTATGCCAAGTATAGCTGCAAGATTTGCAATACTGATGATTGTATTCTCTTCAAAATTGAAAAGCTGGGGCGGGGTAATATCTTTTTTCAAGGTTTCCGGCAGAAAGAGGAATTTTTCCGTTTCAGTTAACGGTGCCGAAGAGTTCTCAAAATTTTTTATGCTTTGTTTTATTTCTTCTTTGATAATGTGCAATGCATGCGTGTACAGATGTTTTGCTTTAGCTGTCGGCAGCAGTGCGTCATAAGAAACAGCATTGCAGGCAGGATAAAACGTATCAATGAACGTGCCGGATTTCATTGCCATATAATAATTGTACACTTGTTTTTGGGTAGTAAAAATTTCTGTATCAGGCAGTTTTTCAAGCATGTTACCAAAGTAATACTCGAGCAGTTCTTTTTTTCTCGCAGTGAGTTTTTCCTGTTCTTTGTCATACAATAATTGTGCGGGAGAAAATTCCTTTTTGAATTGGCTGTGCGGCAGCAAATTTTTAAGAATAGTATTATATGCAGGATTATTGCTGTATTTTTGTTTATTCTCTAAATAAAATTGCGTTATTATCTCCGTTTCTTCAAGGGAAAAATTATTGATTGTCAATGTTAAATAAACAATAAGGTCATAGCCGTATCGTAATTTTTTAAATTTTGTGACAAGGTCAATGACTTCAAATAAAATGTCCTTTCTGTCTTTTTTTTCAACTAATGCTCTGTATTCAAGCCCATAATAATACAGATAAACATAGCCCATATCGTCTATTGCAGGTTTTCCCTTTGCCAGCCACGCAATATAATAGCCTTGCTGATCTTCCTCTAATTCATTATAATTAGGCGAAAAACCTAATTTTTCAGGCGCAGCAGCAGCAGTGAAATTCGGCTTTGAATGGATATTAATCGCAAAAGGGATATAGGAAGTCAGCCCGCAGGTATAAAAAAAGGCGTTGGTAATAGTTTGCCCAAACAAATTCACTGTTTCTGTTTTGGGGTGGAAGGTGAGGGCAAGCAGGGTAGATGCATTATTGCTTTGCGGATATTTTGCGCCGAACGAAGTATTTTGAGATGTTTTTCTTTTGTTGAACCTTGGAAGAATGAAAATAACTGTGAGAATGAATATCATAATAAGGACAAATATAAGCATATTTCAAACTCCTCAGTTATTCTGTTGTAAGCATATAAAATATCATAGCAAAAAATAAATTTTTAATCCAGCTCCTTTGTGCAGGGAAAATGAGAGTATTCGGAAAGCTGCAGGTTCTTCGCTGCTGTCAGCCATAAAAAAAGCCCCATTTTTATGGAGCTTTTTTTTTGCTGTATTTAAGGTAGGTTTTATAATCAGCATTCTCTGTTTATAAGTGTTCACCGTCCTTGTTTGGCTGGTATTGCATAAGATTTATTATTTTCCCCTCAAAAAATTTTGATAATAAATGATATGCAATACCAAGTTAACGAAGTTATGCAACAATGTTGTTCCATAACAGTTCCGTACATCCATACCGATAATATAGGATAATCAGCAAATTATGTGCCAAAAAAATAATATATAATTTCAGCTTGTTATTAAAATGCAAAGAATGGAGGGTGGTTCATTTTGTATCAAATTATGTGTGGATAGTTTCTTTTTTACTCAATTTTACTATACTGAACAATTTGCATTATAGGACGTTTTGTTTTATTTAAGAAACAGAGATGACTATGGAACATATATATTTTGCCTGTATTTGGGCATTAGCCGGCTTTGTAAATGGGATAAGCGGCATGGGAGCTGCGCTCATGGCAGTGCCCTTTATGACCTTATTTATGGATATCCAATTAATTGTGCCTCTTTCCTGCCTTTTGGTAACCGTTTTATCGTCAACGTTAGCTATAAAATATCATGCTGAGTTTCATATCAAAATTATTTTGCCTGCATTATTGTGTGCCGTGCCGGGGGCTTTTTTAGGGACACAAGTATTAAAAATCTTTTCTTCCCATGTGCTGGAAAGTATTATGGCAGTAGTTTTGATTGGGTATGTTATTTGGAATTTTATACAGAAATATGAGCCGAAAGAAGAAAGAAACAATGCTGTTTTGGGTGGGTTGAGCGGCTTTTTTTCAGGATTTTTTGGTTCCACCATTTCCTTTACGGGACCGCCCCTTGCCATGTATATTTTATACACGGGCTGGAAACAGCAAAAAGCTTTGGGGGCATTAGGAGCTGCCCTTATCATTATCACGGGGACAAGCTGTTTAAGCCATTATTTTGCAGGGTTATATACAAAAGAATTTTTGCGGTATTTATCTGTTGGCGTGCCTGCCGGGGGTTTGGGCATGCTGCTTTCCTTTCCTTTTCTCAAATATATTACGCAAAAAACGTTTCGTAAAATTTTGCTTCTTGTGATAGGGTTTGCAGGGATGATGTCTTTATTGCGGGTGGTGAATTATTATTTTTAATGCTGTGTCTTTTTGCGTAAAAGTTTTTCCTGTTCCCTTGCAGCCATTTGTTTTAAACTCTCCAAGCGGCTCAATATGCAGCCACACCATTTTTGACGATAAATATTTAATTCTTTTGATTTATCAATGCCTTGCTGCCAAAATTCACGAAAATCAACATATTGAAAATGCAGGGGATTTGCATTATTTTCATTTGCAATTTGCAATGCATTTTCAATGGCAAAGCAGATATCATCATGATTTTGATATTTGGAATACAGCAAGGTGGAGCTAAATTCCGTAAAACCCTGTTCTTTGGCATAAAAAACACTTTTAACCATGCGTTCTTTATAGCATTCTTTGCAGCGTTCTTTTTCCTGACAATTGCTCAAATGGCTGACAAAGGCATAACTGTCAATGATTAAAAGAGATTGCAGTGTATTTGCCGTAGGATTTAAAAGATGTTCATGGTGAAAATAAAGGGTTAATTTTTCAAATTCACGGCTTGCAAAAAGTTCTGCATAGCGTTTCCATTTTGTAAGAATTTTTTGGATTGCTTCCTGCATGGAAGGATTTGCTTCAAAAAGAGGTTTGAAATTTTCTTTGAGCCAAGGCACTGCCGGTGTATGCTGTTCTTTTTTTATGCTGTCGAAAAATTCTTTATTATTGCCAATGACAAGGGGGACATCATAAAATTCGGCTACCTGCTGCATGGCTGATAAACGCAAAAAATATTCTTTTTGCGGGTGAATATTGGGGTTATAATAAAAAATATGGGGAAGAAAATTATTTTTTTTCAAATATTCCAATGCCATAATAGAACATGGGCCGCAGCAGGAATGGAGTAAAATTTTTTTTTGCATGGCGTTTAACACAATAAAAATTTAAATAATAAAAATTCAATATG
>OFFJ01000684.1_pt1 | contig 27338 bp, 28 predicted proteins | sample 1521261 | NCBI WGS metagenome assembly OFFJ01 (sample SAMEA3504122, study PRJEB24116) | mouse gut metagenome | biome: mouse gut; feature: mouse-associated habitat; material: faeces | place: Denmark | collected 2011 | reverse complement strand
TCGACCGCCAGCCTCAGAACGGCGGCAATGGCCTGGGCTGTCAGGAGGGCATCGCCTACACGCTGACCGCCACAGATCACCATGCGGTCTTTTCGCGGCAGAGAGTGGATGTGTTCAAAGACGACGATGTTGCGTCTACCGAGAGCGCCCGCCAACATAAGGACGCTACCGACCTCGTCTGTCAGCCAGCGTATCAGGAAACGGTGGGCGCACTGACCAGCAGCGACCGAAAAGGCCCCAACAGCCAGTATGTGGGACAGGATAAGCTGATTGTTGATGGTCCTCTGCTCATCCGGAGACTGACACCGCTGGAATGTGAGAGGCTCCAGGGTTTTCCCGATTTTTGGACAGACCTGCCGGGGGCCTCCGACTCCTCACGCTATAAAGCCCTCGGGAATTCGGTCGCAATTCCTTGTGTAGAGTACATTATGCGGGGCATCGCCATGGCGGTCACTCCTGTAAAATAGCATTGTCAGTTTTGCTTCGTCTTGCAAAAACTTCTTTGTTGGTATGTGTGAATAGCTATTGTCCGGCGTTTCCGATATACTTGCCATACCACCCAGGAAAGGAGAGTCCTATATGGCAGAGAAAACAAAAAACCTATGCGCCCAGATCCCTGAGTCCCTCCACGCCAAGGTGCGGGAGCGGCAGGAAGCGTCCGGGCAGACACTGGGTCAGTACATGACCGATCTCATTACAAAATATTATGAACAGGAGGGTAAACCCACCATGAAAGAGAACCAGAGAACCGTAGCCTTCCAGGTGTCCACCGAGCTGTTCGATCAGTTCAAGGACTACCTCAAGCGGAAGGGCATCAAACAGAACGCCTTCTTCCTGGACTGCATCCAGCGGGCGCTGGAGGAGGAAAATCAGGCGGAAAACGGCGTCGAGAGCGAATAAGCGCAGAATACATCTGCCCATGATATAGGGCAGATGTGTTTTATTGGTCTAAGCTCTATTGCTGCCGGTCAAGCATTGCAACAAACTGCGTCAGATTCGACAGGAACGCATCGCAGCTGTTTAATTCCTCAACGATGCGCTCCTGTTCATTTTCTCCAGGCGCAACATGAACCGTATAAATAAATCCTTTGATCACGCCATTCTGCTCCCGCGCCCATGCGTTTGCCGTGATCTGATCTCTATCCAGCGCAGCGCCGTAGTCCACACTAACCTCCAGAATTTTGTCACTGTTTATTCCAAGGGCTGCAGAAGCGGGAAGTAAAAAGGTGAAGTAACCAACTGAATTGATTTCTGCTTCAAAAAAATGCGGTGTCATAAAGAAACCTCCCACGCTTTATGGCTCAAGCATACCATAAAAATCTGGAATTGGCAAGATTGGCAAGAATAAACACGCGCTGGCGCTGCACCCGGCTAAAGTAAAGAGGTGAACAACAATAAATGTATATCTACCCTGATAACCTGAGAGCAAAACCCAAGCTGTGGCTGTGGGAGCTGCGGGACGTGGCGGTCATTGGCATCGGGTTTTTATTCTCTGTCCTGGCGCTGGCGAACGGGGCTGGAATGCTCCTGATGATCCTGACGGTGCTTTACGCATTCCTTTCCATCCGCATGGAGGGAGCCAGCATCCTGGACTTCCTGCGCTGTGCCGTCTGCTTCCTGTTCCTGCACCAGCAATATTACGAGTGGAGGGCCCCACAAAAATGACAGACGCAGAAATGAGACAGTGGCTGGCTGTCACAGAAAACAGCCGCTTTCAATGGACTGAGGATAAAATCACAAGTCTGAATGGCCGCGGCGCGCTTTACTATTTCGGCGGAGAGGACGGAATCTATATCCGAATCCAGCCGGGAGGGGAACTCTCTGTTGGAACCTATAAGGGGGCGTTTCCTCATATCGGAGAAGCACTCTTTACCCGGAAAGCGGTCATGGACTGCGGTGACTTCAACCGGGCGTTTCAGAAAGCGGCACAACTGGGAGGCCGGCAGTTTTTGCAGGATATGTTTTCCAGCAAGCCTTCCCAGGAGTTTATTGAAGTTCCTGCACCTCCCGGTATGGGAATGCAGATGATGTAGGAGGTATCCACTTGAACCGAAAACAGAAAAAAGAGCTGCGGCGGCATCTGTCCACCCGGCAGCTCATGGGGATTGACCAGCTCACCGATCACGGCCTGAAGACGGCCAGAGGTGAGCTGGTTTTTTATCTGGTCAGCCCGGACAACCTCTCCGTCCTGTCCGCCGAGGGGGTCCGGGGCCGCGTCCGCGCCCTGACGGAGCTGCTGCGGGGTATGGAAGCAGTGGAGCTGCTGGCCCTGGATTCCCGCGAATCCTTCCAGAGCAACAAGCACCACTATCAGGCCCGGCTGGAGCAGGAGGATCTCCCCGCCCTGCGGGAGCTGCTCCGGCAGGACATGGGCCACCTGGACGAGATCCAGTCCACCACCGCCTCGGCGCGGGAGTTCGCCCTCGTCTACCGCAGGGAGGAAAAGTCCACCGAGGACGCCGGACACCTGAAGCAGATCGAGAAGCGCGTCCGGGACTGCGGCTTTCACGTCCGCATGGCGGAGGAGCAGGACATGATGCGTCTGCTGGCGGTGTACTACCAGCAGGACGTGACCACGGAGCAGTTTGACCGCTTTGACGGGGAAAGGAGCGCCAATGGCTAAAAAGCAGATAAAAAGGAAGAAAAAAGCAGCATTAAAACCAGAAGCTGTACCGCCCAAGGACTTCCTGGACATGATCGCCCCCGCCGCCGTGAAGTTCAACACGGACAGCTATATCCTGGGCGGCGCGTATCACTGCACCCTGGCCCTGCGGGGCTACCCCACCAGCACCGAGGAACTGGCCCTGCTCCGGCATCTGGGCGAGAAAAGCGGCGTGACTCTGCGGATTTATACCCGCCAGGTCACACCGGCTGAAGAGAACGCCATCCTCCACAACGCCACCAACAAGAGCCGCATGGAGCGCGGCAACACCAACGACATGAAGCAGAGTATTACGGCGGAGGCCAACCTCCAGGACGTGGCCGCACTCATCACCACCATGCACCGCAACCGGGAGCCGCTGGTACACTGCGCCGTGTTCATCGAACTCTCCGCCAGGGACTCGGACAGCCTCCGCACCCTTCGGGACGATGTGACCGCCGAGCTGACCCGCTCCAAGCTGAACGCCGACCGTGTCCTCCTTCGCCAGCGGGAGGGCTTCCTCGCCTCCAACCCCGCCGGCAGCAACGTCTTCGGCTCCCTCTATGAACGGGTATTGCCCGCCTCCAGCGTGGCGAACCTCTTCCCCTTCAACTACTCCGGCAAGAACGATCCCAACGGCTTCTATGTGGGCCGGGACCGCTACGGCTCCAACATCATCGTGGATCTGGACCGCCGCGCTGAGGATAAGACCACCGCCAGCGTCCTCATCTTGGGCAACAGCGGACAGGGAAAGAGTTATCTCCTCAAGCTCCTGCTGTGCAACATCCTGGAGAGCGGCAAGTCCGCCCTTTGCCTCGATCCTGAGCATGAGCTCATCGACCTGTGCGCCAACCTGGGCGGCTGCTTCGCTGATCTCATGAGCGGGCAGTACATCATCAACCCCCTGGAACCCAAGCTGTGGGATACCGATGGTGAGGACGATCCGGAAGCGCCAGCCGCCTTCCGGCAGCGGACGCGCCTGAGCCAGCACATCTCCTTCCTCAAGGACTTTTTCCGGGCCTATAAGGACTTCTCAGACCGCCACATCGACACCATCGAGCTGATGCTGGAACGGCTGTACAGGAAGTGGGGACTCAACAATCACACGGATTTCCAGTCCATGCGGCCCGATGATTTCCCCATCCTCTCCGACCTCTACGATGTGATCGAGGACGCCTACCAGCACTATGACAGAGAGGAAAACCCGCTGTACCCGCGGGAACTGCTGCAGGAAGTCCTGCTGGGCCTCCACTCCATGTGCAGGGGCGCCGAAAGCAAGTTCTTCAACGGCCACACCAACATCACGTCCAGCCGCTTCCTGGTCTTCGGCGTGAAGGGTCTCCTCCAGGCCAGCCGGAACGTCAAGGACGCCATGCTCTTCAATGTCCTGTCCTACCTCAGCGACAAACTGCTGACCGAGGGAAACACCGTGGCCACGCTGGACGAGCTGTACATCTGGCTTTCCAACGTGACCACCATTGAGTATATCCGCAACACCCTCAAGCGGGTGCGGAAGAAAGAATCCGCCCTCATCCTCGCCAGTCAGAATCTGGAGGACTTCGATGTGGACGGCATCCGGGAGCTGACCCGGCCTCTCTTCGCCATCCCCACCCACCAGTTCCTCTTCAACGCCGGCAGTGTGGATAAGCGGTTCTATATGGACAACCTCCAGCTGGAGGAGTCCGAGTTTGAGCTGATCCGCTACCCCCAGCGGGGCGTCTGCCTCTACAAGTGCGGCAACGAGCGGTATCTGCTGGAAGTCCACGCCCCGCCTCACAAGGCGGAGCTGTTCGGGAAGGCGGGCGGACGGTAAGTCACTGGATATCCAGAATGTTCTCGATCACGATCCGCTCTCCTCCCATCATGATCAGAGCGCCCGCATAATCATCAAGTTTCTTTAATTGGCCGGTGGTGGTGACGTATGCGCCCCCGGTTTTCTTTTGGTCCGGACGAAACCAGGTCACAGTGATCTGCGGCTTGGAGGAAATCCTGTCTGCCAGGCTTTGCAGCTTCCTATCCAGAATGGACTTCTCATCCTCCGTCAATTCGGGCCGCTCATCGGTCAGCCGGGCCGTCTCCTGGACAGCGTCCTCATAGCCGGTCAGGGCCCGGAAGGGCTGGAACTGAGCCGCCCGGTCGATCATTGGCATCTGAGGGCGGGTGGAGGAGACGTGGTGCGGCAGGTTGATGATATCGTCATACCTCCCCACTGCGATGCCCTCCAATCGTGCGATTGCGTTCCTTTGCTGTCGCGCCCTCTTCCAGATTCATGCCTTTGAGAATGGCGTTTTTCCCAAACCGCTTCTTAATGTCCAGCACCGTCCGCTGCACCTTCTTCTCCCGCTCAAGCTCCGCTGTCTCCTTGGCCCGCTTCTCCTCAACAGCGTGATAGTCAGTGAAGAAATCCATCTGTTCAAAGGCTTTCTTATCCGGCGCAGATTTCTCGTCCGAAACGCGGGTGGCCGTGAGATAAAGCCGGCGCACCAGCAAGCTCCGGTCAATGATCCGGTCGAACAGTTCCAGAGCGGCAGTGATGATGCGCCTGGTGGAAGCGGTGTACTCCTCCAGATTGGCGGTGCCGTGGGCATGCTTGGGGACGGCCCTGCCGTAGCGGTCTCTGATCACTTCCCCTTTATACCCGCGGCCTTTCAGATTTTCAATATCATAGCCCACTGTCAGTACCAGCTGGTCTGTGACCAGGCTTTTGTCCACCAGATCCAGCGCCAGCTGATCCGCCATCTCCCGCACCACCAGCCGGGCCTTGTCATAACCGTAAGGACATTGCAAAACCTGCCCGGAGCCGATGCTCTTGGACTCCGGCGTGTATGCTTTGATGTCCGCCATTGTGACTGGTTCCCAGCCCCAGGCATGGTCGATCAACAGCTCTGCGTTGACCCCAAACAGCTTATAGAGCAGATCCTCGTTCTCCAGGGAGCAGCGGGCAACATCGCCCATGGTATAGATGCCATGGGCCTCCAGCTTTCTGGCGTACCCGCCGCCAACCCGCCAGAAATCGGTGAGGGGCCTGTGCTCCCACAGCAGGCGGCGGTAGGTGCGCTCGTCCAGCTTGGCGATGCGGACGCCGTTGACATCGGGATGGATGTGCTTCGCAACAATATCCATAGCGACTTTGCAGAGGTACAGATTCGTGCCGATTCCCGCCGTTGCTGTGATGCCGGTAGTCTCCAGTACATCCGAAATGATCTTACTTGCCAATTCTCTGGCGTTGAGTTTATAGGCGTCCAGATAGTTCGTCACGTCCATCAGGACTTCATCAATCGAATAGTTATGGATATCCTCCGGCGCAATGTATTTCAGGTACACATTGTAGACCCTGGTACTCCATTCCATGTAGTGGGCCATCCTGGGCGGGGCCACGATGTAGTCCAGCGCCAGGCCGGGGTCGGCTTTCAGGGCGGTATCATCCGAGGAGGAGCCGGTAAACTGCCGCCCCGGTGCGGAGCGCAGCCGCTGGGCGTTGACCTCCTTGACCCTCTGTATTACCTCAAACAGCCGCGCCCTGCCGGAGATGCCCCAGGCTTTCAGGCTGGGGGTGACCGCCAGACAGATGGTCTTCTCGGTGCGGCTCAGGTCAGCTACCACAAGATTAGTGGTCAGGGGATCGAGGCCGCGCTCGATGCATTCGACCGATGCATAAAAACTTTTGAGGTCACAGGCAAGATAAGTTCTCTCCTTCACAGCGCGCCCCCCTTTCCTTACAGTTTCGTTCCGGAACCTATCATAGCATACCCACACCAGACCAAACAAGTCAATATCATAATATCTAAAGGAGGAACCTCCATGAACATCGTTGGATATGGCGGGGGAACGAATTCGACCGCCATGCTGATCGGATTGTACCACCGGAAGATCCCGGTGGACTTGATCCTGTTCTCCAATACCGGGGGTGAGCAGCCCCACACCTATGACTTTCTCCCCATCATGGACCGCTGGCTGGAGGAACACGGCCTGCCCACGATCACCCAGGTGGAATACACTGACAGGAACGGAGACCGCCTGACTCTGGAGCAGGAGTGCCTTCGCTCCGGGACGCTGCCCGCCATCGCCTACGGCTACAAGAAGTGTTCCCTTAAGCACAAAATTCAGCCCCAGGACAAATTCTGCAACAATTATCCACCCTGCCGGGAGGTCTGGGCCAGAGGCGAACGTGTTGTCAAGTTCATCGGCTTTGACATTGGGGAGCAGAAACGGCGGGACCATGCCCAGCCCATCGATGACGCCGACACCAAATATAAAAAGGAATATCCGCTCATGGACTGGGGCTGGACGCGGGAGGACTGCGTCGCCGCCATATTGCGGGAGGGTCTGCCGCTGCCCGGCAAGTCCTCCTGCTTTTTCTGTCCCTCCATGAAGAAGCGGGAGATTCGCACCCTTTACCACCAGCACCGGGATCTGTATGACCGGGCTATCGCCATCGAGGACGGCGCCCGGCCCAACCTCATCACGGTCAAGGGCCTGGGGCGGGATTGGGCATGGCGGGATTTCGTGGAGGCTGACCTGAACCAGACCGCCATGTGCTGGATGTTCCCGGAGGACGACCTGCCCTGCAACTGCCACGACGGCGGCTGAGAAAGGAGAAGATCAAAAATGTCAATAGACAGATCGCTGGTCTCAGGGAGTACCACCATGCTTTTGCTCCGGCTGCTGGAGAACAAGGATATGTACGGGTACGAGATGATCGAGACATTGGAGCAGAAATCAAACAATGTTTTTACTTTGAAGGCGGGGACACTGTATCCGCTGCTGCACTCTATGGAGGAGAAGAATTATCTGACTTCTTATGAGAGCCCGGCCAACGGGAAGCTGCGCAAATATTACAGCATCACGAAGGAGGGCAGGAAGTATCTTAAGGCCAGAAAGGAAGAGTGGCAGGAATATCAGGCTGCGGTGCTCAATGTACTGTGGGTGGGGATGGCATGACGGAAAGACTGTAGAAAACGTGTCATAGAGCGTTTTGGAACGGAGGTAACGATGGAAGAATTTATAAGAAATATTACGGAGCAGATCCGTTGTGTGAGGGCACGGGAAGCCGTGGCAAAGGAGCTGTCAGATCATATTCTGGACCAGGCGGCGGCTTATGAGAAGGACGGTGAGGAGCATGAAGCTGCGGTCGCACAGGCAGTCCGTGAGATGGGGGATCCCGTGGAGATCGGTGTAGAGCTGGACCGGATCCACAGGCCGCAGACGGATGTTAAGATGATCGTCATGGTGCTGTTGTTCAGTATCGGAGGCATGGTGCTTCAATACATAGTGGGCGGCTATGCACCGATGGGTGGATCAAATGGGTCATCGGTATATTTGAGCCAGCTTGGCAGACAGGGCCTGATCCTGCTGGTATCTTTCGGTGTGATGGCAGGGATGTATTTTCTGGACTACAGCTTTATCGGGCGGTATGCCACAGCGATTTATTGGGGAATGACCATCGTCTTCTTCACGATCAGGATTATGAGCAGAGAAATAAACGGCAGGTATCCTGTGATGTTGATGCTGGTTTACCTTTATGTTCCGGCATATGCAGGCCTGTTGTATCAGCTGCGGGGCAGAGGGTATGATGCAGTGGTAAAAGGGATTGCAATACAGGTTTTAACAGCCGGAGCAGCATACTACCTGTCCAATATTCTGCATGCTGCTTTTGCGGTGTATCTGATGCAGATGGTTCTGTTGCTTCTTGCGGTCCGTAAGGGATGGTTTGCGGTAAACAAAAGGGATGCGGCTGTTGTAATCGTGACGGTTCTCGTGATCATTCCGCTGGCGGCATGTCTGTTTTTGCTGGTGACCGTGCCAGCTGAGGCGGACAATTACAGGTTACGACGGATTCAGGCGTGGCTGCATCCATCAGAGGATCCTTACGGGGCCGGTTATACCTACATGTGGATACGTCAGGGGCTGGCGAAGTCTAAACTGATCGGTGTATATGAAGGGTTTTCTTTTGATGATGAGATTACGTGGCTGGGGCCACGAACAGATCCATTTATCCTGATAGAGATTGTCTTCACATTTGGCATTCTGATTGGCATTCTGGTGGTTGCAGCTTTAGCAGCGCTGATCATTCATGCTTTTGGCATCGTAAGGAGACAGAAAAACCAGCTTGGTTTTATGATATCAGCAGCCTGCTTTATGGTATTTCTGGACAACTGTCTGGAAGGAGTCCTGATCAACAGCGGTTGTTTTCCGGTGACGAGTGTGCAGCTTCCGTTTCTGTCTTATGGTGTGGGTTCAACGGTCACCTATGCAGTCTTTATAGGACTGCTGCTGAGCATCCACCGCAATGAGAAGATCGTCACGGACTGCACGGTGACAGGCCGTCCGGTCTGGAGGCTGAACATCAGGCTGGAGAAAAAGTGACGAAAGCATATAAAAAATAAATCGACATTTCCGAAGCGAATACAGACTTTGGAAATGTCGATTTTGTTTTTTGTACTATATTATATGTTATGTGTGTTTCTGCTGCTTATTCCGAAATTCCTTTGCCAACAGGAACAGTCCGAACAGGATTCCGTTTACGAGCAGCTGTGCGGGGAGCATAGACCAGGTCACTGCCTGCTCCTGCAGGATATCGGCAGAATATTGATTGGCTACCACGACAGACAGATTATTGTTTGCATAATGCAGGATCACGGGAACCCAGATATTGTTGGTTTTCATGTACGCCCAGGCGAAGAAAATACCCAGTGTGATACAGGTGATGATCTGCGACAGCGTCATGATCAGTCCCCTGTCCGGCGTGGTGTAGAAGAAAAAGTCCAGGAAAACATGCCAGATGCCCCAGGCAACTCCGAGGAGCAGAACGCCGCCGCGCAGGCCGAACCGTTTCTGCAAAATGGGCTGCAGGTAATACCGCCAGCCGTATTCCTCTCCGAAAAAGGGAGTAAATGCGAGGAAAAAGTTGATCGGCATGATGAGCAGGTAAATCCAGGTGGCAGGATCCTGTACGATCTTAACGATCATGTCTATCTGCCCCTCGGCAAGATAGAAGATGGCCGCCCGGCCAAAATACAGGGCCAGGAAAAGCAGGATACACAGAAGAGAAGTCTTCCATTGTTTCCAGCCAAGGCCGTAAACCGCACGTCTTTTCCTGCCGGAGGCCAGAAGCGGGATCCAGCACAAAATTGTGCCGCCGATTATGATATACTGGCTTATCACCGCCCACATGGACACGGACTGATCGTTCAGGCCAGTCGGCTGCATCGGCAGGAATACGGAGAGCACTGCACACAGAAGCATGGCGGCGGTCAGAAGTGTGAAGCACAGGAAGAACCACTTCGGCAGCATGTTGTCCCGCCAGCGGGTGATCATGTAAGCCAGCATTACGCCGGCAGCCGGATAGTACATCTGGGCATTGGGAAATGCGCTCAGTTCCGCGGATACGGCGCTGCCGTACCAGGTCAGAAGGCCCATCGCATAAGTCACACCGTAGGCTGCGAGAAGAAAGAGCAGAAGCTGCCTTTTGGTGTCTGCAGTTTCTGCCGGATTGATGATTTCAATTGTTTCATTGTTTTCTTTCATGTTATATCACATCCTTACCTTATATTTTCGGAGTTCTCCGAACAGTCTATATTATATGACAGATCGGTTCCCCGACGGTGTGGAATGCTCAAACGGTCATTTTACTGCCTGAACGGCTGACAGCCAGAAGCTTCTGGCGCATCTCGTCTTCGATGCGGACAAGCTCGGTCTCGGCGCTGCGTCGTTTCGCACGGCCTTCCTCCTGGATCTTCATGACTTCATCCAGAGTGCTGATCAGCGTCTGGTTGGTGGCGGTGAGTGTTTCAATATCCACGATGCCACGTTCGCTTTCCCGGGCAGTTTCGATGGTGGCGGTCTTAAGTGCCTCTGCATTTTTCTTTAAGAGAGCGTTGGTCATGTCCGTCACTTCCTTCTGGGCTTTTGCAGCCTCACTGGAGTGGTTCAGGCCAATGGCGATCACCATCTGGCTCTTCCACAGCGGAATGGTATTCACGAGTGTGGACTGTATCTTCTCTGACATGGCGGTATCGTTGCTCTGGATCAGCCGGATCTGGGGGGCCATCTGCATGGAGATTGTTCTGGTCAGTTCCAGATCGTAGATCTTCTTCTCGAAGCGCTCACACATGGAGGCATAATCGTTGGCAGCCTGGGTGTCCTCCGGGAGAGAACTTTGCTCCGCTTTCTTTAAAAGGGCTGCAAGTTCTACGGTTCTGGCCTGCTGCAGCTTCTGTTTGCCGGCAAGGATATACATGGAAAGCTCTTTGAAATAGTTAAGGTTCAGTTCATACATCTTGTCCAGCATGGCGGCATCTTTGAGCAGCGTTACCTGGTGATCTTCCATGACCTTGCAGATTTTGTTGATGTTGGCCTCCGCCCTGTCATATTTGATCTTCAGGCTTTCCAGTTTGTTGCTGCTCTTCTTGAAAAAGCCGAAAAGTCCCTTTTCCTCTTCCTCGCCAAAGTCTTTCAGCTCGGTGACTACATCCGACAGCATCTGGCCGATCTCGCCCATATCCTTGGTGCGCACGTTGCTTAAGGCACTCTCCGAGAAGTCCGCAATCTTTTTCTGGCTGCCGGCCCCGTACTGCATTACCAGCTGGGTGTCGGTGATATCGATCTGAGCGGCGAAATCGTTCACCATTTTCTGTTCTTCCGGGGTCAGTATTACTTCGGGAACCCTGGGTTCTTCCTCTGCCACGGAGAGGGCAGTGTCCTCCACAATCTCCGTCTGGGCAAAAGGCGACAGAGTCAGGGACGGCGCTTCCTTTAACATTTCATCCAGATTACTGCTCATTTTCATATCCTCCATTCTGTTCGGGTATTATTGTATTTGTTTTCTGTTATATCAGTGCTTATCCTTTATTGGCGGTGAGATCCATTTCATGCATCAGGCCTTCTCTTGCCAGCATGGTCTTTAATACCTGCGCATCGGTGGTGGCATCCAGCACCGCGTCCTGGAAGAGATTGTTCAAAAGTTCAGTGAAAGCCTGGTTGATGGTGTCCAGAGTATTCTCGATTTCGGCCTTGGCGGCGATGATATCGTCGCCGGGCATGCTCACCCGGTCAAATTCCTCATAGGCCTCCACCAGCTTTAAGGTGGTGGGCAGGTAGTAGTTCATCAGCTTGTGCATCCGGTGCATCTGTTCAGGGTGTTCCCGTACGCTGTCAAACAGATCTTTCAGCAGATTCTCCATCCGGTAAAGCCTGGCGGAGATCACCTCTCCGGGAATTTTATCGTTCAGGAGATGAAGCTTACGGATGCATTCCATCCCTTCCGCCACCATGGTGTTCAGTTCCGGTTCCTGTGCCGGCGGGTCTGAGGCCTGTCCGGAAGCTGTTTCCGCCATGTCGTGTTTATTCTGGAGGGTTGCGTTCCTGCGGTTTTCTTCTTCCAGCAGCCGGCAGTTGTTCTCCGTCTCCAGATATTGTCTGTAGATGCTGTCGTTCAACATAAAGCAGGTCTTCTTCTCATCAAGATGACCTTCGGGAAACATGCCCAGCCTTATCATTTTCTGCAGATCTCTGATTACGCGGCGCGCTTTGCGGCCGGTGCTTCTGGCCAGGTGTTCGATCTCACCGTACAGGTTACGGCCGCACAGTCTGGCATAGCGCTGTGCCAGCTTAAGACGCCTGCGTTGTCCGATCCCCAGCCGGATCATACCCGCGAATAATGCGAGAAAGAGCAGATTAATGATCCAGCCCGATGTGTTCACCATACCTTCCATCATTACCGCGGTGAAGTAAAGGTGAAAGAACGTGATCAGCAGGGTAACACCCAGGCCGATTCCGCCGAAGACCTGATAGAGAACGCTGGATACATTGCCTACCTTTTTGAACTGGAAGGGGACGAACTCCGTGGTATTTGTCCGTGCGGGGACGCCGTGAGCCGTCTGCCACAAGGATGCCTGCTGCGTGTTCCCGTAAGGGCTGTCCGGCCGGTCGCCAGTACCTGGATCGTGATACATCTGTCTGGCCTGCCAGCGGGCCTGTTCCTGCCTTCTGGCCTTCTCCTGGCGCCGTATCTGTTCTCTGGTCTGCCGGCGAGCTTTCTCCTCTGCCTGCCTTGTCTGTGATCCGGTCTGCCAGTGAGACTGCTCCTGTCTTGTCTGTTCCCCGGTCTGCCAGTGAGACTGCTCCTGTCTTGTCTGCTCTCCTGTCTGTCTGTGGGGCTGTTCCCGGTTTGATTCTCTGTCTGGAGCTGTCCTCTGTTTAGCTTCATTCGGGGTATCCGTGTAATCCATGAAGGAAATATGCTTTCCCACTTCATTTAAGGCATTGACGACACTCTGGGAGACCAGACGGTTCAGATTGCTGTAGTCCCCGCCCTGTAAGGCGTCCGACAGAGCATCCATGATCTGTTCTCCCATGCTGTATTCGTTCGGATTGTCTTTCATATGATAAAACCTCGTCGTATCTGAAAATATTATGTATAGAAAATCTTTACCTTCTATAGTTAACGACATTAGAAATTTCGTTTTCGACCTTGCAGGAGATTCCGTATATGGCTCCTGCAAGAGCCGGGAACAGAAATTTGTTATGTCGTTTACTATATTATCACACATTAGACGCTGTTTCGCAATCAATTTCATTATTTTTCAAAAGAGTACACAGGCTATACAATTTCCTGTTTTTGTGCTATTTTAGATATGTGTAAAATCTTAGCAAAATTTTAGCGACAGGGGAATATGGAATGAGTTTATTATCTAAAGTGGGTATTTTTGTTGTCATTATCCTGCTCTCGAATTATCTGGTCAGCCTGATCTTCAAGTACATAGCACTGAAGACGAAAGCAGTCCATCTGCGCTTTACGAAAAGTGCGATCAATGTGATCATCGATGTGATCGCCTTCTACAGTCTGGCGCAGCAGTTCGAGATGACGAAGGATATCAGCCGGGTGCTGCTGCAGAGCGGTTCCCTGATTCTGGCGATCGCCACCTTTGCGGCACAGCAGGCACTTGGAAATGTGATCAGCGGCATTTCACTGTCGATGTCGAAACCCTATAACGTGGATGAGAAGATCAGAGTGATACAGGGTGGGACTGTGATTGCGGAAGGGCTGGTCAAGGATGTCACGCTGCGGCATACGCTGATTTATCAGTTTAACGGGGAAACCTGTATCGTGCCCAATTCCGTTATGGATTCGGCAGTGGTCATCAACACGAATTTCACGGAGAATATCGGTAATTATGTGGAGATCGAGATCGGGTACGGGGCAGACATCGAGAAGGCGATCGAAATCATGCGGCGTATTTGTGTAGAGCATGAGTTGACGCTGAATACGGAGGCCAATGCTGTCACTGCCAGCGGTTACACGCAGAATGGAGTCACGCTGAAAACCATCATATGGACGCAGAATCTGAATGACAGTTTTCGGGCATGCAGTGATATCCGGGTATCTCTGGTCAGGGAATTTGGCAAGTGCGGTATAGAAATACCGTACCAGACGGTGACGATCTCCAATTATGAACCGGCAGAGAAGGAGAATGACAAAGCATAAGGCATGGAAAGGGACAGGGATGGAAAGAAGAGGAGTCAGAAGATGAATGAAAAGAACGACTTGACACAGGGAAGCGTGGGGAAGAATCTGGTGTTATTTGCCCTGCCCTACCTGTTGTCCAGTTTTATGCAGACATTCTACGGCATGGCGGATCTGTTCGTGGTGGGACTGTATAACGGATCGGAGACTACGACGGCAGTAGCCATTGGCAGTCAGGTGATGCATATGCTGACGGTCATTATCATAGGATTTGTCATGGGAACCACGGTAAGGATCGGGCAGTGTGTGGGGGCCAGGGACGAAAAGGCAGCGGCGAAGACGGTGGGAACATCTGCCGTGTTTTTTTCTGTGTTTGCAGTCGTGGTAACGGCAGGGCTGCTGCTTGGCACGGTGCCGATTGTCAGAGTTATGTTAACCCCACAGGAGGCGGTGGCACAGACGAGGCTCTATTTGCTGATCTGCTTTGCAGGAGTTCCGCTGATTGTGGCTTACAACGTGATCAGTGGTATTTTCCGCGGTGCGGGAGATTCCAGAAAGCCCATGTATTTTGTGGCGGCGGCCTGTGTGACGAATATTGTGCTGGATTTTGTGTTTATCGGCTTTTGCGGCATGGGTGCGGCGGGTGCGGCTCTGGGTACGGTCTGTGGGCAGGCGGTGAGCGTGGCGGCGGCTTTTCTTGTGATCCGCAGGCAGAATCCGGGCTTTTCCGTGAGCAGGCAGGACTTTTGTATGGACAGGGAGGTGGTTGGCAGGATCCTGAAGGTGGGGACGCCGGTGGCCATGCAGGATGGCCTGATCCAGGTGGCTTTTGTCGTGATCACGGTAATCGCCAACAGCCGGGGGCTGATCGTTTCGGCGGCGGTGGGGATCGTGGAGAAGCTGATCGGCTTTATGTTTCTGGTACCTTCCGCGTTCCTGTCGGCCATCTCTACCATCACGGCCCAGAATATGGGAGCGGACAAGGCGGAGCGGGCCAGAAGGAGCCTGTACTACAGTCTGGCGATTACGGTGGGATGGGGGCTTTGCTGTGCCCTGTACAGTCAGTTTCTGCCGCATACACTGGTGGGTATTTTTACGCGGGATGACGCCGTGCTGGCAGCGGGGTGCGCTTATTTGCAGTCCTATGCGTTTGACTGTGTATTTGCGGCGGTGCATTTCTGTTTCAGCGGGTATTTCTGCGGTGACCAGAAATCCATGGTCTCATTTATCCACAATATCACAGCCATCGTGCTGGTGCGTATCCCGGGAGCCTGGCTGGCCAGCAGGCTGTTCCCGGCATCTCTCTACCCGATGGGCTGGGCGGCGCCTCTGGGATCACTGTTGTCGGCGGTGATCTGTGTGGGATTTTATCTCTATTACAGAAAGCGCGGGAAGTAATGGCAGGCCGGAACGGCAATTTACAGATTTTCCTGAACTGTTATAAAATATCAAAATTACGTAAATCATGGGCTGGACGCAGGAAATGATTTCGGGTATAATAGTGCCTAAATAGGATCACTCAGGAGGAGTACATAATGAAAACAATCAAAGGCAGGCTGTTGGCCACGGTTTCAGCGGCAGCGTTTATCGTTCTTTTTATCGGCGTGATGGCAGCAACGGCGGTGGCCGGCAAGGCGGGTGTTGGAAGTGCGGTAGGTGCCGGGCTTCTGATCGGTGTATTGGGGACGGCGGCCATCGATCTGGCGGTGTTTTCAGTCATGAGCCGGGCTTTGGAACCGATTGCGGAATTGAAACAGTTTGCGGCCGGAGATTTCAGTGAGCAGGGCCGGACAGCAGTGTCCGGCGGTGTGTCGGAAGGGTTTCGGGATGAAGTGGAGGAAGTGACTCATGCGGCAGGGGCCATCAGGCAGCGTATACGGGAGACGATAACCGGCACCAGCGGGGAAGCGGCGAATATTGCCGACACGGTAGCTGCCGCATACAGTGAGATGGCGGATCTGAATAATAAGATCGATGAGATGGACCAGGTGATGGACGGTCTCAACGGCAAGGTGCGGGAAGCTGCGGAAGTGACGCAAAGTATCAGTGATGCCAGCGGGGAGATCGGCGCGGTGGTAGACGATGTTTCCTGTAAAGCCTCCGAATCGGCGGATGCTTCCAGAGATATCAATATCCGGGCGGACAAGCTTTATAAGAGTACGGTTGAATCTCAGAAACAGGCGACTGTGGTCTATCACAGTGCGGCAGGAGAGCTGGAGCGTGCGCTGAAGGAAGTGGAGAAGATCGAGGTTATCAGGAATCTTTCAAAGGAGATCGGTGAGATTGCGGGCAAGACCAATCTGATTGCCCTGAATGCGGCCATTGAAGCGGCAAGAGCGGGGGATGCAGGCAGAGGATTTACGGTGGTGTCCGAAGAAGTGAGAAATCTGGCAGAGAGTTCTCAGGTCACGGTAGATAAGATCCAGAAGGTGATCGGTGAAGTGGTGGATTCCGTTATGGATTTAAAGGACAGTTCGGGGAAGCTGCTGGAGTTCGTGCGGGATGAGGTTATGGCAGACTATGATACGATGGTGAGCACGGCGGAACAGTACCAGAAGGATGCCTTTTTCTTCGATGGCATCGCAACGGATCTGGGGGCTTCGGCGGAGGAGATGGGCGCTTCTATCGAGGAAATGCTGGCTTCTCTGCAGACGGTATCTTCTCTGAACAATGTGATTGTTGAGGAAGTTGGCAGTGTGGCCGGTGTGATGCAGAATACCAACGTTGATTCCGAGGAGATTCTGCGCAAAATGGCGATCATGGAGAGAAGCAGCCGCTCTCTGCAGGAGATCGCGGCTGCTTTCCGGGTGTGATGTTCGGTGCTTTTGTAATGGAATCTGGTGGTTTGTGCGTAAAGATCTGAGATGTGCAGCGGCAGCGTCAGTCCCTGATATGGTTTCGCAGACAGAATAACGCCAGTACGTTGGGCAGAACCATCAGGGCATTGATCAGGTCGGTGCTTTCCCAGACGAGACGCATGGGAATGATGGCTCCGAAGTAGATCATCAGAATATAGCCGAGTTTATAGAGCGGAATACCTTTTTTTCCCATAAGGTATTCCGTTGCCTTTTCCCCGAAATAGGACCAGCCGATGAGTGTGGTAATGGCGAAGGCGGCCAGGGAGACGGTGAGAAAAGCGTCCCCCACATAGGGCAGGTGTCTGAAGGCGGCGGCTGTCAGACCGGTTTCCGGTACGCCGGCTATGGAAACCGGATCGTAGAGCATGTTGGCCACGATGACGATGCCGGTGACAAGGCACATAACGACGGTGTCCCAGAAGACGGCAGTCATGGAGACGTAAGCCTGGATGCGGGGATGGGATACATGGGAAGCGGCGGCCGCGATGGCGGAAGTGCCGATTCCTGCTTCGTTGGTAAAAAGTCCTCTGGCAATGCCGTAGCGCAGGGCGTGCTGGATGGCGCTGCCCGTCAGGCCGCCGGCCACGGAGCCGAAGGAAAAGGCGTCTTTCAGAATCAGCAGACAGGCGGAGAGCAGTACGTTATGATAGAGCAGCAAAAGCAGCAGGCAGCCGAAGAGATAGACAAAGCTGATGGCCGGTACCATGCGCTCGCAGATGTTGGCAATGCTTTTTACGCCGCCCAGGATCACGGTGCCGGTGAGGAATGCGAGGACGATTCCCACCAGATGGGGCGACAGGTGAAAAGTGGCCTGGGCAGCCTGAGTGACGGAGTTGGCCTGTGTGGTACAGCCGACGCCGAAGGCGGCGACCAGGGTACAGATGGCGTAGATACTGCCCAGATGTTTGTTATGTAAACCGTTTTTCAGGACATACATGGGGCCGCCAACATAGTCTCCGGAATCGTTCCGGCTGCGGAACAGGACGCTTAAGTAGCATTCACTGTAGGCGGTGGCCATGCCCAGGATGCCGGTGATCCAGCACCAGAATACAGCGCCCGGTCCGCCCAGCGCCACAGCAGTGGAGACACCGATGATATTACCGGTGCCCAGCGTTGCGGCCAGGGTGGTTGCCAGCGCGGAGAACGGGGACAGGTTCTGTCCGGTGTTGTCTGCTTTACCGAAGGACAGTTTCAGCGCATAGAAAAGATTGCGCTGTGGAAAATGCAGCTTCAAAGTGAAATAAATGTGGGTTCCCATCAGAAGTGTCAGGAGGGGAATACTCCAGATCAGGTCGTTGAGTCGTTCCAGCAGAGCCATAGGCGATAGGTATTCCTTATCAGATGGCATTTTCGCGTGGCAGGATTTCCTGCCGGCGGCAGCCTTTTCATTCTATATATATCGATAGGGAGCGGTAAAAAGAACTTAAAATGTGTTACACTTATGGTAAAAATAAAAACGGGAGGCCAAAGGAGCAATGGCCGCCGAAGACGGGAGGTACGTATGGAAGAGCGGGCATATCAGTGGGCGCAGGCACTGTGTTCCTGCGCGGGGGAAGATGCGGATTTTCTGCGGGAATTCTGGCAGGCACTGTTGCAGTCAGAGGAAGTCTACAGAGAATTCGTGTATTATCTGGAGCATGGGACGTTTTTGTGTGAGTACAAGGTGGCGGGTTACAGCGTGGTGGATATTATGGTGTGGCAGATCGATCATTTTAAGGCGAATCTGGATCTGAGCCACAGTGGGGCAGCCTATGTGGGAGGACAAAACGGGGACAGGATGCTGTTAAAAGCTTTTGACACCATGCTGAGGATGGAGCGGGAACCGGAACGGTACGCGGCGTCCATGCGCAGCGAGACAGGGACGGATTATCCTGATAAATATTAAGCCTGACAGGACGGAAAGGAATATGACGCACAAATGAACAAAGAGGATATCAGGATCAAAAATGTGATCATACATATCATGGATCCCACCATCGGCATGCCGGTGCTGTCGGATACAGAGCTGGAGTACGGTTCTGAGATCGCGGAATTCTTAAAGGAGCATATTGCCAGGATCAGTTCCGGGGATGATGCCAAGGAATGTCGGTTTTATAAGGAAGAGTCGGAAATCTATCAAATGTTAAATGCGTATTCTGATGAAGACTTTGTCACGGTCAGCAAGAACATTGCCGGGCTTCTTTATGAGATCATGAGCAGTAATATCGACATTCCGCCGGCGGATCTGCTGGTGGTTCGTCTGCGGGAAGGAGAAGAAGAATATCTGGCGCTCTTGAAGATGAATTACAAGGCTTTCTACACCCACAGGACGATGGCGTCAGAGGACGGGGAGAGCAACTGCAATGAGATCATACGGCACAAGTCCATACTGCCCTCGGAGAGCCAGCGGTTGACGGAAGCGGCGATCATTCGTCTCAGCGACCTGGCGCTGCAGGTGATCGAGAGAAAGTATGAGGTGAACGGGGAAAAGACGAATTATTTCTCATTTCTTTTCCTGAAATGCAGTGCTCACATGTCCCATAAATCGAAGTTGTCCATCGTGAGCCGGGCGGTGGAGAGTGTGCAGAAAGAGGGCTTTGACGAGACGGAGCGTTTTGAGAAACAGATGCGGGCCAAGAGCATCATTCAGGAGGTGATCGAGGAAAAGGGCGGCTTTGTGGTGGAGGAGCTGGCAGAGAAAATTTTTGAGGAAGAACCGGAATTAAAAGTCGCGTTTCAGGATAAGATGGAAAAGTACGATATGGTGAAGGAAGAGATACAGCCTCAGAGTGAGAATACGGTGCGCAGATATCAGAGCCAGCATCTGTATACGGATACCGGAATTGAGATCAAGATTCCCATGGAGCAGTATAAGAATCCACACAGTGTGGAGTTTATCACCAATCCGGACGGGACGATCTCGGTACTGATCAAAAATATAGAACATCTGGAGGCGAAGCTGTAAGGAGAGAGGGAGTGGCATTGTGCAGGAAACCGTGACAGGGAAGAGAAAGGCTGTATGGTTGCAAAGAGACATGCAGTATGGTCGGCAGGCGGAGGATTGATCTTATGGGAACAGTTTTGGATTATTTGAAAGAGTATGGGGATTATGCGCTGGCGGAGAAACCTTTCAGTGAGGTGGACAGTCTGATTCTCAGCCAGTTCTCCTATCTGAAATTCGATGAGATGGTGTCCGGTAGACAGACGGGACAAAATGCAGGTGTGACAGGAACCGTGGCGGTCAGCCTGGAAGAGATGTTTGGGCATGAAAAGTATGATTCCCTGTATGGAGACGAGCGGTATCGGCGGGATAACACGGCGCTTTTTCTTGGAATGTATGGAAGCAGGCGGTTTCATGACACCAAAATAATAAATTATGTAAACCAAATTGATCTGGATACGGAGATGCAGTTTTCAGCGGTGACGATTCTGCTGCCGGGTGGTATGGTCTACGTGGCTTTTCGGGGAACGGACGAAACCATTGTGGGCTGGAAGGAAGATCTGAATCTGGCCTTCTCCGAGCCGGTGCCGGGACAGCGCCTGAGTGTGGAGTATCTGAATCAAACGGCGGAAACCTTTGCGGGGGCGTTCTGTGTGGGTGGGCATTCCAAAGGCGGCAATCTGGCCGTGTACGCGTCTATGAACTGCCGGGAAGACGTGCGGGCCCGGATCGTGACGATCTATGACCATGACGGCCCGGGATTCCGGCCGGAGGTAAAGGAACAGGGGGCTTATGCGGAGATTGTGGACAGGATACGCAAGACGGTTCCGCGCTCTTCTCTGGTGGGAATGCTGCTGTATTCGGAGGGAGAGTATGAGGTGGTGGAGAGCAGAACCGTCGGGCTGGCACAGCACAATCCGTATACCTGGCTGGTCAGGGAAGATTCCTTCCAGATCGTGAAAGATATCCGTACGGGGCGGAAATTCATGGATGAGGCGTTGAATCAGTGGATTCTCTCGCTGTCGCAGGAAGAGATGCATACTTTTGTGGATACTTTCTATCAGGTGATCCTGGCCTCGGAGACCGATAATCTGATCGATCTTACCGCCAACTGGACAAAAAGCCTGCATGGCATCAGAATGGCCATAAAGGAGATAGAACCGGAGACGGAGAAAGTTATCCGGCAGATTCTGCGGGCGCTTCTTGAGGTTATTTCCACAAATATCAAGGAACGAAACAGCACGGGCAGGTCTGAACATTCACTGCACTGACCGTATCAGGGTGGCCGGAGGGGATGCCTGGGTTTCTGCGAAATACTGCAGGAGTCTGTCGCCGCTGCCGTCCGGCAGGCGCTCCGGATGCCACTGTACGGCGATGACCGGCAGAAAGGTATGCCGGACCCCTTCGATGATATTGTCGCCGGCACGGCAGACTGGAACCAGATTTTTGCCCAGATGGTCCAGGGCCTGGTGGTGGGCGGAGTTGACTGATGTGCTGAGTCCGTACAGCTGATAGAAGAAATCGGAGCGTGTCAGACCGCTGTGGTAGACCTGATGGATTTGGTCTGCGCCGTTCCACTGGTGGTTTGAGGCGGTGGGAATGTGCTGGTTGATGGTGCCGCCCAGGGCTACATTGATCAACTGCAGCCCCTTACAGATACCGAGTATGGGTTTGCCATGCTGCAGAAAGGATTCGAGAGCCTGCATCTGCAGAATATCCAGTTCGGTGTCTATACTGCGGGAACCACGGTTTTGCTGTCCGAAGAAGGCAGGAGTGATGTCGCCGCCGCCGGGCAGCAGCAGATGGGAAGCGGTGGCGGCTTCTTCGGGATCTGAGGTGGTAAAGCAGGAAAGTGACAGCCTGTGCAGGGCATTTTCATAGTTTACGGTATCGCGGCTGCGGCCGAGAATGGCGATGCTGACGGGGACTGCAGTTTCGGAAGAAATCATGGTGTGCCTCCGGTCATAGTTGTGTTAGTATAGTATATGTAACTATTCAAGATAGTTTAATCCGGTCTGCGGTCCTGTCAGGCCGGAGTGTGAAAAGAAAGGAACAGGTGTTGGTTATGGCGAAATTATTTATTAACGAGAGAAATCGGAAAGGGCATATCAATCCGGAGATCTACGGGCATTTCTCGGAGCATCTGGGACGATGTATCTATGAAGGGCTGTATGTGGGGGAAGACTCGGAGATTCCCAATGTGAACGGGATGCGTACAGATGTCGTGGAGGCCCTGAAAGAGATGAAGATTCCTGTGCTGCGGTGGCCGGGCGGATGCTTTGCTGATGAGTATCACTGGCGGGACGGTATTGGGCCGAAGGAGAGCAGAAAGAGGATGATCAACACTCACTGGGGCGGTGTTGTGGAAGACAACAGCTTTGGAACGCATGAGTTCTTCGAGCTGTGTGAACAGCTGGGCTGTAAGACTTATGTGAATGGCAATGTGGGCAGCGGTACGGTGCAGGAGATGAGTGAATGGGTGGAGTACATGACCTTTGACGGTGTGTCTCCCATGGCTGACCTGCGTAAGAAAAACGGGCATGAGAAAGCGTGGAAAGTCGATTATTTCGGCGTGGGGAATGAAAACTGGGGATGCGGCGGAAATATGACGCCGGAGTATTATGCGAATCTGTACAGAAGATATCAGACCTATGTGCGACAGTATCATAAGGATGCACCGATCAGGAAAGTGTGCGGCGGACCTAATGTGGCGGACTATTTCTGGACGGAGGAAGTATTAAAGACCTGCTTTGCGAAGCCGCAGCCGGGTGGAGGTAAGGGATTTATGGATGGCCTCTCTCTGCATTATTATGTGCATCCGGGCGGATGGCAGGACAAGGGAAGTGCTACGGAATTTGATGATAAGACATGGTATAAGACGATGGCAAAGGCTGTCTATATTGAGGAGCTGATTGTACGTCATGGCGCGATCATGGACCAGTATGATCCGGAGAAGAAGATCGGTATGATCGTGGACGAATGGGGCTGCTGGTTTGATGTGGAGCCGGGAACGAATCCGGGCTTTCTGTATCAGCAGAATACCATGCGAGATGCGCTGGTGGCAGGGGTATCGCTGAATATCTTCAACAAGCATTGTGACCGCGTGAAGATGGCCTGCATTGCGCAGATGGTCAACGTGCTGCAGTCCGTGATCCTGACGGAGGGGCCGAAGATGCTTCTGACGCCAACTTATCATGTGTTCCATATGTACAGACATCATCAGGATGCGCAGCTGGTGGACAGCTATATCGAGGATAATAAGGCCATCGGTGTGGAGACAGAGTGCCAGGTACCGCTTTTGAGCGAGTCTGTGTCGGTGGATGATGAGGGGTATGTGAATGTGACACTGAGTAATCTGTCCGTAACGGAGGATGTGCCGGTGGAGATGGTATTCGCGCAGCTTCTGCCCGGCGAGGTGACGGCGACGATCCTGCGGGAAGAGATGCATGCTTACAATACATTCGAAGAGCCGGAGAAGGTGAAGGAAGCGGTGTTTGATGCTTACGAGATCAGGGACGGTAAAGTCTGCTTTACGGCTCCGGCATGCAGTGTGATCAGTTTCCGCATAAAATAGATTTCCGATGCGGCTGCGGCAGGATCGCGCCGATTGAGATGAAATGGAAAGAGGCGTATATAAGATATGGAAAAGGAAAAAAGACGCCACTGTCGCAAATGCCTGACAAGAGATATGGATCAGAATGCCTATTTTGAAAATCTGCACACGTATATCCGAAATCTGGATGAAGAACTTAAGGTTGAGAAGCCGCTTTACGAGGAGCGGCTTTCTCTGTGCAGGGATTGTGATCTGCTGCTGGACGGCATGTGCAGGGCGTGCGGCTGTTATGTGGAACTGCGTGCGGTGATGAAGAAGAACAGCTGTCCCTACGACAAGTGGCTTTCACGGCAATGAGGGCGGAGAGGGTCCATTTACAGTAATTTTACCGGACCGGAAATAATCTCCCGCGCTACATACAGAATACTGTCGATTCTGGCATTCATCGTCCATTTTACCAGGGTCAATTCACCGCACTCAATTTCAATACAGGTGATGCAGCGGGGATGTACACAGCTTCCCGTGTTATAGTAGAAGGAAGGCTCCTGCGGGAGCACGGGCCGGTGAGTATGGCCCGTGATCAGGATATGGTGTCTCTCCTCGGCCCATCTGCGCAGATTTTGTTCACATTTCTCCTTCACTTCGTAATTCTTGGCGGCGCTGGTGGGATCCAGGAAACCAAGATTTTCCAGAGGACTCCAGAAATACCGGACCAGGAACCGGGCCAGCGGCCAGAGTGTGGAATTGAGCAGGCTGGCCTGGTGGCCGTGGGTCAGGTAGAGTGACTTTTCAGGAAAAGATTCGGGGCGCAGCACTACGGCCTCCAGAAAGGCCGGATTCTTTCTGCGGACAATGTTATGGTTGCCGTAGAGAAGATACAGCCGGCCCTTTTCTTCAAACCGGGTGAACATGCAGTAGACATCTTCGTGAATTTCGGAGATATTGCGCATTTTTCGGTTCTCCCACAATTCTTCCCCGTCTCCCAGCTCAATATAAGTGAAACCGCTCTGGTAATAATGCTCCAGTGCCGCGTAATAGAGATGCTGGTTCTTTAGAAAGTTGTCTGAGGAGGTGCCCACACCTCTGTGACAGTCGCTGATCAGAGCGTATCGGGAGCATTTGTTTAAGGGCAATACGGTTGCCTGCGCGAAAGCGCGGTCCAGGCGGCTTGTGATACTCATGGATTCCCTCCGTTTACAAATTAACAGGCGTTTAAAATCCCGACTTGCAATTTATTACGGCTTTTTGTGGCGATGCGGACGGCATCTGCGGCAGCCTTTCGGGCGTCGACAGCCGTTTTTTCTGTGGCAGCGCCTGTGGAAGCGGTGCATGCGCATCAGCTTCCGGAAGCAAAAAGGCAGATAGAAATAGAGGTACAATACGCGGTCTTCCGTACAGATGAAAGGCCGGGTGACCCAGAGGAAGAGCCGGCAGTACATTTGGTTCAGACACTGGGAAAGGTGACGGTGGAAGCGGGTAAACAGGCCATAGTGAACGGGCAAAGGACGATGAAAGATGAAAGAAAGACAGAAATTTTGTATGGTGATATTCTCTGCCGGATAGCCTGCAGTGCATAAGCCGTCATGGAAGGCGCTCAGCATTTCCTCATTGGGAAAATAGATGGCGGCTTTCAGACGCAGGTCGCCGGGACGGGAAAAGACGCCCGGCAGAAAGGCGGTCAGCCACCAGTGTTTTTCGGAGAGCTGGACGTAAGTGCCGTCCGCTTCGCTCAGATGCAGAGAGCAGGAGAGCATTTCGTGTTTGTCGGCGGCAGAAAAGTGAGCTACCTGATATTCCGCCTCGGATAACAGTCTGTCGGCATGATAGATACCGATCTCAGCGCCGGTGTTGATGCCGTACTGGCCTTTCCAGAATTCGATCAGCCATGTTTTTCCATGATAGTCGAAGTAGACCGGAAGGGAGTCGAAGACCATCTGGAAACGGGGAGCCATATAGTCATAGAACCATGTGTAGCCGGCGGATTTCTGCCACGCGTCAAGGGTGGAAGAGAAGAAACCGCAGCAGCAGTGGAAGACGTAGCCGAAAGGCTCCGCCAGTTCCTCTAACAGCGAACATTTTTGACATTTATCCATACATTTGATTTTACAGATGATCTTTTTTCTGCGGAAATGGCAGAAGAGCATGCCAGAAAGGGCAAACAGCAGCAAGATAAACAATGCAACGTACATAATGTATAACCTATAATCCTATGTGGTTTTGCTCTATTTTATGCTGAGAAATGGAATGAGGTTACTGCATTGTCTGTCCGGACGGCAGTTCTTTTTATTTAGAAATATGAGATTGATTGAAGATTTTTCCTTCTTTGTTTCGTTTTTACAGGAAAGAGGATTCAAAACAGGCTTCCATTTCGAAATTGGGGTTACGTATAGTAAACGACATAACAAATTTCTGTTTCCGGTTCCGGCCAAAGCCATATACGGGAGCTTTTGCAGGACCGAAAACGAAATTTTTAATGTCGTTAACTATAGAAGGAGGAAAAGAATATGAGAATGATGAGGGCATTGTTGTATGCCGTTTCAATCATGCTGCTGATGACGTATCTTACCGGATGTTCGGCGGTAGTGACGTCGGCGATGGAGCACGAGGAGAGGGAAGAAAAAGAGATGGAGGAATTGTCGGAATTGTCGGGATTCTGCCCGGAGGAGGGAGAGTTGGACGGGAATCAGGAGTTTCCGGGGGTCATGGATTGCTGGCCGGAAAGTATTTCTCTGGAAGATGGGGGGATGACTGCGAAACCGCTCTGTATTGACTTTGAGGTGGAAGAAGCGATGCATGTTTCCGTATCGTGTATGACGACAGGAGGAGAGCTGCAGGTAAAGATCCTGAGCGAAGACAGGCAGCACATCTATTTTGATGAAAAGAACCCTCAGGGAGATTATGAGGTGTCGATTGATGAGGCTGGTATCTGTTATCTGGAGATTTACGCGGAGGATCATAGAGGAAGTATCCGGATGACGCCTGTAAAGGAATAGGAATAGAGATTTCGATAATGGCAAAGTTATTGGAGAAGCAATTGCAGGATGAGAAAAACAGAGAAGTGAAACTTTCTGTCCGCATGATTCGTATTAATGGTAAAGGAACCAGGATTTCCTTGTGAGAGTAAAAGAAAGGAAGGAACGAAGAAATGAGTGTGAATGCGGTAAACCATGCGAGTGGGGCATCCTGGCAGCAGGATTCTGTTAAGCAGACGGAGAAGAGCGAAGAGAAATTCGAAAAGAAGGTGATGACCTGTGTCAGCGCCGGAGGGCAAAAGTGCATGCTTCGGTCAGATGCACTGATGTCTTATGCCAGTCCGCAGACGGGAGAATCGATTAATATCTACAAAGCGGATAATTATTCCAGGGAGAATCCGATCTATATTATTATGGGGCTGGATGCGGAGGGAAATGAGTTCAAAAAAGAGATCGATGCTTCCGAAATCAATCCTGCACACTGCAATTATAATGAACTGATGGTATTAAATATAGAAACAGGACATACTTCGGACCGGGATCGTCTGCATGCGGTGGCTGTGCGCGACAAGGCGGGGATAAAGAGCTTTTTTGAGCAGAAAGATTATGTTGCCTGCATAAAGGCAGTGATGCAGGACCAGATGACCATGGGAAACTGGTCCTCCTATCTGTCCTATAGTAAATGGCTGCAAAGCCTTACGAGTCGGTCGGTTCTGTAAAACGTGTGATATGAATGGTGAGGCGGGGCAGGATTTCTGCCCCTGGGATCCTGGATGAAGTTAAGACCGGATCTGAGACCGGATCTGTCTGTATTGTATTTAAAATAATTGGTATGTAACAGCTGGCAACACTGGCAACAAAAAAGAACTTTACTGGTTTAGTAAAGTTCTTTTTTTGTGATGCAGGAAAAGAGACTTGAACTCTCATGGT
>OFFJ01000679.1_pt1 | contig 27541 bp, 25 predicted proteins | sample 1521261 | NCBI WGS metagenome assembly OFFJ01 (sample SAMEA3504122, study PRJEB24116) | mouse gut metagenome | biome: mouse gut; feature: mouse-associated habitat; material: faeces | place: Denmark | collected 2011 | reverse complement strand
AGAGCAGGGGTACCGCTCAATCATCTGATTTGATGATTTTGCGACACCCCCTTCAAACTATGCTGTCCAATGGTCCTTACCTCCTATTGTATTTTTGATTCCATTATCATTAGTACATTGGCCCTTCCTCCTGTGTTGTTTTTGGAATCTGTTGCTTGATCTCTTCTGTATGATTTTATTATAACAGGTATTTTCTATTTGTCAACACATTTTTTCAATTTTCTATTATTTTTTTCAATATTCCCATGCACTTGTCAAATTTTGGAATTATTCGACAAATATTGACCATGTTTTCAGGTAACGAAAACCCGGAAGGGGAGCATACCTCTCTTTCCGGCGCCGGAGCGCGCAAAAGCCTGCCCGGTATGGCGCCCATCCCCGGCAGGCTTTCTCTTCGGCATATCTCCGCGCCTATAGCTGCGCGATTACAAAAATATCGTAGATAGCTTTGATGGCGCTCTCAAAATCCTCATTGGTCACGCCGATGATGATATTTAACTCGGAAGAACCCTGGTCAATCATCTTAACATTGATATTGTTATGGGCCAGAGCGGAGAAAATGCGGCCCGCCGTGCCCCGGGTGGACTTCATGCCCCGGCCCACCACGGCCACCAGAGCCAGATCGGACTCGATCTCTATGGCCTCCGGCTCCGCCAGGCGGTGAAGGGCGGCCACCACCTTCTGCTCCTTACGCATGAACTCATCCTGGTGGACAAACACCGTCATGGTGTCAATGCCGGACGGCACATGCTCAAAGGAAAGGCCGTTGTCCTCAAAAGCCTGCAGTACCTTGCGTCCGAAACCGATCTCCGAGTTCATCTTGTCTTTCTCGATGTTCACGGAGCAGAAGCCCTTCTTGCCGGCGATGCCCGTGATTACGAAGCGGGACTTCTGGCAGGTGCTGCCCACAATCCAGGTGCCGTCGTCCTCCGGGGCATTGGTATTGCGGATGTTGATGGGAATACCCTGCTGGCGCACCGGAAAAATGGCGTCCTCATGGAGCACCGGAACTCCCATGTATGCCAGTTCCCTGAGTTCCCTGTATGTAATCACGTCAATGGCCTCCGGCCTTTCTATGATACGGGGATCCGCAATCAGGAAGCCGGATACATCGGTCCAGTTCTCATACACATCCGCCTTGATGGCCTTGGCCACAATGGAACCGGTGATATCCGACCCCCCTCTTGAAAAAGTCTTGATCCTGCCGTCCGGCATCGAGCCGTAAAAGCCGGGGATCACCGCGGACGCACAGCCCGCCAGCCGGGCGGAAAGAACCTCGTTGGTCCTGTCCCCGTCAAAGTCACCGTTTTCGTCAAAAAAGATCACCTGAGACGCATCCACGAAAGTAAAGCCCAGATACGCCGCCATGATGATACCGTTCAGGTACTCGCCCCGGGATGCCGCATAGTCGCTGCCGGCTTTTTCCAAAAACATCCGCTCTATCTCGGCAAACTCTTCCTCCAGGGACAGAGGCAGTTCCAATCCATCGATTATCTGCTGGTAACGGTCCCTGATCGCCTGCAATTCCGCGCGGAAGTCCTGATCCGCGTCCGCCAGAGCATAGCAGCCGTAAAGCATGTCTGTGACTTTGGTGTCCCCGTCGTCGCGCTTGCCCGGCGCGGACGGCACCACGAATTTCCTCTCTTCATCCTCCCGGATGATGCTGCCCACCTTCTTAAACTGCTCGGCGCTGGCCAGGGAACTGCCGCCGAATTTCACAACCTTTCTCATGATACCTGCCTATCCTCTCTCCTCACAATATTCTATGCTTTTCAGACTTGTGCCAACATTCATATGCCGCCGCGCACCGCCGGTCAGCTTCCTCATATGATTCTGTCCCGTTCAGGTTAAACGCCTGTGCTACTCCAGACGTATCCTGCCCAGGGCCTTCTCACCCAGCGCCTCATACCTGGAGGCGAATTCCTTTTCCTTCATGGGAGGGATGAGATAGCCGCAGTCCTGCGTACGGCCTTCCACCCGGATCCGCTCCGCTTTGGGGAACGCCTTCTCCACCTCCGCTGCGGCATCCGCCACGGCCCGCAGAAAGAATCCTCTCTCCACATCGCCGATCTCCACCAGCCTGGCCTCTTCCTGATTCCAGAAGCACATGATGGTCTTGCCCTGATGTCTGGCGCAGTCCACCACATCGGATACCACTGCGCTGGCGGTGGGCAGCTTGCCCGCCCCTTTCCCGTAATACATGGAATCTCCCAGCATATTGCCCCGCACACACACCGCGTTAAACACGCCGCTCACCATATACAGGGGGTTCTCCGGGCCGATCATACAGGGAGCCACCATGGCCAGCGTGCCCTCCGGCGTATCCTTGCTCATGGCCAGCAGCTTAATGGAGCGGCCCAGCGCCCGGGCATAGACAAAGTCATCCGCCGTGATCCCGGTTATGCCCTCCGTATAAATATTCTGATAGGACACGTTCTGCCCCGTCATAAGAGAGGACAGGATGGCAATCTTGCGGCAGGCGTCGTACCCCTGGATATCCGCCTCCGGGTTGCGCTCCGCATAGCCCTTTTCCTGGGCTTTCTTCAGAGTGGCGGCAAAATCCGCCCCCTCCTTTTCCATCTTGGTCAGGATATAGTTGGTGGTGCCGTTCAGGATACCCGTGACGGCCTCCAGTTTCTCCGCCGTCAGGGAATAGTTCAGAGGGCGGATAATGGGAATGCCGCCTCCCACGCTTGCCTCAAAGAGATAATTGCAGTTGTGCTCCCGGGCGATCTGCAGCAGTTCAGGGCCATGACCGGCTACCAGTTCCTTGTTGGAGGTACACACGCTCTTGCCCTTCAGCAGGGCAGCCTTAGTGAAGTCGTATGCCGGCTTGATGCCGCCCATGGTCTCGCAGATAATGGACACTTCCGGATCATCCAGTATGATATTCACATCGTGTACCACCTTCTGCTCGTAGGGGTCCCCCGGGAAATCCCGCAGATCCAGAATATACTTAATCTCCAGTTCCGCTGCGGACTTTTTGTTCACCATATCCTTATTCTTTTCGATAACCTCCACCACACCGCTGCCCACGGTGCCATATCCCAAAACAGCTACATAGATCATATCTCCCTCACATTCTGCCGCCTCAGCAGCCCTTTCGTTTTCGGCTTTGCACAACCTATTCCTTCGCCAGGATCTTCACATGGCGCACGCCCTTCTGACTCTCCAGTTCCTGAATCATCCGGGCCACGTCCCCGGTGGTCTGTAAGATCTGTATACTGACGCTCAGGGACGCGGCCCCGTTTATGGGGATACTCTGGTGGATGGTCAGGATATTCCCCCGAAAATCAGCAATGATTTTCAGCACATCCGACAGCAGTCCCGGCCTATCCTCCACCTGCATGGTCAGAGTAATGGTCGTCCCCCGGGCGTTGTCATGGAGTTCAAAGATATCGTCCTTATACTTGTAAAAAGAACTCCTGCTGATCCCCACCGCGTCCACGGCGTCCTGTATGGTTCCCACCTTCTCCGACTCCAGAAGGCCCTTGGCTTCCACCACTTTCAAAAGCACCTCCGGGATTGCCTTCTGCCGCACCATATAATACTTGACATTTTCCTTCATGATGTACTTCTCCCGCGCACATTTGTGCGTCAATGGAAGATATTGTACCACAAGTAAAGTCTGAACGCAAGGTTTTTAGTGAAAAAAACGAAAGTGCCGCTACTGGGCAAAAATGCCGTTGTATTCTTCCACTTTGCCGGAGAGCACCTCGTAAATATGCTTGAGGCCGCCCAGATACTCATGGGAGGGATCCTCGTAGGGTACGCCGCTCTCCACCTGTTTGATCATCCATTCAAAAGCCTGCAGCAGGCCGTTGAAATCGCCCGCGTACACCTGGCGGCTGGACAGGGATTCCTGCATCAGCTGATTGTTGTCGCTCACCGCCTCGGCATAAGCCGCCGCCGTCTCCTGCATCTCCTCAAACAGCGGGTAGATCGGGGTCAGATCCAGTTCCGTCAGATTGTAATCGTCTATGCCCTGCTCATAGATCTGATCCAGGATCTGGGAAGAAAGCGTGAGCATATGGCTGAAGTTATAAGCAATGAGCCGCCCTTCCTCCTGCATTTTCACCTCCTGGGCCGCGCTTCTCTCATCGGCGATAACATCCAGCTCCGCCAGAAATTGATCGGCGTAAGTGGTGAACTCCTGCAGACATGCCATCAGCCGGATGTGATTGTCCTTGGGCTGCTGGTACTGGTTTTCCTCATAGGTATACTCAGAATCATCGATTGCGTTGAAAGTCTCTATAATCTCCCGCATGGAGGGAAGCATGGATTCCACCAGTCCGTCCAGAGTCTCAAATGCGGGCTCCATGCCGCACACCACTTCCGCATCCTCCACCGCGTCCATATTAAAGCCGGTGATCCGATATCCGTAACTGTATTCCGCGTCCTCCCGGAAGCGGAACTCCTCCGCGGTGTCCACCACCAGGAAATAGTTGTTGATATCATCCATGATCTCCACGATGGTATTATTCAGCTGCACATAGATATTGAATTTGAGCAGATCCATGGTCTCCGGGTCAAGGCCCAGTTCATTCAGCCCGTCTGCGGCGCCTTCCCCGGAAGTACTATTTATATCCGTGACGTCCCCGCCATCGGTACTTTCCTGGGTCTGGCCATTTTCCCCGGACTGCTCCTCCTCCCGGGTATAGCCTTCCATGTCAAGGCCCCTGTCCACCGCTCCGCCCACCTGGGCGCCTGTGCCGCAGGCGGCCAGGCACAGGGATACGACGCAGGCCAGCGCCAGGCCGCCTGTTTTATAATGTTTCATCTCAGCACCTCTTTTCGATATATTCGGGCAAACCGCCTTGTCAAAACTCCCATCGGGCTGCATTGTCCTTAAGCAGCCCGATGAGCAGCACATCAGGCCAGCGGGTATTTATCGGTCAGTTCCTGTACGATGGCCCTCGCCTCGGGCACTTTCTCCTCGCCGCCCTTGATAATCATGGCGATGGCCTCCGCGATCCTGTCCATATCCTCCGTGTTCATGCCCCGGGAGGTCACGGCGGGGGTGCCCAGACGCACGCCGCTGGTCACAAAGGGAGACTGCGGATCGTTGGGGATGGTATTTTTGTTGCAGGTGATATGAGCCGCATCCAGCAGCTTCTCCACCGCCTTGCCCGTCAGTCCGTAGCCGGTCAGATCCACCAGCATCAAATGATTGTCCGTGCCGCCGGATACGATTCGGATGTCCCGGCTCATCAGCCCTTTGCACAGCGCCTGCGCATTGTCAACGATGCCCTGCTGGTAAGATTTGAACGCATCGGTAAGCGCCTCCTTAAAGCACACCGCCTTGGCGGCGATCACATGCATCAGAGGGCCGCCCTGGATGCCGGGGAAGATGGCTTTGTTAAAGTTATACTTGTCCGCCGCCTCTTTGTTGCAAAGAATCAGACCGCCCCTGGGGCCCCGCAGGGTCTTATGGGTGGTGGTGGTCACCACATCCGCGTAGGGAATGGGGCTGGGATGCAGGCCTGCGGCCACCAGCCCGGCGATGTGAGCCATGTCCACCATCAGCACGGCGCCCACTTCATCGGCCACCTCCCGGAATTTCTTGAAATCTATGGTTCTGGCATATGCGGAGGCTCCGGCGATGATCATCCTGGGCTTCGCCTCCAGCGCGATCCTGCGCAGTTCGTCATAGTCAATAAAGCCCTCTGCGTTGACGCCGTAGGGCACAATGTGGAAGTATTTTCCCGACATGTTCACCGGGCTGCCATGAGTCAGATGTCCGCCGTGATCCAGGTTCATGCCCATGATGGTGTCCCCGGGCTTACAGACCGCGAACTGCACCGCCATATTGGCCTGGGCCCCGGAATGAGGCTGCACATTGGCGTAGTCACAGCCGAAGAGTTCCTTGGCCCTGTCGATGGCCAGATTCTCCACCACATCCACACAGTCGCAGCCGCCGTAGTATCTCTTGCCGGGATATCCTTCCGCGTATTTGTTGGTCAGCGGGCTGCCCATGGCGGCCATCACGGCCTTACTCACCCAGTTCTCGGACGCGATCAATTCAATGTGGCTGTTCTGCCTGGCCTGTTCGTCCTCAATGGCCTGTGCGATCTCCGAATCAACTTTTCTCACTTCTTCCAATGAATACATATGCTCTCCTCCTGCTTTCGCTGTTCTCAAAATGCAAATTCACCTAGAAGTATAACATATCCTTGCGAGTTTGCAAGATTTTTCTGCCATAGCGGCCCAGATTATGCCCGGGAGACAGTCTTGCGGAAATAAGGGAAACATGGTAAAATCAAGACGTTAAAACGTAGCATAAAAAATGGGAATATGCGGCACTCTAAATCGGAGGAGACAATGGAGAGAACCTTTCATTTCATATTAAATCCCGTATCCCGCTCCGGCAAGGGGCGGAAGCTGTGGGACAATGTGATCGAGCCCTATCTGCAGGCGGCCCGGGTACAGTATGAGGCCCATTTTTCCAGAGAGGCGGGGGATATTACCCGCCTGGCCCGGGAGATCACTTCCGCTCCCGGAACCGGGCTCTGCCATCTGGTGATTCTGGGAGGAGACGGCACCATAGACGAGGCGCTGCAGGGAATCAGCGATCTTGCCCGGGTGGCACTGGGGTATATCCCCATCGGCTCCGGCAATGATTTTACCCGGGATATGCCCATTCCCCGTGACCCTCTGAAAGCGTTGAAGCGGGTCCTGGAAGCAAAAGAAACCACTGCCGTGGATATCGGCGTCACCACCTACGGGGACGGTTCCAGCCGCCGCTTTATTGTCAGCAGCGGCATAGGTTTTGACGCCGCCGTGTGCGAGGAGACCAACCGCTCGGAGATGAAAGGCTTCCTGAACAGGCTGGGACTGGGCAAGCTGACCTATCTGGGGATCGCTCTGAAACAGCTTTTTGCCAGCAAAGCCGTATCCTGTCAGATCCGGCTGGACGGGGGCGAACCCATATCCATTCGGAAAATCCTGTTCGTAGCTTTTATGAATCATATGTATGAAGGCGGTGGGTTTAAGTTCGCGCCCCGGGCTGACTACCGGGACGGCCTGCTGGATCTGTGCGTGGTGGGAGATCTGTCCAAAGCGCTGATCCTGGCAGCCCTGCCCACCGCTTTTATGGGCAAACACTATATGTTCCGGGGCATCACGGCCTATCGGGCACAAAAAGTGGAGATTCAAACCTCCGCCCCTCTGTGGGTGCATACGGACGGGGAAGTAGCCCTCCGCAGCGACCGATTGGTGGTGACCTGCCAACGGCACGCATTGCAAATGTATATCTGAAGAAAATCTAAATATTGCTTTGCATTTTCTTAATTTTGAACTTTTCCTCTTGAAAAAAAACATATTTGTGCTATATTTAGGGACATTAATACATGCTTTTATGCGATGCAAATGTGGAACTACAGTCAGTCAGGAGGAAAGAATACCCATTATGGAAAAAGCTAAGAACTTCTATATGAAATACCGGCACGGCATCCCTCTGGTGCTTTACGGGATACTATATATGACCTGGTTCTGCTATCTGGAGCGGACGGTGACCAAGCATTACCATGTGATCCATATGGCCATTGACGACCATATCCCGTTTTGCGAAGTGTTTATCATCCCATACTTTTTATGGTTTCTGTATGTGAGCGCCGTGGTACTGTACCTTTTCTTCAGAAGCAAACCGGATTACTGGAAAGCCTGCATCTTTCTGTTTACGGGGATGACTATTTTCCTGCTGGTATCCACCCTGTGGCCCAACGGGCATCACCTGCGGCCCTACGCCCTGCCCAGAGACAATATTTTCACCCGGATGGTGACCCATCTGTGGAGGACGGATACCCCCACCAACCTGTGGCCCAGCATCCATGTGTACAATTCCATCGGCGCTCATGTGGCCCTGTGCCGCTGCCGGCTGGGAAAAAAGCGCTGGCTGCGGAACTCGTCGCTGGTGTTGTGCGTCTCCATCATCCTGTCCACCATGTTCCTCAAACAGCACTCCCTGTTTGATGTGCTCACCGGCCTGGGCCTGGCCTCCGCCATGTATGTACTGGTCTATCGCCAGGACCTGATCGCGAATCTGAAAGGGGTATTGCGGGGAAGGGGAGATTCCAGCCCCCAGGCCCAGGGTTAATACGAAATTTCCATTTCCGGGACAGTCCTTCGGCCCATAAAAGATCTGTCACCGATCCTGTTCTATCAATAATAAAGGCCGCCCTTTCAGCAAAGGGCGGCCTTTCCGATGTGTTGCACCTTTATTCGGATTGATACATTTTCATCAGTTAAACTTAAAGATTTTCTGACAGATATGGTAGGCGTCCACCGCCAGCCTGCGGCCTCCTTTGCCGGGAAGATTCATGGCCGCCCCCATGATGCCCCGGCGCATGGAGCCGAACAGTTTCTTATCCCTGCTCTTCAAATACTCCCACAGTTCCTTCTTCATGGCCAGGTGTTCTTTTGTGCCGGAACGGAGCAGCAGTACACTGGAGACGGTGGTAATGATCTCCAGATAATTGTACATATACTGATACAGACGCCTGTCTTCCCTGATCTCTTCACCCCGCTCCGTGAAATAATCAATCATACGCTTGTTCACATAAATCTGCTGGTCAATGCGGGAAATCATAATGCTCTCATTCACCGACTGGTCTTCCCGGCCAATGTAGTATCGGTAAAAATTCACGTCCAGATAATACAGGTTTTCCACATAGGGCAGAGGCTCAAATACATAGAGATTGTCCACATAAAAAGTGTGTCCGGGCAGCTTCAGGCCACATTCCCGAAGCAGCTTGGTGCGGAAGATCACCGAATGCATCAGGATATAATGCCCCTTGGTAAAATGATGGCAGTCCTCCCAGGTAAACAACTGGTTCTCGGGCAGAATATGCCGATAATTCATAACCTTCTTACGTTTTTCCCCCTCTTTCTCATAGACAAAGTTGCAGATCAGCATGTCCAATACCCTGTTTATACCGGTCTGCTCCCGCAGCGTATCCAGTACCTGGCGATACGCTTCTTCCTTGACCCAGTCATCGCTGTCCACCACTTTGAAATAAAGGCCTGTGGCATTCTCAATACCTGCGTTCACCGCAGCGCCGTGTCCGCCGTTTTCCTGGTGTATCACCTTCACAATGGTGGGATATTGGGCTGCGTACGCATCCGCGATTTCCGCCGTGCGGTCCTTTTGCGAACCGTCGTCCACTATGATGATCTCCACGTCCTCGCCGCCGGGCAGCAGGGAATCAATACATTTGCGCATATAGTTCTCTGAGTTGTAGCAGGGGATTGCAATGGATAATAGCTTCATGTCTTTTACTCCTGTTCCGATTCATACTGTTCTTATTTCTATCTGATTGCATTTTCAAAGCCGGCCTATTCTTCCCGGTCTCCATGTGGGTTCCCGGATGAAGTTTCCTGTTTCCGGACGATATCCAGGCAGGGCAGATAGGCGGCAAACGCAGAAGGGATAGGATAACGCTCCCTGGTCTCCTCCGGCTCCACATACAGCCAATCCTCCGTCTCCCGGCTGCAGCCCCTGGGTTCCAGCCCGTCTACCCGGATCCTGTACCCCCACATATGCCATTCCCTGTGGGTGAAAACATGTCTGCTGTCCGCCAGGCGCTGAATTCGCAGGATTTTCAGCCCGTTTTCCGTCAGATAACGGGTGACTTCCCTGGCCGACCTGTGGCCGTCCAGGCTGGGCAGTTCATACAGCCCCGCCAGCAGCCCCCTGGCCGGACGCCTGCGAAGCACGGCCCGGCTGCCGTCCTGTATGACCAGGACGGTTCTCTCTTCTATAATCCGCGGTTTCTTTGCCGCCTTCTTGGGATAATCCTGCTCACAGCCGTCCTGATGTGCCATGCAGAGAGCCGCCAGAGGACATTCTCCGCAGCCTGGCCGGCCTCCGGGAACACATACCAGTGCGCCGATCTCCATCAGGGCCTGGTTATAATCCCCGGGCCGAGAAGCACTCATGGCCTCCCCCAGTTCCCGCTCCACCCGCTGTCTTACCCTGGGGTCCGTGATCTCTCCGTCGTCCATCCGCAGCCGGGACAACACCCTGAGCACATTGCCGTCCACTGCCGGCTCCTTTTTCCCAAATGCGATGGAGGCAATGGCTCCGGCGGTGTAGCTTCCGATCCCTTTCACCCCCATCAGTTCCCGGCGGCTGCCGGGCATCTGTCCGCCGTATTCCTCCATCATCTGCAGGGCGGCGGCCTGTAGATTGCGCGCCCGCGAGTAATAGCCCAGACCTTCCCACAGCTTCAAAAGTCTCTCCTGGGGGACCTGGGCCAGGCTGGCGACATCCGGCAATTCTTCCATAAACCGGCGGTAATACGGCTTCACCGCCTCCACCCTGGTCTGCTGGAGCATGATCTCGGAGACCCACACATGGTAGGGGGTGGGATCTTCCCGCCATGGAAGAATTCTCCTGCTACTATCATACCATTTCAGAAGCGGCTCCGCAATCGCAGACAGTCCCCCTTTTCTTAGGTTTTCCTTAATATTTTCTGAAATGCCGTTAAATTTTTCCAAAGATGGGGAAAGGCCCTCCAAATACACGGGAACGGCGTCCCCTATCTCAAGACTGTCCGGAGTCACACGGCAGTCGTAAGCCAGGACCCGCACTCCGGCCCCGGCCGCCTGCCGCAGCGCCTCCGCGAACTCCGGGTGGGTCACTGCGTTGGGGATCAGATGGCTCACCCCTTTCATTTGAATCACAAAGAGCACACAGGCCTCATATCCCTCCTGCCGGGCCCGTACCAGTTCTTCCACATGCTTTACCGCCCGCTGGGAGGGAGCATCGGGAAAACGCGCCTCCCCGTCTTCCTCCAGGGTAACGCCCTTGACCTCCATAAAAATTTTCTCCGAGGCGGTCTCAATGTAAAAGTCAATGCGGGAACTGCCGTATGTGGTCTCCGGCCTGACGGACACCAGATCCGGGAAAAGCTGCTTCTCCCAAAGCCACTCCAGCACTGCCCGATTGGGCGCCTGAGAGTCCATATTGACCATGCGCCCCTGCTTTTCCACCGCCACCAGGTCATAGGCCGTGCTGCGCCCGGGATTACCGCTGCGTTCCAGATAAACGGTGGCCCCGGGCAGAAGCAGTTCCCGGCAGCGGCCCGTGTTTTTCACATGTACCTTCTCCCGCCTGCCTTCAATCTCCACATATGCCACAAAACGATTGGGGCGCTCCTCAAAACGCCCCTTGACAATGTTCTCGTATTTCATGTTTTTCCCCATCCCGCCCCGCTTCGGGGTACGGCACACAATCTGCTCACACCAGACGCTTGATCTCAAATCGTTCTTTCATCATCAGGCACTGCTTCAATTCCTCATAACGCTGTTCCACATCGTCGCCCTCCACTTCAATATCGCAGCACAGGGACATGGTGGTGATCATCTCATTGGTAATCCGGTGATGCAGGGCCGCCAACACGTTCAGACGCTGCTCGTAGGTACGGGCGTCCAGGAACTCCAGCACCATGGGATCCAGGCCCGGCTCCTCCTGCCGGGGTTCTGCCGTCTGAAGTTCCGGTTCTGCCTCATGGGGTTCTGTCGCCTGAAGTTCCGGTTCTGTCCCATGGGATTCTGCCGTCTGAAGTTCCGATTCTGTTCCACGGGGTTCTGCCGCCTGGTCTTTTCCGGCTTCGTCTCCCCGGTGGGCGGTATTCAAAATATACCCTCCGCCGTTTCCCGGCTCCTGTGGCAATACCTCCCGCGGCGGCCCGTCCTGATACCCCCCGCTCTGCCTCCGTGCCCCGTTCGGACTCTGGAGTTGAAAGCGGAATTCCTGTTCCGCCTCCGGGTACCTGACCCGGTCCACCGGGCCCGCAAACATCTCCAGAGGTCTGGCGTAAATCTTAAACTCCCCATACATTGCCTGATATATTACCAACTGCTCCCCGGTCTCGGTATGTTCCGCCACCGTCAGCACCTGGTATAGTCCCCCCTTAAAATGTCTGTAAATCTCCTGTGCCCTGGGTACAAATATCTCCGCCATCTCTCTGCCTCCTGCTCTTTTTAGATCGGGATGTCCTCTGCATCCCTCTGCGTACTGCCTTTCCCAATCCTGGGGCAGACCGGGGTCACCGCAGCATCTGCGCCGAAAAGCTGCAGCCCGGCACGAAAAAGCCCATGTCCTCTATCTCCCCTAATACTTCCGCCTGGATCTCTTCTCCCTGCCTGTCCAGGGTACCATGATGTACCAGCACTCTGTAACTGCGCCGGCCGTCATGATCCACTATACGGCTTAAAGTTACGCCGCTGCTGCGGTAACCGCGCTCCTCCAGAAACTGCCTCACACGGCCCACGTACTCCCGCTCCAACTGCTCATAGTATGCCTCCCGGGCCTTCCAAGTATCCGCCGCCTGACTCCTGATACCGCCCAGGACGCAGATCCCCACAGCCATCCCCAGCACCGTTGCCGCCAATCCCCATAATATACGATCCGTCCATGATTTGCCCATCCTTACCTCTTTCCTGCATACCCGGAGAACCGCTGCGGCTTTTTCCGGCCGGACTTTGCTGCTGCCGCCTCATGGCTCCGGCCAGGCTTGCTCCTCCGCCCTGGCTTTCATGGAATATCCGCTCTCTGATTCCGTTTGCTCCGAACAAGTATGCATGTCCTGTATTCATGGGCTAATCATAACGAACCATATGTCCCATAAACCTCCCTCAAAATTCCTTTGCCCAATATTTTCCCCAGATTACTTCTCCCTCTGCGGTAATGCCCGCCAGGCAGACGCCTTCCCGGCTGTTTTCAAAGTCATAACAATGAAATACAAGGGCCCTATCCCGGGGCAAATCCTCCGGCAGAGGCCCAAATTCTCCCTGGACCTGTCGATTGTCCTCATGGTTCAGCCGCAGCCACTCCCAAGTCGCAGCCGTCCCCTGCTCTTCCCGATCCAAATACATAGCAAGGGGACAGGGCTCCCCCTCTTCCCCCGCATAGGGCTGGGGGGAAAACACAGGCCATCCCTCCAGAAAAAACATACGCCGCACCGCCATATAATGCATACGGTAAGAATCCCTGCCCCACTCGCTCTTACGGAACACCTGGGCGCCATCCCGCATATGGTGCACAAAAAAATATTCCCCTGACATCGGATCCCGGAAGGGCACCCCATGTCCCGGTCCACGGAAACCCGCGAACTGCCAGCCGGGCTCATCCTCTGCCGCCCGGGGATTTTCCGAACGGAACCGATAACTCCCTGCCAGTTTCATCCCCCAGCCTCCGCCGTCCAGACTGCGTCCCTGGTAGTCCAGATAGGGACCGGTGATCTCCCGGCTGCGGCCCACCCGCACATCGTAATCATCCCCCAGCCATCCGTAGGACAGAAAGAGATAGTAATACCTCTCCCGGGGATGAAAGAGCACCGCCGCCCCCTCAGGGCCGTCAATATACGAGTTCTCAGGCTTTTTCGCGATTCTCTTTCCCTGATAACGCGGGTCGGGATTCACCGGCATCCCTGTGGCCGGATCCAGTTCCTTCAGAAAAATACCACCAAAAAAGGAACCGTAGATAAAATATTTCCTGCCGTCCGGCGTGTCCGCCACATGGGCGTCAATGGCGTTGGGTTCCGTATCCGGCGTATGCCAGGTGTCCATGACCACCCCCCGGTTCTCAAAAGGCCCCTCCGGGCGGTCTGCCACCGCCAGCCATATACGGGACTCGGAGCTTCCAAAGGCCCTGGTAGCGGAATAATACATGCGGTACTCGCCGCCGGCACGCTCCACATAGGGGGCCCAGAAGCCCCCTGTAGGCTTATATCCGGGGCCGTTATCCCGCCCCTGGAGGATGGCCTGTTCCGACAGAGCGTATCCCACAAATTCAAAATGTACCAGATCCCTGCTCCTGCGCACCGGGATTCCCTGGCGGTAAGGGGAAACCAGAGCCGCGTCTGTACTGTAGGAGTAATACATCCCGCTGACAGGATCGTACATCATGGAGGGGTCATGTGACTCAAAACAGGGATTTTCGCCCCGGTTGTGCAGATTCAGACAGAATCCTGGTTCCATACATTCCTCCCTACTGGCGGTTGAAATAGTCGATCCCGCCGTCGGCAATAAAATAGGTCCTGATATAGCCATCCGTGGAAACCACCACAAATTCATTGGTGGCCTCCAGGAAATACACATCGTCATTATCCTCGGCTTCCAGTTTGTGCAATGCGTCCGGGTGATGAATCACTGCATTCGCCGCCTCTACATATTCCTCCAGACTGGCAAAGCCCATTTCCATCCCATGCTTTTCATAGTGCTGGTTCAGAAGGCGCTCATTGCGGAAAGAGTACACCGTTTCCCGGGCGTCCTCCAGCCAGTCGGCAGACTGCGCCTCCTCCAGAAGGGTCTCCAGGGCATTGTCCGCACCGGCTTCCGAAGCGGTACCCAATCCCGGCACGCCGTCTCCGTCAAAAAGCCGCGTCCCGCCAAGTAACAATATGATAACCACTGCCAGCACGCTGCCCAGCAGAGTCTGTTTTTTTCCTCTTCCCGATTTTTTATCTGCCATTGTCATACTCCTGTATAAAAATATGCCAGCACACTAGCATGCCTCCTCAAATACCGACAGAATCAGTATTTCCACACTCATCACATCGTTCATGCGCCCGGTTTTCACCGCTTCCTCCGCCTCCACGCACTTGGTCAGGGCCTGCCGCAGCACGGCAGACTTAAACCGGGACGCCTGGCTCAGATATTTGCCCACTGCAAAGGGCGGAACCCCCAGGCCGGAAGCCATCTCCTTGTTGGAAAGACCTTTGCTCTTCATGGCCCTGGCCTGGAGCAGCAGATTGCACTGTCTGGCAATCAGAAACAGAATCCGCATGGGCGGTTCTTTTAAAGTCAGCAGGTCATAGTAGAGTTGCAGCGCGTCTTTCCGGCGCTTTTCCGCAATTGCCGTCACCATGTCAAAAATATGGTTGGATACCCGGGTGGTACAGACTGCCTCCACATCCCCGGGTTCCACCACCTCCCTGTCCATACAGTAGCAGACCAGCTTTTCCAGCTCCATTTGAATGTTTTCCATATCCGTGCCTGTTTTATTCAGCAGCTGCAGCACCGTGCTTTCAGCGATCTTTTTTCCTTCTTTTCCCAGGACGCCCGCCACCCAGCGCTTCAGGGTCTTTTCATCCTGGGGGGCAAATTCCACCGCGCAGCCCTGGGACTGCACCGCTTTGTACAGCTTGCTGCGCTTGTCCACCTCCGCCTCCGTAAAGATCAGCACGGTGGATTCGTTCTGGTTCTTTAAGTATTCCGCCATTTGCTCGCCCCCGGACTTGAAAAGGCCGCTGTTGTCCATAAAGATCACCCGGCGCTGGGCCAGAAAGGGCAGGGTCTCCGCCAGGTCGATGACTTCACCCACGGACAGGTTTTTGCCCTCGTAAAAATGATTGTTCATATTGTCGTCCGGGGCGCACAGCGCACTTTTCAGCTTATCCCGGTACTGGCGCTTTAAGTAACGCTCCTCCCCGAAAAGTAGGTACACGGGCTGAAACTGCCCTGATTTGATATCATTCTGTATCCGCTGCATGGGCTTCCTCCAAATTATAGGCGTCGGATTTTCCGTCAGACCTATTATATTGCATTTGTCCGGCAATGGCAATATCCGATTCGCCGGTATTCCGGAAGGCTACAGGGCCAGCTTCCCCACCCCCGGAGCCAGCTTCCTCACCCCCAAATACACCCCCGCTCCCAGACATCCTCCCAGAAAGTTCAGCAGCAGGTCGTCCACATCCACGCTGCGGCCGGTGAAAAGCTGACATGCCTCGATCAGAACCGGCAGTGCCAGACTGTAAGCCATCACAGAAAAAAACCTCTGTCTCTTCTTCCACAACAGCAAAAGTCCAAAGCCCCAGGGCATGAACATCACAATATTGCCCACTATATTCACCAGAAAAATATCCGGAATGAAATGTTTGAAAAACCCGGCAATGGTGCGAAAGGGAACCAGATTGATTCCCTCGCCGCTTTTGATCCGCAGGATGGCGGATTCTGCCATGGCTTTGGGAGATTGGTACTCTCCCTCCAGCACCAGCGCCAGCAACCCGGCCATAAAGACAACGAACCCCACCCAGACCCAGGCCCGGGCCGTTTTCTCTCTCCAGGGTCTGCGCGCCAGCAGGCAGACGGGCAGAACCGCAAGTATAATTATCCCCAATTTTATGATGTACTTCCACATACTGTTTTCCCTTTCGAAACTCCGCCCCTTTTTTCCTCCAATTAGTGCACCCGGCCTGTGCCTTTCGGATTTCGTAAGACACTACCTAAAAGAGAGCGGACAAATTTACGCACCTAGCATCCAGGCGATTCCCGCCGCCGTCCGCCGGGCAATATTCTTAAAATGGTTTCCCGGATTCAGCTGATACATGACTTCGATCCCCTGTTCCCTGCGCAGCGCGGCAATGGCTTCCGTGTGCTCCCGCACTGTTTTCATATAGGGATTCCCTGTCCTGTCCTCCCTGTCGCCCAGGGAGAAATAGGCATGGGTGGGCTTTCCCGCCATTTCATGGGAAAGCACATATTCCCGAAAACCCGGATACCAAAGTGAGCCTGAGATGCTGGCAACTCTGTGAAAAGCCCGCACCCTGTAAGAAGAATAGACGGCGAACAGCCCCGCCAATGAATACCCTGCGAGCCCTCTCCAGGCAATGGGACCCGGCACGGCCTTCTCTGCCGCCGGAACAATCTCCTCCTCCAGAATCCGCAGATACTCGTCGGCCCCTCCCCGGCAGGGCTGGGCGCCGGCAGACAAGGGAGGCATATCCCAGGGCGTCATATCACAGTGCCAGATCAGGTCACCCACAGTCACAAGGGAAAAATCCCTGGGGCCCATGTCCCCCAGCAGTTTGCAGACCGCCTCACCCTCCTGTCCGGCTATATTCAGATAGACCACAGGCCCTTCGGAGGAATCACCGGGATAAACCGTAATCCTTTTGTCCCATATGCGGAATTGCCAACCGCCGTTTTTCTCTCTCCTCATCTCATTTTCCCTCTTGTATCTCTTCCCATTCTTTCTTATTCCCTTGCTGCTCTCTTACTGTTCCCTTGCTACTCCCTTGCCGTCTCTTTCCTGCTCTCTTGCTGTCCCTTTCCTACTCCCTCGCCATTCCTTTTCCTGCTCCTTCGCCGTTCCTTTTCCTGCTCCCTCGCCGTTCCCTTTCCTATTCCCTCGAAAAGCCCCGGTGCTCCCCAGGCTGTACCCCCTGCTGCGGCCTTCCCTATCTGCCCTACTGTCCGTCAACATAGCAGTTCAGCAGATAGCTTTTATAATCCTCCAGAGAAAAGACCTTATCCGAGCAGAAATCGCCATATCTCCCCACCAGTTCCCCCAAGGTTATATTTTTTGCCAGATTCAGCGCCAGAATGTCCTCCTCCAAAACTCTGCGGATCAGTTCATTCCTGTCATCCCTTTTCAGATTGCCGATTTTCCAGTTGGGCGTCATATGTGTAAAATTGAAAAACACATCATATGTATTGGAAATGTTCAGCACGATGTCTTCCTCATTATGGTAGATGACGCAGCCCTTCTCCTCCTTCAGCTGCCTGCACCACTCCCCTTCCGGCTTCTGTTCGTCATAATTCGGGAAATAAGGAATCAGTTCCCGGGGGATATCCTGTTTATTGATTCGGATTCCATATAGTTTACGGTTTTCTCCGTCACATGACCCCGCATGGACAAAAAAGGAAAAATCGGAGCCGAACGCGGCGCATCTCTCGTACAGTCCGCGTTCTTCGATAAGAGAAAGCAGACCTGCCACCTCCTCCTTGTTTTCCTCATTGATAAATGCCTGCCAGCGGGGAGCTATCTCATTTTCGATGAGTATTTCCGTGGTCTGCAAAAGTTCCTGGAACGCCCCCTTCCTGCCCACATACTCATCCGTATACCGCTCCAGCCCAAAAAAAGTCAGCTGTAGCTTCTGTACCCCCACTTCCTTCAGGAACTTTACATACTGTCGGTCCCGGACTATGCGCCAGAAGCTTCCCAGTTCAAAGCGCCGGGGCGCAATTCCCCTGGACAGATGCCTGTCTCTTTCCCAGCGCTCCCTGTAGTTCTCACAGAAATCCGGCTCTCTCAGCCAACTGTAAAAAGTTATATTTTCAAAAAAGGGCTCAAAATATTGGAAAATCCACTCGTCCGCTCCCTCCTCCATCCTTCTGTTGGGCATATGTCCCAGCCAGCAATGTCTGCACCGATTGGGACAGCCATACAAATCTACCACCAGTGACAGATGTTTATCCGAAGTTTTCATATCACAAATACCTCCTGTCCTTCCGCCAAATCCGTAAAATCTCATTCCTCGGGAACCGCAAAATCCGCAAATGGATATTCCCCTATCTCTTCTGCAATGATCCTGCTGCACAGATTGAACCAACTCCCGCATTTGTCCAGGATGATGGCGTCACTGGTGATCACATTCTCCAGGGTTTCCAGGACTGCGTCCACATTGTGAATAAGCTCAAACTGCAAATCAAAAGGATATTCCCCCAGCAGCGCTCCGATCCGCTCCTTCAGCCTGCCGGAATTGGATACCGGGGAGTCCAGATAGAACACCGCTTTGCCGACCCCGCCTTTTTCCAGCATCCGGCCCACCATCTCGATGGCCCGGGTGGTCTTGTCAATCAGGCGGTACGTGCCTCTGAGAGCCGCCAGGTCCCGCACCGTTCCGTCCATGCATCTCAGCAGCAGGGAATCGGACAGGGCCACCTGCGCTCCTGTGAGGACACGGCTCTCACCAATGCCAGTCGCTGTCTCTCTGAAAGCAGATAATGGTTGCCCACAAACACCGAAGCCCCCTTGATGGGATACCCCTGATTTAACAGATAATACAGGTTCTGCGCCGCCCTGCGGAGTTTGGGAACCGCATCGCCCCCAAACTCCGCCTGATCGCCAGGGGCATATCCCCTCTGTACGTTCTTGCACATAATGTTCCCCCCTAAGTCTTCCCATTCCCTTCCCATATACTACTCTATTGGACAGGGGGTATCAATATATTTTTTTATTTTTATATGTTTCCATATATAATTGTTTCCGTGACAGGCGAATCGTCACGGCACCGCTCTCCGGCGTCTGTACAACCCGGCTTCCCGCTTCCGCCAGCCGCGCCAGCGTTTCCCCATGAGGATGCCCATAAGAATTGTCCCGACCGGCGGAGACCAGCGCTAAGCGGGGCGCTGCCCCCCGCAGAAAGACCTGGGAAGTGGAATACCGGGAACCATGATGGGCCACTTTCAATACATCCACCCCCGGCAGAGACAGATCTTCCAGGTATGCCGTCAGTTCCCTCTCCCCCTGCCCCTCCACATCCCCGGTGAGCAATATGCGGAATGCTCCCTGTTCCAGCAGATAACAGGCGGAAGAGGCATTGCTCTCCCCCGAATAGCCTTCGGCGGGCCACAGACATGTCAGCCGGAAATCCCCCTGCTGCCAGCCCATGCCCTGAGAGAGATAATGCACCTGACATCCCGCCTCCCGGGCCAGTTCCCGCAGCTGTGCCAGGGAATCCGGCAATAATTCCTCCACCCCTGGAAGATACAAAGCCTTGAGCCGCAGCCCCTTACTGTCCGTCAGCAGTTCCTTCACCGCGTTTATATGGTCCTGGTCCCCGTGGGACACAAAGATTCCGTCCACTGTGTCAAAACCCCGATATTTCAAATAGGGAATCAGCACATACTCTCCCACGCGGCTCCGGCTGCTGCTTCCTCCGTCAAACAAGTAGACCTGTCCCTGGGCGGTGCGCACACAGACACAATCCCCCTGGCCCACATCCAGCATGGTAAAAGTAAAATCCCGGTCCCAGCGCCCGGCAAAAAGCAGGACCGCCATGGTCAACAGCACCAGTCCCGTTCTTCCCTTTCTGCAATGTCGTCCCTTCCGGGATTCCCCTTTTCCGGTCAGCAGAAAGACCGTAAAGGCCAAAATCCCATAGTATCCCGCTATCTGCCACAATTCAGGACGGCCGGTAATCCACAGATGTCCCGGCAGGCATTGGGCCAGTCCGCAGATTCCCTCGTATAGTTCCAATATCCCCAGCACGACCCATCTCGCAGGCAGCATGGCTGGAAGGGCCATCAGAATTAATCCCCCTGCCAGCAACAGCCCCATCAGAGGCAATACGGCCAGGTTCAACAGTATGCCATAGGCCGGAATCTGATAGAAAAAGTAAAGCTGGACGGGGAATGTGGCCAGGGTAATGGACAGACTTGCCAGCAGTCCCTGCAGCAGGTTCCGCAGCAGGACCAGACTCTTTCCTGTCAGTTTCCCACCAGCCAATCTCTTTCCGGCCGGTCTCTCTCTGCGCACGGCCCTGTCCAGTCCCGTATAGATGGGCAGTTCCAGCAATGCGGGATATACCAGCCCCATCCCCGCCACGGCCCCAAAGGACAACAGAAACCCGCAGTGGTACGCCAGCCTGGGATTATGACAGATCATTCCTGCTGCCAGCACCCCCATGGCCGTGAGCATATCGTAATGCCTGCCCCATATCTCTCCCAGCATGCGGATCAGATACATGCCTATGGCCCGGACCGCCGAGATGCCCCAGCCCACCATTCCCCCGTAGAGCAGGATCATACATCCGCCGGCCGCAGCGGCGGGCATGATTGGGCAGCCCCACCGTCGCAGAAGCCCATACAGCCCCATACCCAGCAGGCTAATATGCAGCCCGGAGATGGCCAGCACATGGGCAATACCGTTATCCTGATACAGTTCCTTCAAGTCCTGGTCCAGCCCGTCTTTTTCTCCCAGCAGCATCCTGGCCAGCACCGATGCTTCCCTGGGGGGAAGCCCCCGATAGAGCCGATCCTTTAGAAAACCCCTGAGACGCAGCAACCCCTCCCGGACCCACCAACAGCCTTTATCACTGCCCAGAAGCCGGGCCTGTATCAACTGCCCTGCCACCCCGGTAATCAGATGATAGTCCGCGCTGTCCCATTCGCCCGGGTTTGTCCCATGGGGATAGAGTTCCAGCCGGCCCTGCACCGCCACCCGGCTGCCCAGTCTGACCTGCCCTTCCTGTAACGGCGGCGCCGATCCCCCCGGCATCTGAGCATATGCCGCCTGCTTGGCTGCCTCCCCATCCACTGTGAGTTGACACACCAGCCTGTCTTTTATAGTTTGTTCCGAAATATTCGGGACAGATGTCTTGTCCCCCGATTCCGCATCAGACGATACGGTAACAGATCTCAGATAAAGAAACAGAACTTCCTCACCGTACAAAGTACGGACTTCTCTGTGGTATACCTGGCCGGTCACAGTCACCGAATGTCCCCGCCCTTCCCCGGAAAACCCATACTCCCGGGATAACCGGGATTCCCAGGGCGGCGGGTCCGCCAGTCCCTGCCAGAGCACAATAACCGTAACCAGCGCCATACAGCCGCAGAAAAGCGGCCTCCGCATTCCTCTCAAACACACTCCATTCCTCCCGCCGCCGCGGGCTTTTCTGCGCTATTCCAAATTTGTCACAATATCCAAATTGCGCTCAAAATATGTGGTAAAACTGTATTTTTCCCGATAAGTGCCGGAATTGTCTCCATTAATCGAGATCTGGACCCGATTCACATTGCTCAGTTCCACCAGGGAATTGGTGATGGAGTAGATGGTGGCCTCCGCCGTCACATTGTAAGGCTGTGTCAGAAAAGTCTCATCCAGATTGACATAACACACTCCGTCTTTCACTGTCACGCTGGCCACCTTGGTAGACGGATTGATGGTGGGATACAGCCCTTCCCGGCTGGGCCCTTTGATCAATTCCTCTACGATCAGTTTTTCCAGGGAAATATTGGTGCTGTACTCTCTGGTACGGTTGGCGGCAATAAGCCGGTCTCCCGCCTCATTGGCAAAATACAGTTTTAACTTGACTTCCTCATAGGTATTGATGGCATTTCCGTCGTTTTCCACAAACTGGTCCCTATTCATGGTGGAAACGATATTTCCCAGGGAATCCAGCAAAGGATTGCCGTTTACGGTGATAAATACAAAGTTGATCTGGGGCAGCTGGGTCAGCGTCTTCACAATGGCCGCCCTCACCAGTACCTCTGTGGTCGCTGACAGACTATTGTAACTCTCCGACATATCCAGATGCACTTTTCCCATGTTCACATCCATGCCCTGCACCTGAAACCCCATATTCAAAGGCGCTTTGTATTCCAGCTTTGCCGGGGTGGTTGCCAGTGCGGTCATAAGTTCCGTCACCTGGCCCTCCAGATCCTCAGCCACCATTTCATACGTATGCATCTCTATCTTTGTCTCGGCGTTGCTCACATAATACACGGAGTAAGTCCTGGTCTTGTCCTCCTGCTTGCCCTCACAGGAGGCAAGAGACAACAGACAGAACAATAAAAGCAGCGCCGCCGCGATTCGTTTCATCTTTATACCCCATGTCCGCTTAAAGGGACTTCCAATCAACAGTTGGAACTGTTTTCCGGATTTATTGTTACAGTAACGGAATCTTTACTGTCACAGTTGTCCCGGCTTCTGTCCCACTGTCTATTTTAAGGCCGAATTTCTTTGAACTCAAAAGCTGTATTCTGCGATTGATATTAAAAAGCCCTATATTGTAAATATGCGACTGTTCATCCGCCTCTCCCGGGCGGACAATTCCTTCCCGCACCCGGCTAAGCTCCTGCTCATTCATTCCGCATCCGTTATCCGCCACTTCTATCAGCAGCATATTTTCCTCCTGCCGGCCGTATATTCCTATCACCCACGGAGCGTCCCTGCCGGATAATCCATGTTCAATCGCATTCTCCACAATTGGCTGAAGCATAAACCTCATCACTTTTCTTTTCAGCATATCCGGCTCTACATCCACTTTCAGGTCAATATGGTTCGCAAACCGTATTTCCTGAATCTTAGGAACTGTCGCAAAATAAAATGTACTATTTGAACCCATGTATTACATAGTTCCATGATCCATTTGGCCCAACTGCTTCAATATCAATCCTGCTCATCATTTCATCATTTGCTTTTAAGCCAGTCTGGTATGTATTTCTGTCAACAACACATTTGACTTCCAGACCTTTGGCCGTAGTAGTTGATGAGATCAGGTTGACAATGGTATTGATATCGATCAGCGGTTTCCCTGCCCAGTTTTTTGTTATATAACAAAACAGGCGGTGCTCAACCTTGTTCCATTTTGACGTGCCTGGCGGATAATGGGAAACATGGATTTCCAATCCGCTTTCCAGGGCAAACAGTGCCAGTTCGTATTTCCACAGACGCGTTCGCCATCCGTTGCTGCCGCCACCGTCACAGTTTATATACAGTTTTTGGGCATCCGGGTATGTCGGCTTCCCCACGATGTTCCACCAGCGCCGGATGCTTTCAACAGCAAATGCGCTTGTATCATGGTCTGTCCCCAGGTTTACAAACCCAGCATTGCTGTTGACAAGGTATACGCCATACGGAGCGACCTTACCCAGCCCGGGCAGGGGGAAGTCATGGTCCAATACTTTCCTTGCTTCCCCTGCCGGCCTGTATTCAGCACCATTATTTTTAAAGTTGCCCACAAGTTCTTTCTTTTTTGTATCTGTTGATATTACAGGCTCATTGGCATCAATGAATTCCTGGGCTTTCGTGTTGATGTATTGGAACTGGGCATCCCGGTCAATGTGCTGGCTTCCAACTTGGAGCATTTTTTGGTTTACCTGCTTACTGTAGCCAAGCTCATCCAACGCACGCGACACAATGTCTTTCCCGGCATCAATCCCGAAACGTTCTTTCAGGATTGACGAAATATCCCGGAGGCTCAGGTCAGTCCATGTAATAACCTTCTGGGGATCACCGTAAGTATTGTTTTCAACAACTGCCCTGATGTCATCCAGAAGCTTGGGCTGCAGTTGTTTTACAGGTTTTCTGCCAGCACCGCTTTTTCTGACCTTTTCCGATCCGGAAGGGAAAGGCATGCCGTCCTTGATCTCATGGATGCCAGAACGTATTGTGCGGATATCCATGCCACTGGCTTCGCTGACAAGTTTGATACCACCATGGCCATAGCCCTTTGCAATACTTGCGGCCAGAAGACGACGTTGGCGCTCATCCAGTAGTTGGGGCATTGTCTTGAAAACCTGCTCAATGATGCTCAATGTTTTATCGTTATTATGTGCCATGAAAATGTCCTCCTGAATCACCAAACTCGTTCATGACAGATATTAACATAGATTCCAAAAATATACAAATTATTTCGCGACAATTCCTAAGTATGATATTGTAAGAACCATGTTGAGTCTTTTCGTAAAGAAAATACTGCATAAAAAAATATTGAAAAATATAAATAAAAGAAGTATACTTTCCGCTGTAAGATAATAATTGAAAAGGTTTTGAATATAGAGGGGGCGATTATGAAAGAACCAATCGATATAGTTAGAAAATATAGGAATATACCTGAAATTTTTCGTTATACATTCTGGTGTACATTTTTTGCGGGAATGTTGACACACTTATATATTCTGACAAATAAACTTCCTACTTTTGATGATATGCTCTGTCTGAATTCTTTTGGGGGAAGCTTTGAACTTGGCAGATGGTTCCTTGGCATAATGGGGTTGGTAAAGTATAAGGTGCTTGGAAACTACAGTATGCCAATGCTCAATGGTACTTTAGCTATTTTTTTAATTGCGGTATTTGCCTGTCTGGTAAATGTGATTTTGGAGAATGATAATGTTCTGGTGGCGGTTTTGACTGGGATTATGTTGATGGTATTTCCAACTGTTGCCGGGAATTTGAGTTTTATGTTTACCGGATATTATTACAGTTTCGCAATGATACTGCTTGGTATGGGAGTTTTGCTGATCAAACGGGGAAAAAATGTATGGATGTTTATTTTCGGAAGTTTTATGTTAACTCTGTCTCTGGGAATTTATCAGGCGTATTATCCGTTAGGCATTGGGCTTTTTCTTATTAGCCTGGTGTTTGATTGTCTGAGGGAGGATAAAGATTTTCGGGAAATATTTTGTAAAGCCATGAAGTATCTTGCAGGACTTTTGCTGGGGCTTGCATTCTATTTCCCGTTAGACAGGCTGTGGTTAAAAATTATGCATATGGAGCGAGGAAGCCATAAAGGAATGAGCCAGATGGGGCAGTTGCCATTGAAAGAAATGCCGGGGCGTATTGTTCAGACTTATCGGGCATTTATTCAAATGTTTAGCGGCAATTATTATGGTATGACTGGCAATGTATGGATCAGGCTGGTAATTATCCTGCTGTTGGCGGCGCTGTTGTTTTTATTAATCAGAAAAAGTATGCAGATACTGAAGCAGAGGCGGTATCTGGTGTGTGTTTTGCTATGGGTGATTATTGCATTGCTGCCGATAGGTATTCATAGTATTTATATTATGGTGGAAGAGCAGTATCTTTATACATTGATGATATATGCGGATGTATTATTATTTATTTTTCCGCTTGTTTTGAGTGACAGGATAGTACTTGGGGAAAAAGTGAGTGAGAAAATATCGAAAGTTACAGGTATAGTTAATTGGCTGGTAACACTTGCGGTTGTATTTTCAGGAATATTTTACGTATATCAGGATAATGCTGCTTATCTGGAGGCGGAATTATCACTGTCTGCCACAAAATCTTATTATACAACACTGATTACTCAAGTAAAATCTTTAGAGGGGTATCGTGAAGATATGGAAGTGGTTCTGATTGGAGAAAATCAGGACAGAACTATCTATGAAATTCGAAAAGAATTTTTCCAGGATGTTGAAGTCGGGGGGATTTATGAGACGGACAGGGTGGTCAGGGGAATAGACCAGGGAAGGTTTATGAAATATTATTGTGGCTTTGATCAGAGTGTGACGGAGGACGTTTCTGGTATTGAGAAGACTGTATGGACAGATATGCCAGATTATCCGAATGAAGGGGCAATCAGAATAATCAGAGATAAAATTCTGATAAAGTTTTCCGATGCAGAATGAAACTATGGGGATTTATGATCTCCGGCAGTTATGTTTAGCAGAATGAAAGTTAAAAAATAGAAAATAAAAGAAACATCTAAACAACTGGAAAAGCCGTTGTAAATGTTAATTTCTGCATAAAGCAGGCACCAGAAAAACCAGTCAATAAAGCGTTTTTGTTTCCAAAGGCGTATGGTGACATAGATAAATGGTGGTAATAAAAGCAAAAGAGTGAAAAGGATACCATAGCGGAGAGCATGACTGACAAAGGGAAATTCGCAGGCAACATGAACATACCAATAAGGGGTATCAATATATGTTGTATCCATTAAAGAGCCGTACCCTCGAAGGAAAGAAAAAGAAATATACTCATCCTGCAAAACATTCTGTAGCCCGGTAGCACGCCCTGAGGTGAGAGAGGTATGCATGAATCGGTAAATGAGGTTATCTAAAAGGCCTGAGAAATAAGCAATGAATACAGAGAATGCAGCAAGCAGGTAAAACTTCCATTTTTTAAAAAATGTGAGGACTGTGATGACAATGCCCACTGTAATTCCCGTTTTTCCACCACAGCAGACAAGAGAGATCAGGGAAATGCCTGTCCATACATAATTTGGGAGTAAACTTTTGTGGTGTTTGTTATATAATATGTTCAGGACATAACAGGCATTGAACAGGAAAGCGTTAGTCAGAGGATGACCAAATAGAGAGAAAAAGCGAGTATGCTCGCTATCCTCAAAATAGGCAAAATTAGCCACACCACTATCGCAGGAGAGAAAGGCAGCAAGTTGCTTTACGATTACACGATCTGCTATTTTGTCGATAAATGCTGTTATAAATAGAATCAATATGATACAATCAAAAAAGATTAGAAAATAACGAATACAGTGTTCCTTATTGGGGAAAGAGCAGTCTGTGTAAAGAATATATTGGGGGAAAATGCAACAACAGCAAAAGAGGAATATAACACCCCAACTGATCGGATAGGCTGATTGAGTAGGCAGTAATGCGGCTATGGAAAAGGCAGGAAACAGATACCAGATATTATATTTTTTATTGAGAATATTTTGGATCATAAAAAGAAACAAGGCAAATAAAGCAATATAATCAATACCCCATAAAAAAGTTTTATCGGAAAAGGGGTTGATTATCTGCTGGCGCAGTAAATATGGTGTAGCAAAGAGACCCAAAGCCATCATATAGACATAAATACAAAGTGTTTTAGGGTTACGCAGGAAATTCGCGAGTTGTTTTAATTTATACAAAACAAGATCCTTTCTGTTAGATGCAGAATTGTTGTATATATTCAAAATACTGGAAAAAGCATTTGTTGTCAAGTGAAAGCAGATGACGAAGTAATTAAGGAAAAGGCGATATGTTTCAGAGAGAATCTTTAATTAAGCATTATGTGTTTTTAATGATCGATGTATTGTCATTGATGGTAGCTTTTGTGCTGTCAAATTATTTGCGTTTTCGAGAAATCAGACTTTTGGATTTTGAAAATTTGTATATTAATGTTTTGGTTGTATCTGGGGTAGCATGTGTGGCCGGAAATATTATATTAAGATTGGACAAACATATTTTTGACAGGGGAGCTTATCAGGAATTTTTGGCAGTATGCAAATCTGCCCTTTGCATAGGTGCTGCCGTTATGGTTTATTTTTTTCTGTCGCAGCAGGGA
>OFFJ01000677.1_pt1 | contig 27556 bp, 23 predicted proteins | sample 1521261 | NCBI WGS metagenome assembly OFFJ01 (sample SAMEA3504122, study PRJEB24116) | mouse gut metagenome | biome: mouse gut; feature: mouse-associated habitat; material: faeces | place: Denmark | collected 2011 | reverse complement strand
ACATAGTCCTCTGTGCCGCCGGCATAGGTATACACGGTGCTTTCGCAGCCCATGAAGCCTATGTCCGCCTCCCCCGTGAGAACTGCCGTCATAGTCTTGTCGGCGCCGAATCCGGTGACAAGAGTAAGCTCGATTCCTGCATCCTCAAAATATCCTTCCTCAATGGCCACATACATGGGCGCATAAAAGATAGAATGTGCCACCTCATTCAGCACTACCTTCGTCTTTCCGTCACCGCCCTTGGCAGTGTCGCCGTCCTTTCCGCAGCCTGCTGCCGCAAACACGGCCGACAGCAGCATCAGGCCCACGGCCCCTGCCCTCTTTAAGGATAGTCCCTTCATAATAACCTCCGATTCCATAATAATCAGCCGAAAAAATTCCCCTGAATCCGATCGGACGCACATCCCTATCCAACCCCCGTTCAGATATTACATACTATGAAAAGAGCTTATCCTTGTTGCCGAATATTTGCAGACTATGTAGACCCTCTGCTCCTCTGGTGCCTTTAGCCGCCCTGCCTTCGGTCAGGCATAAACCGGCCTTACAAACGCAACCCTATGAAGCCTTCTCTCCTGCTTACGCTTTTTCTCCCTTGCCTCCCCTTTTCCTCTCCTCGTCCTGAGCAGTCTGAGCCAAACCGTCTATCATTTTCTCGATAATCATTTTTTTCAGGTAGACGTCAAAGCTCAGTGTGCAGATAAACGAAAATTTCTTCAGAAAATCCGCATCTTCCTTGGGCGCGTTCCCGAATGTATTCTGTGCCGTGCGAAACTTTTCCACGAGATCCTTCTTCAGCGACTGCATTTGTTCTTCTTCCATGCTGAAGGCCTCTCGATACACGCTCTCCAAGTTGAAATCCCCTTCCTTGTGGAAAAAACGTTCCGTAATGGGCCCGAGAAGCGTCTGTATATCGCTGATGGACAAAATACCTTTATAATAGTAGATGAATATCAGCAGCAGCACATGCTCCTTAGAATATTTTTTCTTCACGGGAGGCGGCAGCAGATCATTCTTCGCATAATTGTTGATCATGGTCTTGGTCAAAATCTTGTCCTCGCTCGGATATCTGGCTGTAGAACGAAGACGACTGTCTATGAATGTAGTGACTTGATCCATATACAGATCGATATTGGGTATGTCCTCCGGACTGATGTACTCGACCCTATCCAAGCTCGCCAGCAAGCTGTTCAGTAAATCGTCGTTATCTATCGTCATATCTTCTTCCTCTCCTAATCTCCTCTTCCCATAAATCAAAACTATACCAGCTTTATTATATAGTATTTAAAACTACATGACAATATCAATTTTGAGTTTGACGTTTTTCTTTCTTGATCCCCCCCTGCATTCCCATTTTCCCATGTGGGTTCTGCGCCTTTATTTATGACTTATTTCTCATTTGTGTTTCTTTAAGTTTTTCTTCTTTTCCCATATTTACTTTAAAACTTTAATATGTTAAAATCAGAAGGGTCGGATTTTGGTTCCGCTCCAAACAAATATCAGCGAGGTGTTCTCATGAATAAGAAAATCAGAAACGAAGCGGTGGATTTCCTATTCGATGCCATTCTTTGCCTGAAGAATCGGGAAGAATGCTATCTGTTTTTTGACGATTTGTGTACCGTAAACGAGCTGCTTTCCATGTCGCAGCGTTTTGAAGTGGCTTCCATGCTGGAGGATCACAAGACCTATCTGGAGATCGCTGAAAAGACGGGCGCTTCCACCGCCACCATCAGCCGCGTCAATAGATCTCTGAACTATGGGAATGACGGCTATGACATCGTTTTTGGACGAATGGACAAAAAGACTCCATAAAAAACAGCCCGAACAATATGAAATGTCCGGGCTGTCTCTTTTTTGTTATCCCATGGGCTGTACCTGCCGGCAGCCTTTACGTCTCTTTAGACTATTCAAAGGATTCGGAACTGCTTTCCGTTGACGACTCGTTATCCGCTTCCACCTCTCTCAGCGCTTCCTCTACCGCCAGCTTGGCAGACTTCCTCACCGCCTTCATGGTTCTGCCGTTGGGCTTGGCTCTCTTGCCGCCATCCTGATTCATATTGATATTGCCCTGGAATATGGCGTTCTCATCAATCACAAGCCCGTTGGTGGTGATATCACCGATGACTCTGGCGGTAGAAGTCAGCTCGACCTTCTCCGGCACGTTGAGATTACCGTACACCTCGCCTCCCACTACGACTTTCTGTGCGTTCACTTCCCCGTTGATGCATCCGGACGCACCCACGATTATGGTGTCTGTCACATTGACATTGCCGTTTATAGTGCCGTCAACCCTGATGGCGCCTTCTGCGGCAAAATCGCCGTTGCACTCCGCATGCATTCCGATGATAGTCGTTATCTGTGTTTCATTTCTTTTCATTACTCAATACCTCCATCCTTTTATCAGCCACTGATGTTGAGCATTTCCATCGGGTCGACATACTCGCCGTCTTTCATGATCTGATAGCCCAGCTTGCTGTCGGAATCCGTAATCAGCATCAGCGTAGTGCCCTGCGTAACCGTTTTCCCCTGCTCTACCTTGACTTCGCCCTGATTTCTATAGATGGTCACATAGCCGTTCCCATGATCCACCCACACATTATGGCCATACACCGGATCGTCATTTACAGAAATGACCGTTCCATTGGCCGTGGCAACCACCAATGCACCTGACTGTACGTTGAATACGCAGATCATCTCCCCTTCCGGAGGCGTATCCATAGAAGCCCCGCTGTTCAGCGGAAACTTCGACGGCAGAAACTGCTGTTCCAGCTTCCCGGCCAGCTCCTCCTCCGCCTGCACCTTCTGATCCACAGTGTTGCTAAGAATCTTTATGTCCTCGTTCAGCTCAGCTATCTGTGTGTTCAGATCGTCTATCTGCCCATTGAGAGTCTCTATCTGCCCCTCCAGCCCCGCCTTTTCCTGCTCCAGAGCATCAATAGCCTCATTTCTGCTCGCAGCATGGTTCAGCTCGGCCTCCCAGATATCCTTCTCATAGACGAAATAGCCTATCAGCGCACCGATGATCACGCACAAAATAAGAATGATTGTCTGTAGAATCCATGGCCGAATACGAAATTGTCTCACTCCCGCATTGGCAGCATCGGACGTAACGATTACCACGTGGTTATTTTTTCGCTTGTGTCTTTTGCGTTCCATAAAAATCACCTCCGGTAACTTCTAGTATTCTACCATAAATGATTCATTTCAGCAATGTTAATTTAATATTTTCGTAATATTTTATGAAATTCTTATTTTGGATATGCCTTCAAACGCCCTTTTTTCCTAATCTAAAGGCGCTTTGGAATATCATAACATTTTTCACTTTTGCATAAAATCCTGCGGTTTTCACATACTATGGACAAATCAGCCATTCCGCGCATTACGCCGTGACATGGAGCGCTTTGCCTTGTGCGGCTTCCGGGGATGGAATGATTTTAAGCTCACGCAGCAGAATGGAGGAGACTATGAAAAAAGGAAAGAAATCGGCAGGGGCCAGAAGGCTTCTGGCACTGGGGCTGGCTCTCGCCTGCATATGCACGGCAACCGCCTGCACCAGCAACAGAGATGACAACAATGCATCAGGCGACGATCTGGCCGGAAACGGCTCCACGTCCGGCAGCGTCGGCAATGTAGGAAACGGAGGCACCACCGCAGGAAACGATGATTCCTTATTGGATGATCTGGGCGATGGAATCACCAACGTAGTAGATGACGTGACCGACGGAATCGACAATGTCACTGACGACATCATGGGTGACGGAAATAACAACGGCAGCTCCGCAGAAAACGGCTCAAACAATAACGGCTCCAGCAGCTCTGTAGGCAACAGTTCCAGCAGCGCTGCAGGCAGCAACAGCTCAAGCAGCAGCTCCACTGACAACAGCTCCAGCAGCGCTGCAGGCAACAGCAGCTCTTCCGGCAGCTCTGTAGGCAACGGCTCCACCGGCAGCGGAAACAGCGCAGGGAGCAACAGCTCTACCGGCTCAGGCAGTGACTCCGTAGGCACAGGCAGCAGCACAGACGGCAGCGGAGCCACAGATGCGGGAACCGGCAGATCCGGCTACGGCAACGGCAGCAGAACCGGACTGGGCAGCACTCCTTACAGCAATAACGGCACAAACGGCATGGGCGCCGGAGGCGCAATCAGGTAATCCTGCCTGCGTCATTGAATCCCAAGCCAGATCCCGCAGCCAACCGTACAGCGGCCAAAGGGGCCATGCGGTCAGGCTGCGGGACCTTTTCGCGTCCTACTATTCTTCTTCCATGATCGTGCCGTCTCTATAGGCCTCCAGAAGCTCTTCCAGATAATAAATGTTTTCCCGGATGGTGCGCCCTATGTCGGTATCCGCCACCAGCTTCCTGCGGGGGTAAGTCTCCACCTCAATGGAGTGTGAAAACAGATCCGACTCCTTTACAATGGCTGCCTGTGCAGATTCAAAAGGTTCGTGGGCGGCAAGATGCATCCCTCTGGAATTGCATACAAGAGTATAACCGGCAATCCCCGTCTTCTTCTGATAAGCTTTGGAAAAACCGCCGTCGATGATCAGGAGACGTCCTCCGCATTTGATGGGAGATTCCCCGTGTATTTGCTCCACCGGCACATGTCCGTTTACGATATGGGCATCCTCATCATGCAGGCCAAACTCATTCAGTATACGTTCTACCGTCTCTTCCTGCTCAAGAAGCCGGTAATAGCTGTTTTTCTGCTCCTTATGGGTCTCCTTCTCCGCCACGAAATACCTCTCAAAAGTGGCCATCTTCTCCTTGCCGAACACCGGCGAGCCCGGCCCCGTCCAGATATACCACATCATATCCTGACCTATGGCCCGCTCCCCATTGTCCTTGGCATAATATCCCCTTCTGGCATAATACTCTAAAATGTCATACAATGCCTTGCCGGAATACCGCTTCCCGCAGATATCCACACTGACAAAGCTCCCATCGTCATTCATGGGCACACAGCCATGGTACAGCAGATCGCCGTTATAGATCTTGTACAAGCCTCCCTTTGCATAGAGGAATCGCACATGCCTCTGCAGCTTCTCGCACTGCATGAACCCCTGCTGAAGCCTTGCCATGACCTTGCTCTCCTCCTCCGTGAGCGCAAAGGGATTCCGGGGATCCACAGTCGGAAAGTCCATATCCAGCATGGCATATTCCTTGTAGGAATCCGCCTCCGTATCCTTGATGGAGACAACGCCCCTCTCAAAGTCGATCTTATCCAGCATCATTCTGTCGTCCATTCCGAATTCCGGATGGCGCATGATCAGCTGGCCCTCCAGCTTAAACTGAATCATGGCTATGGCCTTGTGCATTTTGGTATCCAGACTTAAATCCTTCGTATTATAGTCCGTATTGTACCGTATGGCAAAGACGTCACAGCTGCACTCCCCATAGACCTCCATGGCAAAGGTAGCCAGCGGAAGCAGATTGATGCCGTACCCGTCCTCCAGAGTGGCAAGATTCCCGTACCTCGCCGCCATCCTCAGCACATTGGCGATGCACGCCAGATGTCCGCTGGCCGCCCCCATCCAGACCATGTCATGATTTCCCCACTGCACGTCCACGGAATGATATGCGCACAGAGTATCCATGATGATATGCGGCCCCGGCCCTCTGTCGTAAATATCTCCCACGATATGGAGATGGTCGATCACAAGGCGCTGGATGAGCCTGCTCAACGCGACGATGAACTGGGGCGCTCTCCCGATCCTGATGATGGTGTGCAGAATCTCGTTATAATATGCCTCCTTGTCGTGAATTTCCTCCTTTTCTGTGATAAGCTCCTCAATGACATAGGCAAAATCCTTGGGCAGGGCCTTCCTCACCTTGGACCGGGTGTACTTTGAAGAGACACGTTTGATCATTTGGACCAGCCTATGAAGGGAAATCAAATACCAGTCCTCAATATTCTCCTCCTCTTTTTTTGCGATCTCCACCCGCTCTTCCGGATAATAGATCAGTGTCGCCAGCCCCCTCTTGTCCCTGCTGCTGATCGTATTCCCAAACTCTTCATCGATCTTCTTTCGCACGGATCCGGAGCCGTTTTTCAGCACATGGTTGAACTGCTCATATTCCCCATGAATATCCGTGAGAAAATGCTCCGTACCCTTCGGCAGATTCATGATAGACTGCAGATTGATGATCTCCGTGGATGCCGCCGCCACATTCCGGTACTGCTTCGCCAGCACCTTCAAAACCTTGCTGTCCTTCCCCTCCATATCCGTACCTCTCGTTCGCCTTTCCTGTCCCGGCTCCTGCCTCTCTTCCCCGAAGCGGTTTTCTCCGGAACCTTACCCTATTCTTGCCCTGCCTTGTCCCGGCCGGCCCACTGGGACAGCCCCCATGGGTTCTGTCATGTCCCATGCATACACCACCTTGTGGCACACAGCGCTATCATATTCCATGGGTCCGGCCCGTGGCCCTATAACGGACAGCTATCCCCCGGATATCCAAGCCCCTGCCGTATCCTATGCCAAAAACGTCACGGTTCAACTTCCCATAGACTTCCATGGCAGATATGATATCGCCGCCCTCAGAGCGCTCCTTCAATCACATCCTTCATGCTATACATCCCCGCCGGCTTTCCTGCCAGAAACTTCGCAGCCTGAATGGCCCCTTTTCCAAAGACAGCCTTAGAATACGCCCTATGGGAAAAGGTTATCACCTCGTCCGCTCCCGCAAAGATCACGTCATGATCTCCCACGATGGTTCCTCCCCGAACCGCGCTGATGCCGATCTCCTTCTCCGGCCGCCTCTCCCTTCTGGCGCTCCTATCGTAGACATATGAATACTCGTTGCCCAGCTCGTCATTGATGGAGTCCGCCAATGCCAGAGCGGTGCCGCTGGGCGCATCCAGCTTCAGGTTGTGATGCTTCTCCAGAATCTCTATGTCGAAGCCTGCAGGCGCCAGCACTGCGGCGGCATCCCGCAAAAGTTCCAGAAGCAGATTGATTCCCACGGACATATTGGCCGACTTCAATATGGCGACGCTCTCCGATGCCTTTTCCACCTTCTCCAGCTGCTCGGCGCTCAATCCCGTAGTACAGAGCACGCAGGGCAGCCCCCTTTCCACACAATAGTCCAGCATTCCCTCCAGAGCCGCCGCCGTGGAGAAATCCACCAGACAGTCCGCCTCCACCCGACACTCCTCCAGCGACTTGTAAACGGGATAGGAATTATGCCCGTCATCGAACAGATCCACCCCGGCCACCAGCTTTGCCTCATTGTCCTCCGCCAGCAGACTTCCTATCGTCTGCCCCATCTTTCCGTTGCAGCCATGCATGATAATTCTAACCATTCCTACTCCCTCCGTTTTCTTGCCGTATTTGCCAAATGTTTATTTGATTTAGTAATATTTAGAAATAGGGCCGCCGCATATGGAATCATTTTTTGCGACAGCCCCATAGTTTTCACAAAATGCCGTAGTTCTTCATAGCCTTCTCCAGACGCTGCACATTTCCCGGCTCCATCTCCGTCAAAGGCATTCTCAGCGCCCCCGCCCCCATGCCCATCAGGTTCAGGGCCTTTTTCACGGGAATGGGATTGACCTCACAGAACAATGCCCTGCACAGTTCCATGGCCTCCAGCTGCAGACGGCAGCTCTCTTTGCAGTCACCGTCCAGATAGCTCTGGCAGATGGCATGGGTCTGGGCAGGCGCCACATTGGCCAGAACAGATATCACCCCTATACCGCCCAGAGACATGATGGGAACAATCTGATCGTCATTGCCCGAATAGATATCTATCTTACCGCCTCCGATAGCTGCAAGATGGGCAATCTGGCTGATGTTGCCGCTGGCCTCCTTGACACCTACAATATTTTCCACCTCGCTGCAGAGCCTCAGAATCGTCTCCGGCTGGATATTGCAGCCGGTTCTGCTGGGCACATTATAAAGCAGCACGGGCAGATTCACAGAGTCCGCCACTGCCTTGAAATGCGCATACAAGCCGTTCTGGGTCGCCTTGTTGTAATAAGGGCTCACCAGCAATAGGCCGTCGGCCCCCGCCTCCTCCGCCTCACGGGACAGATACACGGCGGTCTGGGTGCAGTTGGAGCCGGTGCCCGCCACCACGGGAACCCGGCCATTCACAGCCTTTATGCAGTACCGTATCACGTCCAGATGCTCCTCGTGCGTCAGCGTAGAGGATTCCCCCGTGGTGCCGCAGACTATGATGGCGTCCGTTCCGTTCTCGATCTGGAACTCGATGAGCTTCCCAAAGCTCTCATAGTTCACTTCCCCGTTGTCATGCATAGGCGTGACGATGGCCACGCCAGAACCCCTGAAAATCGACATAGCTTCTCCTCCGTTTTCTTGTTCTGTGAATGAATCCGCCGCACCCGCCTCCTCTGCCCCGTCAAAAAGGAACAAAAAATCCTGATGCGCTTGTCTTAATCACAAATTTCGCCGGCACCACGGCGCCGGCGAATGAATCCTTATGGATATGTACCGATAGCGCCCCATCCAAACCGGATGACAGTCATGCAGCTCTTAACTGCATGCCCAAGAATCGATTCACAGGTCATCTCATCTTTCGGCGTCTTCCCCTTTCCCTTCCCGTCTCCTGCGCCTGCCGCATCCAAAAAAGTACTCCTGAAAAACGCAACCTCTATCTCTCTTATTATTTTTATGCTAAAATCATAACATTATATACCGGCACTGTCAATGGCTTTATTCCCAAACCTTAAATTTTACCGTCTCTATTCTGGAAACCTCATCCGCCAGAATACAGATGTCGTCCCTGAGCTTCACCCCCGTCATGATGATGCTGGTATCCTCCCGGCACTCCAGCATGCCCCTCAGTTCCTCCACGGACACAATCCCCTTCTCCACCAGTCCCAGAACCTCGTCCAATATCAACAGATCGCATTCTCCCGTGGCCAGAACCTTTTTGGCAAAGTTCATTCCGTTCTTGATGTTGACGATCTCCTCCTGCTTTTTTTCTTCAGACAGCTTTTCATAGTTTTCATCGGATTTTTCGAAGCGAAACAGCTTTACCTCCGGCTCCATCCTCTTCAGGAAATCGGAATTTCCCACTCCCTTCCCTTTCAGGAACTGAATGATCACGACACTCCTTCCCTCCAGAGCGGCCTGCATAGCCCTTCCCAACGCCGCCGGAGATTTCCCGCGGCCATCCCCAGCATAAATATACACCAATCCCTTTGCCATATCGCACCTCGATTCATCCACAACAGTAAGCTACATCCTTAAAATAACACATTTTACAGAATTTGGCAAATCCTTATCCAGATTTTCCCTTCTTCCGTAAATGTCAGGGGCATTGATGCTTCTGTCCTGAGGGGAAACTATTCAAAATTCTCTTCCATCAGCTCCAGCTTGCTCACGGAAACCTCGAAAGCCACCCTTCTCTCCACATTCTCCTCGTCCAGCTTCTTCATATATTCCCTGCTCTGTATCCTTCCCCACACGGCGCACCGCTCGCCCACCTTGAAGTTGTTTGCATAGCGGGCATTCCTTCCCCAGCAGATACAAGGTATGTAATCGGACTTGCCATAGGGACGGTTCACTGCCAGCAGCAGATCTGCGATCTCCCTCCCCAGAGGCGTTTTCCTATAAATCGGTTCCTTGCAGATATAGCCGTCCAAGAAAATCTGATTCGTCTTGGAGCTTTCCTCCACTTCGTCCACGAATCCGATCTCCCTTGCGAACACGGAAAGCACCAGCTTGTTCTTGCGCTCCTCATGACGGTTGTAGGATCTGAACTGGCCCGTGACGCAGATCAGCTCCCCCGTATAGTCCGCGCTCACGTCCATGAGCCTCTCCGACACCATGACGGGAATGATATCGTAGCTTTCGCTGAGGCGCTTGCACCTCACGTCCATCATGTAAAAGCCTTCTCCGAAGATCTCATGGCTATAGGAAAAGCCGCTGACGATCTCTCCCATAACCGTTACCTGATTGTTTTCAATTACCTTATCTGTCATTTTCGTTCTCCCTTCTTGTTCTAAGACTTTTTCCGGTAATACCTCCGAACGGCAAGACTTCCCCAAAGCCCATATTCATTCGGATGGATACTATTATTTATACAATACAAATCGCATTTTTAGTACTTTTTTTCACCGCACTCTTCGTCATTTTATCTTAAAATATTACAGTTTTTCATTTTTTATCATTTGTAAAATTGTCTTATGAAAAAGCTCTACCCCTAATAAATCTTGCGTCTGCATGAAAATAGTGCTATACTGTAACAGTTTGATTTTTTACAAAACAACTCGTTGACAAAGACGAGCAATTATCGACAATAACGCCACAAAATGCAGAGGAGTGAGGAACTTATGTCAAATATTATGCAAAAAAGAGAAGATGTCCGCAATGTCGCCATCATCGCCCACGTGGACCATGGGAAGACCACTCTGGTGGACGAGCTGCTGAAGCAGAGCGGCGTGTTCCGGGAAGGGCAGGACGTTGCCGAGCGGGTCATGGATTCCAACGATATCGAACGGGAAAGGGGCATCACCATCCTTTCCAAGAACACCGCCGTCATGTATAAAAACGTAAAGATCAATATTGTGGACACTCCCGGCCACGCTGATTTCGGCGGCGAGGTAGAGCGGGTGCTGAAAATGGTGAACGGCGTCATTCTGGTGGTGGATGCCTTCGAGGGCCCCATGCCCCAGACCAAGTTCGTGCTGAGGAAGGCTCTGGAGCTGAAGCTCCCCGTCATCGTCTGTATCAATAAGATCGACCGCCCTGAGGCCAGACCGGATGAGGTGGTGGACGAAGTGCTGGAGCTGTTTCTGGAGCTGGACGCCGATGACTCCCAGCTGGACTGCCCCTTCGTCTATGCCTCCGCAAAGACGGGAGTAGCTTCCATGGAAGCAGCCTCGGCAGGGAACAATATGGAGCCTCTGTTTGAGACCATCTTGAACTATATCCCCGCGCCGGAAGGAGATCCCGATGCAGGAACCCAGGTGCTCATCAGCACCATCGACTATAACGAATACGTGGGCCGCATCGGCATCGGAAAGGTGGACAACGGCTCCATACGGGTGAATCAGGAGGTGGTCATCTGCAACCACCATGATCCGGAAAAGAAGACCCGGGTAAAGGTCAGCAAGCTTTATGAATTTGACGGCCTTGGCAAAGCGGAGGTGAAGGAGGCCCATATCGGATCCATCGTAGCCATCTCCGGCATAGCCGACCTCCACATCGGTGACACCCTATGCTCTCCTGACGCCGTGACCCCCATCCCTTTCCAGAAGATCAGCGAGCCCACCATAGCCATGCAGTTCATGGTCAACGATTCCCCGCTGGCCGGTCAGGAGGGCAAGTACGTCACAAGCCGCCACATCCGGGACAGACTTTTCAGAGAGCTGAACACGGACGTGTCCCTTCGGGTGGAAGAGACGGATACCACGGAATGCTTCAAGGTCTCCGGCAGGGGCGAGCTGCATCTCTCCGTCCTTATCGAGACCATGCGCAGAGAGGGCTATGAGTTCGCGGTGAGCAAGGCCGAGGTCCTCTACCGCGCCGATGAGGCGGGAAAGCGCACCGAGCCCATGGAGCTGGCCTACATCGATGTCCCCAATGAATTTGCCGGCTCCGTCATAGAAAAGCTTGGGCAGAGAAAGGGAGAGCTGCGCAACATGGGCAGCATCTCCGGCGGCACCTACACCCGTCTGGAATTCTCCATCCCTGCAAGAGGCCTCATCGGCTACCGGGGCGAATTCCTCACAGACACCAAGGGAAACGGCATCATGAACACGGTATTCGACGGCTATGCTCCCTACAAGGGAGATATCATGTATAGGCATCAGGGCTCCCTCATCGCCTTCGAGGCAGGGGAAGCCATCACCTACGGCCTCTACAACGCTCAGGAGCGGGGTACCCTATTCATCGGCCCCGGCCAGAAGGTCTATGCGGGCATGGTGGTGGGCCAGACCGGCAGAAGCGAGGACATTGAAGTGAATGTGTGCAAGAAAAAACAGCTCACCAATACCCGTTCCTCCAGTGCGGACGAAGCTCTCCGTCTGGTTCCTCCCAGAATCCTTTCCATGGAGCAGGCGCTGGACTTCATTGACACGGACGAGCTTCTGGAGGTGACGCCCAAAAGCCTGAGAATTCGCAAGAAGATTCTGGATCCCACCATGAGAAAACGTGCCGCCCAGCGCAAAAACGATTGACCGCCCGTAAAGATACCTCCGTCAAGGAGTTGATCCCACAAAAAGCGGGTCTCACTAAAGATTGATATCCAAGACGGTCTGCTGCACAAAAAACGCCCTGCAGCAGGCCGTTTTTTGCGGACAGCCCGGCTCCCGCTGAACAAAACTCTCCCCTTTTAGAGACTTTTAGAGATGACACCTACACCACCGAATCCCCCGCTAAGCCCATTACATACACAATAAACGGAAAAATCAAAGACTCTGCCGAAGCTTAGGACCTGCCATCTGCCCTCCCAAATTAAGTCGCACAAAACACACGCAGATCCCCTAAAGCCCGCCGGAAAACAAAGAAACCATCAAGAAATCACTTCAGAACAAAGAATCGCTCAATCGCTTGAAGAAATGAAGCATCGAAAAACCTAACCATAACCCCCATACCCTCACCCTTTGGAGATTAGTAAAAATATACCAAATTCCCCTATAAAAGTCAATATGTTTTTGTAAATATTTTAGTATTTCCCGTATCATATTTTCTGCATGACATTTCAGCATCGCAATTTCAGCATCATAATTCCAGCATCATAATTTCAGTATCATAATTTCAGTATCATAATTTCAACATCATAATTTCAGTATCCCTCACATTGGACAGTAATCATTGTAATGTAATCATCCCTATTTCGCAGCCACATTTCGTTCAGCCCCTCCTCATAGGCATATCCCCCAAGCTCCAGCCGATGTTCCTCCGCATAAGAAACCATAAGACGATATACCTCCCCCAGCCTATCCCAGCTTCCCACGCAATAGGCCCTCAGATAGGTTCCGGCAGGCCTTGCAGTGTCGTATGCTTCGGAATCCGTTCTCCCATAGGCAAAAAAACATTCATAATCGTCATATCTTCCCTCCAGTATCCGCTGTACCGGAATACGGCTGCCGAAATTGTCATACAGTCCGAAAATCGATTTGAGACGCAGGGAAAAATCGGCTGCCACCGCAAAATCCCCATGGTCATAGGCCCCCGTAATGGGAGCGCTCAGTAAAAGGGGCTGCCGGGGCAGCGATACCACATCGACCTTTCCATGTACGGCTGAAAGCCCCATGGCCAGTTTGTCGGATTTGCGTTCCAAAAAGCTTTTTATATGCAAAAGCTCCTGAATAGATCTGTCTATCAGCTGTTTCTTGTCGGAAATCAACTCCTCAAAGGATGCGCCGGAAGGACTTTGCTGATAGCGGAGTATCTCGTCAATGGACAAGCCGATCTTTCTCAGCATCAAGATCAGCTCCAGCTGCACCGTCTGAAAGCAGGTATAATAACGGTATCCGTTCTCCCCCTTGCACTCGGGACAAAACAGCCCTATTTCATCATAATAATGCAGAGTCCGCTTGTTGATGCCGTTAAGCTTTGCGAATTGTCCCGTGGTATACAAATATTTTCTGTTTTTCATGCCCGCCCCTCTTGACTTTACAGTTACTGTATAGCTTATGATACCATGCGTAGGGAAAAAACACAACCGCCTATCCAAAATCAGGCGGCCGAAATGCCCATGGAAACGGGCAAGGAGGTATCATAATGAAAACAATCTTGTCAAAAACAAGACTTAAAGGGCGGCAGATCGTCCTGCTGTCGGTTCTGGTGCTGGCTGCCGCAGTGGGTGAAATGCTGCTGCCCTCCCTGCTGGCTCAAATGATCAATGACGGCGTGGCCGCCTCTTCAGAAAACCTGATTTTGATCCTTGCCCTCGTCATGGCCTCCATCACGGCCCTGGCCTGTGCCGTGAATTTTTTGTCCGTGCGCATATCCTCACGTATCTCCACGGACTTTGCCGCCGAGCTGCGCAGTCAGGTCTTCGATGCGGTTCAGGGCTTTTCTGCGGCAGAGCTGGACCGCTTCGGCACAGCCAGCCTAGTCACCCGCAGCACCTTGGACATCACCAACGTGCAGAACTTCCTGACCATGCTCCTGCGCATAGGCATCCTCGCCCCCATGATGGCCATTGCAGGCCTTGTCTTCTCATCGGCTACGGGAGGGCAGGTCAGCTCCGTACTCAGCGTAGCCATTCCGGTACTGCTGCTGGGCTGCGGCGGCGTCATTGCGCTGGCTTCCCGCTATTCCGTAAAACTGCGGCAGAAACTGGACAGAATCAACCAGCTGTTTCTGGAGTCTCTGGAAGGAGTCCGGGTCATCCGGGCCTTCAATAAGCAGCAGGAGGAAAGCCGACGATTCAATGAAGCAAACGGCGATTACTCCTCCACCGCCATGGCCTCCGGCCGAGTGACCAGCCTATTGCTGCCCCTCATCAACGTGGTCTTCGGCGTGACCACTGCGGCAGTCTTAGGGCTGGGCGCCCACTATGTGGAAACCGGAGTTATGGAGGTTGGCTCTCTGGTGGCCAACAGCCAGTATATCAGCATGGTACTGATGTCCGTCATGATGCTGGCCCTTGTGGTTATGATGTTTCCCACGGCATATGCCTGCTCCAAGCGCATCGCAGAAGTCCTGAACACGGAGCCCGGAATCCGGGACGGCAGCTTTCCCTTGGAGGAACGCCCTCTGCGCTCCACCGTGGAATTCCGCCATGTGACCTTCGCCTACCCCGGCGCTCAGGAGCCGATCCTGAAGGATATCAGCTTTGAGGCTCATGCCGGCGAAACCACTGCCATCATCGGCGGAACCGGCCGGGGCAAATCCAGCATCCTGAAGCTGATTCCCCGCCTCTATGATCCGCTGTTCGGGGAAGTCCTGATAGACGGAGTCAATGCAAAGGAATACAAGATTGAGGAGCTGCGTTCCCTCATGGGATACGTGCCTCAGAAAAATGTCCTATTCTCAGGGGACATCGCCTCCAATCTAAACTTCGGAAAGGAAACAGGGACGGAACAAGACTGGAAGGAGGCGGCCGAGATAGCCTGCGCCGATGAATTTATCCAAAAAAAGCCTGAGGGCTACCATGATCCTATAGCCCAGGGCGGCGCCAATCTCTCCGGCGGCCAAAGACAGCGCATGGCCATCGCCCGGGCCATTATGAAAAAACCGGAAATATATATATTTGACGACAGTTTTTCCGCTCTGGACATGAAGACCGACCAGACCCTTCGCAGAAATCTGAAGTCGGCTGTCGGAGATGCCACTGTGATCATGGTCGCCCAACGGATCAGCACCGTCTTGGACGCAGACCGCATCTTGGTTATAGATGACGGAATGATCGTGGGGCAGGGCACCCATAGGGAGCTTCTGGAGTCTTGTCCCCTCTATCGGGACATTGCCGAGATACAGCTTGGAAAGGAGGCTATCTGACATGAAAAAGTCCGCACAAAAGCAAACCGTATGGAAACGATTATCCTGCTACCTGAAGGCCTATAGACTGCGGCTGTTCTTGGTGCTGCTCTTTGCCTCGGCCAGCACCGCCTTCACTTGTCTGGCGCCCTTCGTCATCGGCAAGGTCACCACGGCCTTGTTCGACAGTGTCCGTGACGGCGTATTCTATTGGGAGACCGTCCTATGGCTGCTGGGGGCATTGGTATGCCTTTATCTCATATCCCAGTTCTTCTCCTTCCTGCAGGGTTTCCACATGGCCAGAATCACGGCCAATGTCATGGGGAAGCTGCGCAGCGACATTGACAACAAGATGCACCGCTTGAAGCTGAACTACTATGACACCCATACCCACGGCGATATACTCAGCGTCATCACCAACGACGTGGACACTATCAACAACGCCGTCAGCCAGAACCTCACCTCCATAGTCACTCAAGTGATCACGGCAGCAGGCATCCTTCTGATGATGCTGTTTATCAGCCCAAGGCTGACACTGATTCCCGTGATCATGGTGCCTTTGTCCTTATTGAGCGCCGCAGGCGTCATGAAGGCGGGCGGCAGACATTACGGCAGGCAGCAGGAGCTGCTGGGCCAGTTAAACGGCTATATCGAGGAAATGTACAACGGCCAGCAAGTGGTTCAGGCCTTCAGCTATCAGGAACATGCCAAATCCGAATTCCACGCCCTCAACCAGAAGCTGAGACACAGCTCTTACAAAGCGGAAACCACCACCGGAGCCGTCAGCCCCATCACCACGCTGGTGAATGACATGGGCTACGTGGTCTGTGCTGCCATAGGCTGCCTGCAGGCCATTGCGGGAGGGATCGCCGTGGGAAATGTGCAGGCCATGCTGGAATATACACGCCGCTTTGCCGAGCCCTTCACCTCTCTGGCCGGCATGGCAGGCAGCTTCGGCGCCGCCAAAGCCGCAGGAGACAGAATCTTCACCCTATTGGATGCCGAGGAAGAATTGCCGGATGAAGAAAACGGCATCATCCCCCAAGACCGCTCCGGCAGCGTGACCTTCAAAAATGTACGGTTCGGCTATACTCCCGGCCATATGCTGATGAAGGACGTAAATCTGACGGTAAAGCCCGGCCAGAAAGTGGCCATCGTGGGCCCCACCGGCGCCGGCAAGACCACCTTGGTAAATCTGCTCATGCGCTTCTATGAGACAGACGGCGGCTCCATCACAGTGGACGGAACGGATATCCGCCACATGCCCAGAAGGGAGCTGCGGGACCGGTTCGGCATGGTTCTTCAGGACACATGGCTCTTTCAGGGAACCATAACGGACAATCTGGGATATGCGGAGGAGCATATGGACCAGAACAAGATCATCGCCTCGGCAAAGTCAGCCTGCGCCCATGATTTCATCAAAACCCTGCCCGGAGGATATGAAATGGTACTGACAAAGGGAGCGGAAAATATTTCTCAGGGAGAACGGCAGCTTCTGACCATCGCCCGCGCCATCGCCTCCGACCCGGAGATCATGATTCTGGACGAGGCTACCAGCAATGTGGACACCCACACGGAGGTTCTGATCCAGCGTGCCATGGCCCGGCTCATGAAGGGCCGCACCAGCTTCGTCATCGCTCACCGCCTCTCCACCATCCGGGATGCCGACATGATTCTATACATGGAGGACGGCGACATTAAAGAGGTGGGAAACCATGAAGAGCTCATGCGTAAGGGCGAAAAATATGCCGCCCTCTACAACAGCCAGTTCTCATGACGGCTCTTGAATTTTAAGCCGACTCCTCTCAGGCGGATAAATCATGAGGGGCTGTCCCATCAATGATTAGGAAATTAACGATGTACAGCCCCTCTTTCACCCTAAATTCAGAAAAAACCATCAGCCTTGGGCGCCTTGGTTTCGGCTTCCCAATTTCCAGATACGCCTTCAGCTACAACTTGACATCGTCTCTGTAAAATCACTACTCCCGCACCTAAAATCTCCAAATTATCACCTTCAAGATACTCTTTTCCGGTTAGTATATCTTGCCCTGCCTGCTCCACCGAAACAATCACCTTGGCTTGAGTGTGGTTCAACAGAAACAAGAAACTTCCATTTTCATTTTCCCGAACTGTAGCCTCCACACCCTCTGGTGCATGAGCCACGGGTGCAATACCAAGTTCCTTTGCAATATCATTTATCAATGTGCGGTAAAATTCTTCGCTGGAACGGGTTCCCACATAAAAAGCTTTACCCTCTCCATAAGAATGCTCTGTTACAACGGGCATCCCTGCATAAAAATCGGACTCATAATGCGCCAGCTCCTTCGCCCCCCTAAGATGCATCAGATCGCACGCTATCCGAGCCGGATACTTCTTACCACTATATAGGAATGAATTGGCCTCCTCAAGCGGTAATGCATCAATTTCCTCTACCCAGATTCCCAGAATATCTTTCAGTCTGCCCGGATATCCTCTGGTAACAACCAAGTCATGATCCTCTACATAACCACTGAAATATGTAGTCAGAAAAGCCCCACCACATTTCACATATTTGCGGATTTTCTTATCGTAGCCTTCCTTGCACATATAAAGAAGCGGTGCTATAACCAACTTATAGTTCGACAGATCATCCTCCACACCTACTATATCAACGCTGAAATGGAGGTTGTAAACTGCTTTGTAATATTGCATTACCTCTTTGGGATAATTGATCGATCTGCTGGGACCTGCAGAAAATTCAGCAGCCCACCAGTTATCCCAATCAAAAAGAATGGCAATCTGAGATTTCATACGACTCCCTAGTATCAAATTCTTGATTCTGTCCTCCAATTCGCTTCCTAAGGCCTCTATCTCACGAAAAACTCTGGTATTTTCATGCCCCACATGATCTATCACCGCCCCATGAAATTTCTCACAGGCACCAAGTCTTCTGCGCATCTGGAAAAACATGATGGTATCGGCTCCGTGGGCTACTGCCTGAAAACTCCAGAGCCTCATAACATCTGGCCTCTTTAGCCTGCAGATCGTATGCCAGTTGTTCACGCTTGGAGTCTGCTCCAGCAGGGCAAAGGGCTGGCCCTGCTTCAAACCGCGCATCAGATCATGCCGCATTGCGATTTCCGCAGGCTCATCATTATATTCCGGATAGTTATCCCATCCTACAAAATCCAGCTCTTTGCTCCATTTTTGATAATCTAAAGTCTTATACATACCCATAAAATTGGTTGACACAGGAATGTGGGGTGTGATTTTTTTCAATATCTCCTTTTCCATTTTATAACATTCCAACATACTGTCGGAGTTAAATCTGGCATAATCCAGCGAAATCCCCTGAAAAGCTGTGCGAAGACCATTTGCTTCAAATTCTTCGGTAATTAGACTTGGCGCAACAATATCATCCCAGCTATACAGCGTATGGCTCCAAAAGTTCATATTCCATGCATGATTTACAGCCTCGATTGTCCTATACTTCTTTTTCAACCACTCCCGAAATTTCTTCTCACAGTTATCACAATAGCAGATTCCGCCATACTCATTGGACACGTGCCATGCCACAATATTATCGTACTCAGCATAACGCCGTGCAATCTGTTCAGTCAACGCAGCCGCATACTTACGATAAGTTGGACTGTTAGGGCAGGAATTATGCCGTCTTCCATATTTTCTGCGCACTCCATTTGCCTGTGTACGCAAAATATCAGGATATTCCCTTGCCATCCATGCCGGATGAGCGCCCGTGGAAGTCGCCATAAAAACCTTAAATCCGTTATCTCTTGTCATATTCATGATTTTATCCAATTTACGGAAATCATAGGTATTTTCATCCGGCTGCAACATTGCCCAGTTAAATACATTTAATGTCAGAATGTCAATATGAGCCAACTTAAATATCCTCATGTCCTCTTTCCATATGTCCTCAGGCCACTGCTCAGGGTTATAATCCCCGCCATACAAAATCTTTTTTATTTCACTGCTGCCTATCATATGAATCTCCGCTCCTTCATGAATCCCTTTACATTCCGTATTCCTTGTTCCGTACCTCATCAACATCCAGACGGATGGCATCATAAATATTCCCGGCATAGATCGCAAAATCGGATTTCTCCCAAGGGACTATATTATCCGCCCCGTATGCCGGATGGTCGTGTGTCAGAGCGATGATGTTTTCACCATGCCGGATCAGGGATGCATCAAATTGTATCTTCACCAGCTGATTGATGCCCACCAGTCCGCTACGCGCCACACTCCCGTCCGTATACAGCCGCACTGTCGTCTTATCAGGCGCGTCATTGGGTCTTTCACCGTTTATTGTCACTCTTTCCGTCGTATCGATGATGTTTTTCCCATTCAATGTCGCCCTGATCGACCCAAAACGGTTACCGCATACGTTAATCAACAGCGTTCCTATTCCTTCCTCATAAATGGTATCACTGTCAAACCGTATCTTAAACACTGCAGGTTCGTTACCTCTCCAGCGAGGATCATCCGTCTCCATGGGCACAGCCAGCGAAGCGTCATATCTCAGCTTTTTTGTGACATTGTCAAAATAAAAAGCGCCGTTATAATGTACTTTATGTCCGGCTGTCTGGCTTGCCATATGTACAAAGAACCAATCCTTGGCCTCTTTGCTTTCCCCTACCTTAAAATCAACGCCTTGGGGGAAAAGTCTGTTGAACATAAGGTGGGCCCCCCAATATCTGTATGGATAAGCATAGGCATATTCCTCCGCCGTTTTATCCGGAATACCGATTGTCCAAAGCGTTCTGCCGTATATCGGATCGTCCCAAAGAATATTTCCCAAATCCTTGTCTTCGTTTTCACCGATTACAATACCGTACTTTATATACTCATCCATAACACCGTTGACATTAATATTCAATTTATAGATGCCCGGAATAATATGATCAATTTTAAAAGTTCCGTCCTGCCCGATTGGCGAGTAAAATTCATAATAATTATTGTCCAGCGCCCAATACCCGCTTCTCTCATCTGACAAGACAGCCCATCCAACAGAATCCTTCACTGTGAGATCATTCCTTACCTCCTTATTGATTGTTCCATTCTTGACTGAAAACCTTCCTTTTAAGCTACCGCGTGTTTTGGCCGCATAGTCTTTCTCTTCCATCCATCTGTACGGCCACTTGCCCACTTCCTTTATCGCTTGTTCATAAACTTTGGCATAAGCGTCCTCTTTCGATGCAATTCCCTTGTCTGTGGTCGCATACCACATGATAGGTCCGTAAATTTTTCGGTAACCCTTTTCAATATCCACCGCCTTTGTCCCATTATGCCCTGTTTCAAGATGCCAGTTGACAATAAACGTGTTTCCGGTTCCTCCGTGAATATCAATATCCTGCTTTGCATATCCTCCGCCTGCCCAATCCCGGCTTGGCGTGAGCAATGCGAAACCTGCCCCCTCACTGAAAGCCCCTATCATGATATTATTGTACTGATAGGAAAGATTATTATATTTCGTAAAAATACTGCCGTCTTTCAGCACATAAGTGGAATCAAACAGCATACCATTGTTGCCCGCGGCTTCAGCGACATTCTCATTGAAATCTTCTGGCCCCGCCATTTTCACAAACTGTCCGCCGATCTCGCCGCCCTGAACCATACTGTACGGCAACCGCTCATAGTCAAATCTGACGGAATATCTGGACTGCCCAATCTGAAAGCGCCTTCCGCTCTCAATATCATCCTCCGAGAAATCCTCCTCAAGGATCGCATACATATAAAGCCCCGGTGAATCTGCTTTCAGGACGAACCTAAAGTCCAGATCAACGGGAAGTGAATTATCCTCATCCTTCCGCAATCTATTTTCCTTCACCGACACCTCGCAAATGTCATCCGACTGCCTGATAACGGTTCCTATACAGTTGTTCAGCGTCATCTCCTGCTTTGAATTACCGACATGCCCGCTGTCAGTGTAGTTAATCAGATAGTAACCATTTCCGTTTGAACCGCAAATCTCATTTCCCTCTTTGGTATAAAATTTCTTTATTACAGCCTTCTTTCTATCAACAACCACCATACAGAAGTCATTTTTCAGTATGAAGTCATCGCCATTTTCCTCTAAAACAACCTTCCTTGTCTGCTCAAGCACATCTATCTCAGACTTAAATTGAAACAAAGTACTATTATATTCACTCATAATCTTCAATCCTCCACTCATCCAACCAGTCTATATAGACCATTCCATACGGATGCGTGCTGTCCGGTTCCTGAAAACGCAAGGGAAGCCAGATGGGATCTTTCCGCATGCGCGGACGGATGCAGGGAAGAATTCTTATCCTGCGGCTCAGGCGGAATAATTACGCCTTTATCTTCCCAGTTATATAGATCCTTGGACGCGTAGCAGCGCATTCCCCACTGCCATATTTTGTTTCTGCCATCCGTCTTTTCTTTGTTTTCCCCATAAAAATAATAGATGCCGTCAACATATATGACGGACCCGCCATGAGCTTGGATTCTCCTGCCCTCGGTATCCAGCCATTCCTGCCCCGGTCTGAATGAATGATACATTTACTTTCCTCCCTTTATGATGAGGCTCACAGAAGCTGCATGCTCCTGAACAAAATGCATGTTAATGGGGAAAAGGTAGAATTATACCTTTTTTCCATTTCCTATCTACATTTTTCTGTAATATGAAGGGGCCGTGAAAACCGGAGTTTTTCAACTTCTATTTTTTCACAGCCCCTTAGCGGGGATAAGGCAAGCGGCAGCCACCTCCTCTCAGGAAAGATAACTGCCGTTTCTTACAAGAAGCTATGAAAGCAGATTTTACCTCTGTTTCCCCGCATATCATTTTTTAGATTATCAATTATTCCCATGATATAAAGCATTCACTTCGTCAATCACGTCCTGCCCTCCCGCATTGAGCCACGCGTTCTTACGCGCGTCAAGTCCCGTTCTGTCAATGGTACCCATGATATAATCCAATCTTGCTTTTTTCATTATATCGTCCAAAGCTTTCCCATTTCCCACATAAGTTGGTGAATTCTTCAGATAAGGAAGTGCATAGTTCTGAACCGCGTATTGTTCGCTCTCTTTCATGTACTCTGTCTCCAATGCCCGGATTCCTGTTTCCGGCACAGCTTTTACCCGCTTTGCCGTCTCTTCCTCTGTGCGGAAAAAAGCCAATGCCTGATTGAAGCCATTCCTATAGTTGGCGGTGGTAACACCCAGTGCGGTCTTCTCCTCATCCGTGTAATATTGGAAATAGCCTTCCTCGGTGATGAAATAATGGATTCCCTCAAACCCGTATTCAATCAAATCGCTCATCTCTGCATCATTAAGGTCATTGATAAACTGCAGAACCCTTCTCAGTTCGTTTTCTGTAGGAACCATTTTCTTTGAAATAGCCAGAACGCCGCCATACCCTTCCGTAGGCTGGCACAGATAACCATATCCCATGTCAACGGAATAGAAAATATTCGCCTGTCCTCCTGTTTCATTTGCATCAAAATAAGTCTGCATATAGCGTCCACGGGCCATGGTATCAGCAATGCTTCCCGCTACCCCCTCTTTCATCATGTTATCCCAGTCTCTGCTTTCCGTTATCTCAGTAAAATTAGGATTGACCAGTCCCTCGGAATAAATCTGCCGGAACCAATCCAGCGCTGTATCGTACTCCTTCGTCATATGTGCCGGAATCAGATCGCCGTTTTCGTCAATTCCCCATCCGTTCGGCGCGCCAAACCAGATCTGCATCAGATCCCATGGCCCTTCATAACTTATAAGAGCCATTCCGTATGTGTCATCTTGTCCGTTTTTGTCCGGATCACTATAGGTAAACTCATAAAGCATCTTGTAAAATGCTTCAAGAGTCGTCGGCTCTTCTAAGCCCAGATTGTCCAGCCAATCCTGACGCCATGACAGACCGTTGCGGGTGAGATCACGTGCACGGGGCACACCGTATAATCTACCGTTCACACTGGCGTTCATCCGCACAATCTCAGGAATCGTGGCCAGATTGGGATAATCGTCAATATAATCCGTGATATCCCAGAAAACACCTTCTTCACATGCCTTACAGAAATTTGCATCCAGTGAATTAACCTGATTGACGCTCTCCAGATTCTGGGCAGAAAATCTCAGAACCATGGCATCCGTGTACTCCGAAGTACTGTCAAACACCCATTTGACCTCCGTGTTAGTGTACTCGTTGATTGTCTGTACCATGCGCTCATACTCATCCGATCCCCCCTGATTCTCAGCGTTCATAAGAACGCTGAGTTTCAGCGGCGGCAATTCTTCTTCCTGCTGCTGAGAATCACTCGCCTCTTCTCCGGATTCCTTATTCTGCATATCGCTTCCTTGTGAATTGCCGCCGTTAGGGTCTGTTGTATCACCGCAGGCCGCCACACCAATCACCACGCCTACGGCAAGTATACCCGCCAGCAATTTCCGTATTACCTTTTTCTTCATACACATATCCTCCTATTCATTCTGCCTTCGGCAGTACTTTTCGCATCATCATTCCTGACAGAATTCCAATCAGCAATTCACTATCAGCTCCGCGTCATAGGGATGCAGCATAAGAGTTTCTCCGTATTCCTTTTCTGTGAGAACACCTCTTCCCGGTTTTTCCAACGGTACGGCAATCGGCTTATTGGTAACATTTACATAAAATCTCTGACCGGAAGCGATTTCCCGCGCCTGAATACCTTCCGGCACCGCAATTCCTCTCTTCAATCCCAGCAGAGGAATCAGCTTGCTCACCAGCCATTTCAAAAGCGTTGTGTTCGACTCTGCTGCTACATAGTATGCCCTGCCCTTGCCATATTCATTGACAGAGACTGCACACATGTCTTTATCCGGAAAAGAGGTATACTCTCTTGCAGTGCGAAGTTCCAGCTCTTCGTAATACTCTACATCAATATAAAACGGCTCATCCGCAGAAACTCTCAAAAGCTCCCTCTTTCCCTTTTCATCCTCGACAATTCTGGCATCCACCGCAAAATCTCTCCATTCTGCCCCTGTCCTATCAAAACCGGCCACGCGTATTCCGAACACATCACTCAGTCGTCCCGGCCGCGGTGTGGCAAAAACTTGATTATGCTCATCCACCGTTGCGGAATATGCCGTCATGATTACCGTGCCGCCATCCGCCACATACTTCCGTACTGCGTCGGCCTCTTCCTTAGACATCATGACATATGAAGGTAGGATCAAAAGCTTATAATTATGCTTTTTATTCTTTAAGCCGATGGTGTTGAAATCCATGTTCAGATCGTAGAAAACTTTCTGCACTGCCACAATATTTTCCCTGCTGGTCTGATGGTATTGCCTACCGCCATACTGAACCGCCATTTCATTGTCAAAGCTGTACGCAACCGCAATCTCGGGAACCGGCACATAGGGAAACGCATATTCTTGAAGCTTCTTCATATAAGCCGCGATTTCCTGATATTCACGATAATTTACAGTGGGCAGTCCGTCATGTCCGATGATTCCGCAAAGATACTGTTCCTCTCCTGCCAGCATGCTTCTCCATGTCCAGCCCAAAATCATCTGAGCCCTATTCAGCAGACACAGCATCGCCTGCATCCGCACTGCACCGTAAGGGCCATGCTGCAGTCCCTGACCTCCTGACTGGAACTCCAGACACCACATAGGCTTGTCCGTCTCCGCCAGACGCAGACTGTAACCGCCGCCCATGAAGTGATAACGCTCCGTGACCTGATATCCCGGATAATAGCCCATGCCGGGGTAATCCACAAAGTCATTATAGATTTTCAAATAGTCAAACCCCAATCCCGGCTGATCTGAGTAATGATTTGAGGAATGAGGAACTCTGGGAGCACAGCGCTCCACCGTTTCTTTTAATTTGATAACAAACTCACCGATTCCATCAGAGAAGAACCTCCGCATGTCCAGACAAGGTTCCGGTGCTCCCGTGGCAGCTCCGTTTTCCGGAAAAAGCACATCATCAAAGCTCGTGAGCCGCCTGCACCATCGCTGGGTAGCCCATGCCTTGTTCAGCTCTTCCACCTTCCCGTATTTATGCTTCAGCCACCGTATGAAACGTTGCCTATTCTGTTCCGAATAGGATCTCATCCCGCTTCCCTGCTCATTGCACAGTCCAAAAGCAAACAAGGCCGGATGCGCCCGGTAACGCTTTACCAGAATCTCCGCAAAGCGCAGGGCATAATACTGATACCCCGGATCGGCCACATCCTCCATATAACGGCGGATACTGGGCTGTACTCCGCCGCTCTTAGCAACAATATTGCAGCCCGGGCAAAGCTTGTGTACCCATACTGGAGCCGGACGCATAGACACATCCAGCACTACACCGATACTGGCCGCAGCAAATAATTCCATTACCTCATCAAACCATTCAAAGGTATAGACTCCCTCCTCCGGTTCAAAGCTGTCCCAACACAGATGGCCCAGTCGAACCGTTGTAAACCCTGCCTGCTTCATCAGCTCAACATCTGTTCGCCAGCGCTCCCTGTCCCAGTCATGAGGATGGTAATTCGCTCCGATATAAAGCGCCATTCTTTTCACTCCCTTCTACGCTGCTACACAAAACGCAGTGTTCCTATCAATACATGTTCATACAATCTCCGCGCGGTTCATATCACGTAAGTATTATTTTATCAGCCTCTCTGTTTTATCCAAATAGCCTATTATCTGTTTTCTTTGTCAAAAAGTATGTTTTTTATTTTCTTCCTTTGTATTTCGTGGTATAATGTAAAAAATAGAAAGGCTTAGCAACGTCTTCTAATTCCATGTGCGCTAAAGCGTACTAAGTCACAGTGTACAGAATAGGCTGGCAATAAACTAACGGAGTGAAACAGATATGACGGATTCCGTTTTCTCAATAGACAATGTTAACATCAATATCAAATATGCGCTTTTTGTAGAGCATGATAAAAACTGGCACGAGGTAAAAGCCAAGAACGAATATGCTTTTTGGATCATCCTGAGCGGCTCCTTCAACATAGAATACAAACAGGACAAATATACCCTATCTGTCGGTGATGTATTCTTTTTTTATCCACAAGTGCTTTATTATGCCACCTCATCAGAAGGTTGCAGCTTTTTCTTTATTCATTTCGATGCTATTTTAGGGAATAATTATCAAGCTTTGCACTTTTACCCGTTCGATGGATATTTTTCTCACAGCAAAATAAAAGACAGTCTCATTTCTCTGACAGACAGTGTATATTCTTTACACCAAAAAGAGATCTTTGCAGAATTGCGTATTCACGGTTCTCTCCTATTCTTTTTATCTTATATTATGAAAATGAAATATCAGGAGGGCGTAGAAAGTGCCTATTTTCCTGCCAACAGCGCGCTGGCAAGGCTTCAGCCCGTCCTGATCTATATCAATCACCACTTGGATGAGCCCATTTATATTCAAAAACTGGCATATTCTATCAATTTGTCTGAAAAATATTTTATTTCATTTTTTAAGAAGACCATGGGCATGACTCCCACCAGTTATATCACACAAGTCAAGATGAAAAAGGCATTGGAATATCTCCATGAACAAAATTACTCCGTCAAAGAGGTATCCGCACTGGTAGGATACGCCGATATCTACACTTTTTCTAAAGCGTTTAAGAAAACATACGGCATATCCCCGTCCAATTTCAGCTGTAAATCGTAAACGGTAGATAGTGCGTACCTCGACTATGGAGGCAAAATATGTGACAATAGACTATATTTCTATCACAGGTATTAAAAGTTGAACCTTAACTTTTGATACCGCTATACGGAGGTAAGTCTATGAGTTCAGCAACAACGGCAGTGGCTGTACAATACCGTTTAAAAGAATGGGCGGAGCAGATCAGGGAGTGCCAGAACCGTCCCGCAGGCATGAGTGTTGTCGATTGGTGTGCCACCCACAGTATCACGAAAGGGAATTACTATTACAGGCTGCGCTGCGTAAGGCAGGCATGTCTGGAAAACCTTCCGCCGGAGGCTCCGGCGCAGCAGATTGTCCCGGTAAACACCTGTCTCCTGCAGCAGGATACACAAAGCGGCAGCGGTATACAGCAGGGGCTTTGCGTCTCTGTAAATGGTTTTTCCATCCACGTAACGGAATCCACACCCATGCCGCTGCTTACGGCAGTCCTTAAGGTGGTGCGGAATGCTCAATGACGCCACCTGCTTTAAAGCCGTCTACATTGTCTGCGGCTACACCG
>OFFJ01000676.1_pt1 | contig 27556 bp, 19 predicted proteins | sample 1521261 | NCBI WGS metagenome assembly OFFJ01 (sample SAMEA3504122, study PRJEB24116) | mouse gut metagenome | biome: mouse gut; feature: mouse-associated habitat; material: faeces | place: Denmark | collected 2011 | reverse complement strand
CCGCCGGCGTAGCCGTTTCGCTCCACGAGGGCGGTCCGCGCCCCCATCCGGGCGGCCGCCACCGCGGCGATCCAGCCGCCGGGGCCGCCGCCGCAGACGGCCACGTCATAGCTGCCCGTCACGGGAACCGTGCGGGTCTGCTGTAGCTGTTCCATATTGCTATCCGCTCCTTTTTTGATTTTTCTCCCAAATTCTGGCGTATAATTTGGGGATGGATTGATTATATCATCCAAAATTTTTGCCCGCAAGCGGCGGAAAACAGGTTTGAAAGAACGCGACAGAATAGCAGAAATGCGCAACCGGGACCGGCGGGAAACGCTGGTCCATTTTTTCTATCCCTGTCCCATTCTTGCGATTGACCCCGGTTTCCGGGACGGGGCGGTTGACAGCCCGCCCGGGTTGCTTTAAGATGAAAAGCAACAGCGGCGCCGCAGGCCGCACACAAGGAAAGGACCGATCTACCATGGAAAAAACGATGCTTCAGCAAGTGATGACCGCCCCGGGAGAGATCCGCTTTGACAGGGTCCCCGTCCCCCAGGCGGGCCCCGGACAGGGGCTGGTGAGGATCAAGCGCATCGGCATCTGCGGCTCCGACATTCACGTCTACCACGGCAAGCACCCCTATACCAGCTACCCGGTCACCCAGGGCCACGAGGTCTCCGGCCGGATCGCCGCCCTGGGAGAGGGCGTGGAGGGCCTCACGGTGGGCCAGCGGGTGACCATCGAGCCCCAGGTGTTCTGCGGGAAGTGCTACCCCTGCACCCACGGGAAGTACAACCTTTGCGAGAGCCTGAAGGTCATGGGCTTCCAGACCACCGGCACGGCCAGCGAATACTTTGCCGTCGATCAGTCCAAGATCACCCCCCTGCCGGAGGGAATGAGCTACGACGAGGGGGCTATGATCGAGCCCCTGGCGGTGACGGTCCACGCGGCCAGACGGGCCGGGGACGTAAGGGGGCTGCGGGTGTGCGTGCTGGGCTGCGGGCCCATCGGCATCCTGCTCATCCAGTCCCTGAAGGCCCTGGGGGCGGAGAAGGTGCTGGCCACCGACGTGTCCGACTACCGGCTGGGACTGGCAAAGCAGTGCGGGGCGGACGAGGTTGTCAACACCCGAGACGTCGATTTCGGCAAGGCCCTGCTGGACGCCTTCGGCCCCGACAAGGCGGACGTTATCTACGACTGCGCGGGCAACGACATCACCATGGATCAGGCCATCCAGAACGCCCGGAAGGGCAGCATGATCGTGCTGGTGGCGGTGTTCGCGGGGCAGGCCCACTGCGATCTGGCCAAGCTCAACGACTCGGAGCTGGATCTGAACACCTCCATGATGTACCGCCACGAGGACTACGTGGACGCCATCCGGCTGGTGGGGGAGGGAAAAATCCAGCTCAAGCCGCTCATGAGCAGGCACTTTGCCTTCCAGGACTATCTGGCCGCCTATCAGTACATTGACGGCAACCGGGAGAACACCATGAAGGTGCTGGTGGATGTGGACCCCAGCGAGGAGTAACAGACGGAAACGCCGCTGAGAAGCGGACAGCATAGGCGCAGCCGCGGTCAGCGGCTGCGCCTATGTCTGTCTGTAGGCTCATTCGGGAATTTTCTCCATTTTCAGGAGGTGGACATTTCCACCCGGTTGTGCTATAGTAGATACGTTGTCCCCCTGGAAGGGGCGTACATAGATCCTGCCCTGTATCAGTAAAGGAGATCCCATGAAACGAGCTTTATCCCTGATTTTGGCACTCATCCTCATTCTGACCCTTCTTCCCGCCTCCACAGCCCTGGCGGCATAGATCATATCCTCATTAAATATTGTATGTTTCACAAATCCGCCCAATTCATCGAATATCCGTCTGCTGTACGCGGCACAGACATTGGAACAGAAGAATGTTTTCAGCCCCAGTCTCTCCAGATCCGCCTGTGTCTTGATCATGGACTGTTCCGGATAATTGAAGCTTCTTGTATATTTCTCTATCTCACTGCTGCCCTCGGGAGCTATCTGTCTGGCATATGCCACGGCAACCTTCTCCCTGCGCAGCTGCCCAAGCAGTTCTTCTATCAAATGCGCATCGGCCGGAACAGCATCCTGCGTCATCATAATGAAATACTCTGCATCCGAATACTGCACACCGCGATTTCTTGTCCTGCCATGATCAAACTCCCGCCTGGACAGATGCCTGACCAGCACATTATGATGATCTTTCTGAAAGGACGTCCCATAGATCAATCGATCAAAATATTTCTGCTCCGTATTCATGACAATGATCCGGTTCACTGAAACACTCTGTTGTTCCAGTTTCCTGATCAATTCCAGAAATGTATTGTCGGGCTTATAGACAGGAATGATTATATCCGTCTTTTCCACGCTTTTATCCTCCGTTACCAGTTCCTGTTTTAGCGCCAAAAGGAGCCGATTCTTCATAAGACCGGCCCCTTTGCTCTGCTTATTTGCCTATATATCCATTTGTATCCTGATAAATCTTTTCACTGCAACGCTTAACATCAGCAGAAGGCTCGTAGCTGCTGTCGTCGAACAGGAACTGGTGCAGCCACTTGACATTATCCTCCAGGCTGACCGGAATAACACAGGATCCCTTCGACCCGATCCGGCCGGTAGCACGGTTGGACTCCTGCGGGAATCCGGCCGTATCTGAGATATAGTACGTCGTCACATTACCCAGCATCTCCACGATCTCCGACAGGTCCAGAGATGTATATACTTTATCAAATACGGCGTTTGCTGTTTCCGTCAGCTGCGGCAGGGAAGCCTTCTTGGCCTGATCCGCCACTGCAGACAGTACCTCCCGCTGTCTCTCGGCACGTTTGAAATCGTCTCCGGCAGTATAGCGGATACGACAGTATCCGGTAGCCTGCAATCCATCCAACAGCTGATACCCCGTAGACGAAACAGGTGTATAGCTGCGCTTTAAGTCTTCAGCGATACAAAGCTGATAGTTATTCAGATGACTGATCTCCGAATCATCCACATCGATATATACCCCGCCCAGAGCATCGATGGTGTCTGTCAACCCCGCAAAACCAACGGTAACAAAGTCTGTGATATTCAGATCCAGATTCATATTCAGCATGTTGATCGCCATCTCCGGACCGCCCTTCGCATACGCCGCATTACACTTGTTGTAGGAATCGTTGCTCAGGTTCAGATAAGTATCACGGTATACCGACACCAGCCTGCACTCTCCGGTATCCTGATTGATCGAAGCGATCATGATCGTATCGCTTCGTGTATTCTTCGTCAATGCACCCGTCGTGGAGTCTACACCGAACAAAGCTATATTCCGATAGCCTTTCATGGTAGTCTCCTCCGCCTCCTTAACCTGCGGATTGATAATGATCTCGTTCTCATCCAGATCCAGCTTTCCGCTCTTGGTACCGGACAATACGGTGTACAGAACGAATACCGCAATGACCAGTATGATAATCTCTATAATAAAAATAATGATTCTTCTGCGCTGCTTCTTAGCCTGTGCTTTCCTGCTGGAAGCTTTCTTACCGGACCCCTTTTTGCCGGAAGGCTTCTTCCCTGACGGTTTCTTTCCGGACGATGGTCTGTTGCCGCTTCCTCTGTTCCCTGATCCGGAGGATTTCTTTTTCTTCGGGGCTACCCGTTCCTCTTCATATGCCTCATCCCTGTATTTAGCCATATATTGTACTCCTTAACAAAAACGATTTTTCTGTTGCAAAAAACTTCCAGCGCTTATTTTCTCACAATCCACGACAAAAGTCAACAGCTCCGCCGAATGCCCAGCCTTCACATTAGTATTGCACTAATAGGCATTTTTATTTATAAACCCTTTAAAAATAGTCAGAAACATGATCTTAATATCAAAGGACATTGTCCAGTTTTCAATATAGAAAATATCATGTTCAATTCTCCTCTTAATAGAGGTATCCCCTCGATAACCGTTGATCTGCGCCCAGCCGGTAAGTCCCGGCCTGACCTGGTGTTTTACCATATAACGGGGAATCTCTTCCTTGAACTTCTCCACGAACTGAGGGCGTTCAGGTCTTGGACCTACCACGCTCATATCCCCCCGCAGAATATTAAACAGCTGCGGCAGTTCGTCAATGCTTGTCCTCCGCAGAAACCGGCCGACTCTGGTTACGCGGGGATCATCTTTCGTCGTCCACCCCTGTGCTTCTTTGGAAGGCTTCTGCACTTCCATCGTGCGGAACTTATACATTTTAAAGGGTTTATTGTGCAGACCGATCCGTTCCTGCTTAAAGATGATGGGGCCCCGGGAAGTGAATCGCACTGCTATGGCAGCTCCCAGCATAACGGGCGAGGAAATCACCAGGCCGGTCAATGCTGTAACGATATCCACTACCCGCTTGGCAATCCAGTTCAGCGTGTTGGTCAGCGGCACATAACGGATGTTGATCACCGGAAGTCCCATTAAATCTTCTGTGTAAGGCCTGCTGGGAAAAAGGCTGTTATAATCCGGAATAAATTTCGTATGGACACCGGACTTCTCACACATATCCACAATACGCTCCAAATGATCGTAGTCTTTCAGCGAAAGGGTAATAGCGATCTCATCCAGCTTGTTCTGAGGCAGGATATAAAGCAGGTTTTCTATTCTCCCCAACACCTTAACGCCTTTATAGAGGGTTCCGCTGGGGACACTGTCATCCAGAATTCCTCTTACCACATATCCCCACTGCGGGTTGGTATTGATACGGTTAATGTACTCCTCCGCTGCCCGCGAATACCCTACCAGAAGAATATATTTCAGGTTATAGCCCTTTTCACGAAAATACTGTAGAAGAATACGGATCAGAGAGCGTCCGAGAGTTGTTAAAATAATGTTCAGAATATAGAAGTATCCCATCATAAGACGGGAGAAATGAATCTGCGAAACCATATACCAGCCGGCCATCAAAATAACAAGACCCACCGTGTTTGCCTGGAAAATATTAAGAATCTCATACTTATGGACAGTTGCACGCTTCGGTGTGTAGAGATTAAAAATATAATAGAGGATCAGGCACCCCGGCACAATCAAAAGCAGCATCTCAAAGTAGGTGCCCACAGGAAGCGCACCTACATTAGGATCACTGTTTGAAACAGGACTGGCGAATCTCAAATACCAGGCCAGCATATAAGACACTGCCACGACCACAGCGTCCAACACTACATGTAATCTATTAAAATATTTCTGGTTATCCTTGATCATAATGTTATCTGTCCCGATATTATTTACTGCTTATCGTCAATCGTCCTGAATGCCTGTCCAAAACGTATTCTCCAAATAGAAACGGCACGCATATATACGCCCGTATTGCTATTATATTACAATAATCCTGTCAAAAAAACAACCTGTTGTTCCCGGCCGTCTAAAATCGTCCGTAATAGTTATCTCAAAAATCTGTAACATATGTTACGCCATAACTCCAGCTGGATGACAATATAATTCCTTATATTTTCTTTCCGAAAACAAAGTTTATTCCTCCTGCCTTCCTCGGAAGCACACAATTTAAACCCTCTGCCAAGTCCCCTGATATAATCTTTCCCCAGTCCCCTGCGCATAAAAAATAATGTCTTCACCGCAAACCCCGGAAGAAGCAGCGGCATATTCAGCAGGATCTGCAATAACGGCATATTTTTATAGATCAAATACACACTGTTTCTGGAGGTTAAATCTACTTTAAACTTATTGTATCTGGTGCCTGACACACCGCTTCCGGCGTGATATACGATGGCCTGTGGAATATACAGATTCACGTAGCCATAGATCCTTGCACGATATCCGAGATCAACATCCTCCAGATACGCAAAATGCTGCTCATCCAACCAGCCGATCTCATGCAGCATACTCCTGCGCAAAATGGCTGCTCCTCCACATGCCGAAAAAATACGCCGCTCCTTCTGATACGCCTGCACCGGTTTATCCCTGCCCAGGGCAAAGGCCCAGCCCAGTGCACAGTAATAGTCCCCTGCATCATCCAGCAGTTCCTTCCGGTACAGATTCCTGATCTGGGCTGCCCCCGAGAAAGCCCGTGGATTCCGGTCCATGGCGTGCTCCAGTGCTTCCACAAATCCGGGCTCTGCCTCCGTATCATTATTCAATAAGATAACATACGTCGTTCTACTGCTCTCTATGCCGGCATTCACCGCCTTACAGAAACCATAATTCCTGTCAAAACATTTTAACGTTATCTCCGGGAATTTCTCCTGCACCAGCTCCCTGCTGCCATCCACCGATCCATTGTCCACTACGATGATATGCGCTGGCTCTCCTGCCAGAGAACGAAGACACGCTTCAATATATTTCATTCCATTGTAATTGGGAATGACTATGGTAGATCTGATCTTTTCTCCCATACCAGAAACCGGCCCTTTCATATCTATAGTTAACGGCACCAGTACAGATATCAGGCACATTATTCACTGTTATTGCTGTACTGGAAATTTCATTTACTATAATTTAAATTTAACTTTTCTCACTGTTTCTTACAGAACACGGCAGGGTCCCATACCACCAGATATCCCTGCATGGCAGCCGCTTTTCCAAGCTCCATACTCAGCTTTCGATACCCCGCCTCATCACAGTGAATCCCTGTAATATCCGCAATATATTTCCCGGCTTTCTTCCTGCCCCGCCCGCAGCGTATCATCCTTTCCCGGTAAGGCAGGCCTGTGATCTGTTCATATACTTCCCACAATGCCGGCGTTACCTGCATACATCGAATATCCACGGCACAGACATCCTGTTTTAACACTGCGCGGTGTGTACTGCCGCCGCTGTATTCCTTCGGCAGACCCTCGTACATACAACCGGCATCTTCGCGGTAAGCCCCATTACAGATCCTTCCACGTCCATCCAGAATCCGCCCTCCTGTTATTCCAACCTCACTCCTTACCGATAACAGATCCGGCAGATATGTGATCTCATAAAATCCCAGGTGTAATCCATGCTCCACTTCCGCCTGCCAGCCCCTTCTGCTGCAAAAATCCTGCAGCGCTCTTCTGCCTGCTTCGTAAGCATAAGATTTGCTGGCCGTGTTCTGTGCCGTAGATTCCTCATGGCATCTCCAATGATAAAGAACATGCGGTATATGAATCAACCTGTGCATAAAATCCTGCACGGGAGTCGTCTGATACACTTCGTCCACCACCCGCAATACCAGATCATAATCCTGCGCTCCGTCATACTCCTCACGCAGTTTTAACCGCTTCAACAGCTCTGCCTGCACAGCCATGAAGTGACATATATAGTTATTAGACAAAATCAAATCCAGATTAAATCCCAATTTTCTGTGCGGTTGTCTATAACTGCCGTTATTATCATGCCTGTTCTCAACGTCCTGTATACGGTCAGTACCGCAGATACAGGACGCCGTTGTGCCGTCACCCTCTTCATATTTATCTTCATCCGAATATAACAGTACCGGAAGTTCTCCTTCTTCCGCAGCCTTATGTATGGCTGACGCCATATGGTATAGTGCATCCGGCGCAAGAAAGTCGTCATGATCAAGCAGCGCAATATAGTCTCCTGCCGCCATCTCTATCCCTGCATTGGTATTTCCCGCGATCCCTTTATTCTCCCGCAAATGTCTGTACCGGATACGCTCTTCTTCCGTCTCTTCCCGAATCGCCTCCACGGTTCGCTCCACCAATCCGCTTCCACTCGCATCCACAATGACCAGTTCCCATCTCTCATAGCTCTGTCTGCGCACGGAATCGATCATCTCCCGCAGGAATCGCTCTTTCGTCTCGTAGGCCGGTACCACGATACTGAACAGGTAAGGAAAGTCTGCCGTCTGAGCGCGCTGCATTTCCAGCACCGTCCCGGAAGGCTCCGTATAGTGATAATGATCCTTCCGTTCTTCCTCGATACGCTCCCTGGCCGCATAATACGCATGACAGATTCCGTTCTTTTTTAAATAGCGCACGGTCTTCTTTAAATTATCTCTGTTTAAAATCCCTTTTCCCATAGTCCCGCTAAAACAACCATCGCCCTGCATCCTCCGCAGGGCGACGATTTTCTCCCGATCTTAACATTTCACACGTGCGTCACACACGTCACATCTTTATCCATTAACAGTATCGCCTTCGCTGTCAGCTCCTCTGCTTCGTTCCTGATCAGAGATACGCCTTCAGATCCTCCGTCAGCTTCTCCAGTCTCGCCTGCGCATCTTCCAGGCTCGTTCCCTTCACGCCCATATAGAACTTGATCTTCGGCTCCGTGCCGGACGGACGTGCACAGCACCAGGAATCGTTGGTGAGGTCGAAATACAGTACATTAGACTGTGGCAATCCCGTCTCTCCTGCCTCGCCGTTCTCCAGATTCAGCGTCTTACCGGTATTGTAATCTCTGAACTCCTTTACCTTCAGATCACCGAAGTTTTTCGGCGGATCGTTCCTGAGCTTATCCATGATCTCCGCGATCTGCTTCGCGCCGTCGATTCCCTTCATGGTGATCGCATACTGACTCTCCTTGAAGTAACCGTACTTTTCATATAAGGTGATCATCTGATCCCATACGGTCCTGCCGTTCTTCTTGCACCATGCCGCCATCTCACACAGACACATAACTGCAACAATGGCGTCCTTATCCCTCGCATGCGTACCGGCCAGACATCCGTAACTCTCCTCCAGACCGAATACATAATTGTTGGAACCGTCGCGCTCAAACAGCTTGATCTGTTCCCCGATATATTTAAAGCCTGTCAGCACCTCGATAAATTTCACCTTATAATCATCCGCGATGGCACGCGCCATGTTCGTGGTAACGATGGTAGTAACAAGCGCCGGATTCTCCGGCATCTTACCGGTGGCCGTTCTCTCTCTCAGGATATACTCCGCAATCAGCATACCTGACATATTTCCCGTAAAAGGCACATACTCACCGGACTTCGTATCCAGCGCGTAAATACCCAGTCTGTCCGCATCCGGGTCTGTCGCCAGCACGATATCCGCATTCTTCTCTTTCGCCAGCTTGAGTGCCAGTGTAAATGCCCTGGGATCCTCCGGATTCGGATAATCAAGCGTGGTAAAATCAGGATCCGGCATCTCCTGCTCCGGTACTACATACACATTCTTAAAGCCCAGCTCCGAGAGAATCCTTCTCACCGGCACATTTCCGGTGCCATTGAACGGAGAATAAACGATCTTCATATCCTCCGCCATCTCCTGGATCACTTCCGGATGGATAATCTGCTTCTTCAGCTCCACCATGTACTTGTCGTCGATCTCCCTGCCGATCACCACATAGAGTCCGGCCTTCTTCGCCTCCTCCTTGTCCATGGTCTTCACCGCATGATAATCGGTCACATTGTTCACTTCCGTAATAATCTCTTTATCTCTGGGAGCCGCCACCTGTGCACCGTCCTCCCAATAACACTTGTAACCGTTATACTCCGGCGGATTATGGCTGGCCGTGATCACGATACCGGAGATACAGCCCAGCTCACGCAGCGCGAAAGATAATTCCGGTGTCGGCCGCAGCGCATCAAACACATAGGCCCGGATCCCGTTCGCCGCCAGGCAAAGCGCCGCCTCATCCGCAAATTCAGGAGACATTCTTCTGGAATCGTAAGCGATCGCCACACCTTTCTCCTCGCCACCCTGTTTCTTTATGTAATTTGCAAGTCCCTGGGTCGCCTTCCGGACCGTATAGATGTTCATACGGTTCGTGCCCGCGCCGATCACACCACGCAGACCCCCTGTACCAAACTCAAGATCCTTGTAAAAGCGCTCTTCAATCTCTTTCTCATCGTCCTGGATCGCCAGAAGCTCCTGCTTCGTCGCATCGTCGAAATAAGAGTCCTCCACCCAAAACTTAAATTGTTCCTGATATCCCATTTTTCCCTCCATTTCCGAAGCGTTCCCGTTCTCTTCCACCACGCTCCTACACAATAAATCAACACCCTTATTTTACCACAAGGTTGTTCCATCAGCAAACCCATTTTGGAAATCTCTGTCAGATCTTCAACGCAAAATCACTCCGATCCAGAGAGAAGTTCACGTTATAATAAGGATCCCCTTCCTCCAGAACTTCCTTCCACTTCGTCCGGAATGCTTCCGACTCTCTCTCATACCGTGCCGCCTTCTCCCCGGCGTTATCCAGACCACGGGAAATCGACTCGAAATGATACAGCTCCGCAAATGGCGTAAACACATTGACATAGCCTGCTTTCCAGGCACGCACGCACAGGTCCACATCATTCAGGGAGACCGCAAAATCCTCATCCAACCCGCCAAGCTCCGTAAAAAGTGCCCGCTTCATCATCAGACAGGCTCCCGTCACCGCCATCACATTCTGCGCATAGCACAGCCGGCCCATATAACCAAGATTGCTGCTGCTCACACGGTAATGGCTGTGTCCTGCCGTCCTGTGCGCTCCCAGCCCCAGCACCACGCCCGCATGCTGGATCGTCTTGTCTTCATAGTAGAGCTTCGCCCCCACCGCTCCCACATCCTCACGCTGGGCATACATTAACAGTTCCTCGATCCAATCCAGCGTAATCACCTTCGTGTCATTGTTGAGCAGCAGGATATACTCGCCCTGCGCATTCGCCACCCCCAGATTATTGATCCTGGAATAGTTAAAGTCGCCCTCATACGTGATCACCCTGATATTGGCATTCTCCTGTATCTTCTTATAATAATTATAAATCTCATCGGTGGTGCTGTTATTCTCCACCACGATGATCTCATAATTGTCGTAAGTACTCTTATCCAGGACCGAAGTGATACACCGCTGCAGATCCTCCAGATGATCCTTGTTCGGGATCACGATACTCACCTTCGGATTACCCGAGATCTCATACTTGATCCGGAAAATAGTTTCAAAGGCCCTGGTCGAAATAATCTCGAAATTCTCAAATCCCTGCTGTCGTAAACTGGACGCCACCGCCCCCTTGGCCGCGTCAATGGCATAGCTCTTGGCGCTGATGTCGGAAGCCACACTGCCCGCATGGGAACGCCAGTAATAGAGTAACTTCGGCACATGAACCACACATTCGGCTTTCGCGGTCAGCCGCAGAATCATGTCATGGTCCTGGCTGCCGTCAAATTCCGAGCGGAACAGCGGCATACACTCCAGCAGTTTCCTGTCAAAAGCACTGAAATGACAGATGTAATTATTGGCCCGCAGATTATCCGGAGCAAAATCCGGCTTAAAATGGAGCGTAATCATGTCGTCAATCGTCTTATTTCCCTGGAAAGTGGCCTCATCGCAATAAATATAGTCCGCTCCCTGCTCACAGATCACCTTCATATACTCATAGAGCACACTCGGGTGCAGCACGTCGTCATGATCAAACAGCGCGATATACTCACCGGTGGCCATATCCAGACAGGCATTGGTGTTGCCTGAGATTCCTTCGTTCTTAAGCAGTTTCCGATACCGGATCCTCTCATCCTTCGCTCCGTATTCCCTGCAGATTTGCCCCACCTCGGCATGCTCCGCATCGGAACCATCCGCCAGACACAATTCCCAGCCAGAATAAGTCTGCGCCGTCACCGACTCGATCGCCTGCCTTAAAAACTTCTCCGGCGTATTGTATAACGGTACCAAAATGCTAAATCTGACACTCCTGTCAAATCTGGTCTCCCGCTGCCGTCTCGCCTCCTCCGCATCCGGAAAACTGGCTGTCCCGTGCTGAGTCCGGGCCTTTCGCTCGATTCCTTTGGCATTCAGCTTCCGCAGAACCCCTTTCAGATCTCCGTACCTGCCCACCCGTTCCTTCGTGCGGTGTACCCAGTGTACCAGACTACGCAGCGGTTTAGACAGCCTCCAGAGTAATGTCCCCTTGATATCCGCCAGCTTCTTCTCCAGCTCTCTGTTCTTATATTCTTCGTCCGCCAACCGTCCATTTAAGAAGCGGTTCTTCTTCCGTTCCCGCTCATAGGCCTCCCGGTAAAACCGCAGGGCCTCCTCCTCCGTCATCCGGCTTTGCTCCTTTTGCTCCATACTGCAATCTTTCCTTTCCGAGTATCCTTTCAATCCGCTCTTTCCCGCCCGGCAATCTCTATTTCTTTCCCGCTCCAGGCAAACGCCTTCTCGCCCGTCACCTGATTCGTACACAGCATACCGATCCGATACGTCCCGGCCTCCAGTTCCTCTTTTAAAACCCGGAGCACAAACCCTGCAAGCTCAATATGTTCCTCCCCGCGCAGACTTTCCACCACGTCCCTGCGCCGCCAGCCTGCCGGAACTGCCATATAGCCCGTCCCATCTCTGTAGGCCGCCTCGATTCCATCTGACCCGGCTTTCTTTTCATTTTTTCCTCTGCGTGGATCTTGCCGGCTGTGCCTGCAGGATCCCTGAATGCTTAATGATAGTTTACTATGAAAGTCTTCGACTTTCACAGCATGGATGGCCATGCGGCCCGCCCGACGGCAGGCTGAGCATGATGGTAGTTTACTTTCAAACTTCTTCTGCAGCAGCAGCATCCTGTCATAGAGCGCATTATCCTCTCCCGGCACGTAGCACCACCCCATGATCCATACAATATCCGGTTCATCCGCCTGTATCTTATGCTGCATTTCCGCCCTGTCTACGATCAACTGCAGACGCTCCTCCCGGATATTCCTGAGCACCTCCCCCCGCAGAGGCATAACCTCCTTCGTACAAAGGGCATCCTCATGGTCAAATTTATAATTACAGCGATAATCCGAAGCATTGTCAATCAATGACTCATGATAAAAGGGATCCCGGCCGTTCATTTGCGGATGTTTGTTATAAAGATGATCCTTCTCCTTTAACAGCCGCTCCCACTTATGCTCATCAAACTCATCCAGGCCACGGCTCAGCGACTCATGATGATACAGCACGGCATCATTTCTCAGTACATTGTAATAGCCGGCCTCCGACAGCTTAAAGCAGAATTCCACATCATTATAAGATACTGCCATGGACTCATCAAATCCGCCCACCTCTTCATACTTTTTCCTTGCCACCATCAGACATGCCGCCGTCACGCCTATCATATTACAGGTCACCCGGTTCCGGCCATAATAATAATCTCTGTCATCCTGGAAGGTCACCAGTTTATGGGACGGCCCGATCCGCAGATTCGTGATGCCCGCATGCTGAATCTGTCTCGTACCGGCATACCACAGTTTCGCTCCCACCGCCCCCGTGTGGGGCTGGATCGCCTGCCCTACCATCCGTCCCAGCCAGTTCTTCTCTATGATCTCTATATCGTCATTCAGAAATAACAGCAGGTCTCCCTGCGCGCGCGCTGCACCCAGATTACACATTCTGGAAAAGTTAAACGGCATTTCTTCATAGAGATAAAGGAATCGATATTCCTTCTGCAGTTTCTGCAGTCTGCTGCGGTTCTCCTCATTACTGCCATTGTCTACCACGATCCACTCATAACAATCATACAGCGTCCTCCTGCGGAATGATTTCAGGCACTGCTCCAGCACTTCCGGATGATCTTTAGAGGGAATCACCACCGACACAAACGGATGCGGATGAATATGCCGATCCGCACTCTGTGCACGCGCACATCGCTCCCTGCCGGATATGGTAGTATCGTAAACAATATGATAGATATCCGGTTCCGGTCCACACTGCAGGCTTCCTCTTTTCCCGCGCCTGTACAGCGCCGCCTCTCTCACAGCCGTATATTCCGCACCGGCCCCCGTCAGATACCGGCCTTCCTCCAGCTCCTGAATCAGGCACTCTTCTGCCCGGATAAATCTCTCTGCCTTTTCCTCACATGCCGCTATGACTTCTCTCTTCGTACTGTCCGGCTCATAGAGCTGATGAAAAAGCACCTGCGGGATATGTCCAATACTTTCAAAAACCCCTTCTCCCTTCAGCTGCTGCCTTCTCATCACCGCCTCTTCCAAATACAGACAAAGATTATAAAATCTTACAGCCTGCTCTACAGACTCCGTCTGAAAATATTCCGGCCGAACACCATCCTCCTGCAGTACCTCCGTCAGCAGTGCCTCCCGCACCGCCACAAGATGTCCCCAGTAATTATAAGATAACAGGGTATCTGGTGAATAGCATGGCTTAAACCATGGCTGCATGCGCTGTGACAGATCTTCCCAGTAAAAATCTTCATCCGTATAAGCTATAACACATGATTTTTTATTGTTAAAATATGATTTAATTTCATCAAATGCCTTTGAACAGAGCACTCCACCGCCATAGGTCAAAAGTACAATGTCCGTTTCCGGCACGCGGACAGCTTCCCAGTCCCCCACCGACACAGCATGCTCTCCGTACAGCTCCCGGCTCTCCTGCGAAGGCACCACACTGTCACCGACATCCTTCTGCCCGCCTCCCCGCACTCCATTTTCCCCCGACAGCCATACCTGATACGGCTGTTTCTGCCGCTGTACTTCCTGCATGTAACGCAGAAAACAGGCGTTCTTTACAGAACCCCTGTTTTTCTCCTTATACTGTTGCAGACGATCACACAGATCCCTGTGCAGATTCCGGAAAGGCACCGTTGCCTTCCAGAAGGGCGTCGCACAGATCCGCTCCAGATTATCGCGCAGATCCACCTGTCTTCGCTCCGTATCTGCAATCCGTTCCGCCAACACGATATTCTGTTTCCGTTCCGTCTCATAAGCCGCCGCATAATAGGCAGCCCAGCTGTACTTTTCTGCTCCTCTGCTCATACGCCAAAAAACCCTCTTTTCTGCATATGCTTCACCGTTTCTTCCGGCAGCCTCGTCACCGTCATCTTCACCTGCAGCAGGTTACGTTCCTCACCGGGCATCTCCATCAGGGAGAGCGTGATGTTCGGGTCCTGCGTCCGGAAGACATAAGTATTCTCTCCCACCTTCATGCCATTATTCTGCACCTGTTTCCCTTTTAACGGTACCTCCCTGCCATTCCAGCGGATCTCCTGCAGATAGACCAGACAGAAATCACTGCACGGATCGATCCGCAGAGCGCTCCGTCCTCTGCCGATGGTCACTTCCAATTCCGTCATTCCTTCCGGTGTGACTCTGATCTGCTCCTCCGCCGTATCCTCTATAAAAAACGACTGTTCTTCCTGAAATCCTCTGCCGGTATCCTCATAGATCTGAATCCGGTCTCTGGTATCCGCCTGCTTCTGCCCACGGCAGAATTCCTCCATCGTGTAGACCGGATATCCGATCGCCTCTCGAATCTGCGGCATGGACATACGTTTCCCCGTCACATATTGCTGAAATGCCATCTCCTGCCTGCGGTACTGCTCCGCGTCAGACTGCGTAATATCCAGTTTTTCCATGATTAAATCAAGATTTAACCTGTTTCTTTTCTCGTTTTCCAATAAATAACAGTAGATTGCCCGAAAAGCGATCTCCTTCGTCTCGATCCTCTTCGCAAAGCTCCACTCATAATCTATCACATGCCATTCGCCTTCCACATCTCCCGGAATGATAATATTCGCAAAGATCAGATCGTAATCCGCTGTCTGCTGTTCCTCCCCATAAGAGATCCGTCTAAGATACTCGTCAAAAAGACGCTGGAATCCCTCCACATCATTCTTCTCCAGACAGGTATCCAGCAATTCTTCCAACCTGGTCCCTTCTATATATTCCAATTGAAGACAGGGAATCCCATCCATCCTCCGCTCCAGATTACACCGGTTCACAGACAGGCCGCTGCCTGCAAAACGCTCCGATAATTTTCCTGCCATATCAGCGGTCTCTTCCATATGCTTCCATGCCGCTTTTGATAACGGATGCTTTTCTATAATCTTCCCCCGGGTAGACTTTCTCTGAACGGTTTTTATGCAGAATTCTTCTCTCCTGTCATTGGAGTACTTCACATACTGTTCTTCCAGCGCAGGCCCCAATAAGAGCATATAAGAATTGGAAAATAACGGAAACTGCTTTTCCTGTATGATGGTATCGAAAACCTTCTTCTCATCAAACAGCAGCAGCCTGTCCCTGTCAAAATTGCGCAGATTTGAAGACAGCTCCCCCACCTGCGGCAGTCTTTCGTCAGAGTAAAGACTTGTCATAAATTTATAGTCCGGATAAGGATAATACATCTGTGCCTGTGTAAATCCACAGTTCCCGGCGATCTTAAGCAGGCCGTCCCGGGTAAAGGTTCTCACCACACCGCCCTCCGGGTAATTCTCCAGCCCCGCGAAACAGGTGCCCAGATGATCCTCCCGGCAGCCCGCCCAGTATTTCAGGCCGAATTTATTCTCTATGGCAATGGCAATATGACCATCCGGCTTCACATGCCGCCTGACGATATTCAGGAAATTTTCATAGGGCTGCTCAGATTGAATATATGCCTGCGCATATTCAAACACGCCGATCAGGCATATATAATCATAGTCACAGGGAAGCGTCGGTTCAATATCCTGGAAATTCCCCACATGAATCGTCACATTCGCCGCATCCATATGACGATAGGCATTAATCCTGCTGCGTTTGCCGGACAAATCGATGCAGGTCACCTCCGCCGCCTTGCCGGCCAGCGTCCCCGTGATCGCACCGCACCCGGATCCCACCTCCAGCACTTTCATCTCCTTCGTAATCGGCAGCCATTCTACGATGTTCCCCCGCAGAGGCGACAGATGATAAAGAATCGGCCAGCTGCGCCGCTCCTCGATGATCCGCTGGTATTCGACGGTCGAATAGTCACGTGCAATCTCCAGCAGTTCATCTTCCACATCCCCGTCACAATAACGGTCCTCCCCCGGATAATGTGTCAGATCCAGTTTAATTTTTCCGATTTCTTCTATCCTGTTCTCCGGCATCCCCTCTATCCTCACATGCTTGCTCCCGGTCATCCTTGACACAATTCAAACTTCTTAACCTCTATCCTGGAATTCATATCATAGAATCCAACCGTATTCTTATCCGAAATGACCGTCAGATTAAGTACATCATATAATCTGTGGTAAACCGTGAAGTTGTCTTCCTCGTAACCGGTCACCCCCAGCGAAAGCAGATACTCGCCACCCTGCAGATTCATCTCCTGCGTAAAATCCACCGCATACACTTCTCCCGCGCTCACCGGTTCCAGAAATGCCTTCTCGAACATGGTGTTGGTACCCGTGATCTCCGTTCCGCGCACATTCTTGATCGTAAATGCAAAAATAGGCGCCTGAAGGTCTTCCATCATCTTCACCTTCATATGAATCGTAAATACATTGCCTTTTATAATTGCGGAAGTTGTAATGCCCTTATCGTCACGGATCTGATATTCCGTGATCACTGCCTTTTTGGAACCATATTCCAGAAGTTCCGGATTCTCTGCCATACCGCTTCCGGACACCTCTTCTGCCCCATGTGTGGAAACCGCCTCGGAAGATCCCTCTGCCGCTTCCTGTTCTCCCGCTGATAACTTTAACGCAGCACCGCTCCTTGACTTTGCGGCATTGCGAAGCTGTTCATCGTCAACCAGTCTCTCCTGTTCCTCTTCCGGCGCGGTATACTGCCCGACCAATACCTGCTTATAGGTATCGATCATCTCTTTCGCCGATCCCTCTCCCAGCTTCGTACCCTGATTCAAAAGCACTACTCTGTCACAGTATTTGCTGATACTGCTCAGATCATGGCTGACGAACACGATGGTCTTACCCATCTCCTTGAATTCTTCAAACTTATGATAGCATTTCGCCTGAAAGAAGACGTCACCTACCGACAATGCCTCATCCACGATCAAAATTTCCGGATCGATATTGATCGCCACCGCGAAGGCAAGACGCACAAACATACCGCTGGAATACGTCTTCACCGGCTGATATACATACTCCCCGATATCCGCAAATTCCAGAATGGAATCCAGCTTTTCGTCGATCTCTTTCTCCGTAAAACCGATCATGGTGCCGTTCAAATAGATATTCTCAATTCCATTATACTCGTTATTAAATCCCGCTCCGAGCTCCAACAGCGCCGAGATCCGCCCATTCACAGTCACACTCCCCCTTGTGGGGTTCAACACGCCTGTGATAATCTTCAGGATCGTAGACTTCCCGGAACCGTTCGTCCCGATGATCCCTACACATTCCCCCTGCCTGATTGTCAGATTGACCCCTTTCAGAGCATGATGCTGGGTATGATGCTTCCCCCGTCCAAACCCCAATGTCTCCTTCAGACGGTCCGAAGGCTTATCATACAATTTATAAATTTTCTCGACATCCGTCACCTGAATCGCAATATTATCCATGATTTATCCTATCCACCGCAAGTGCTCCGTCTTCGGCTTCTGCTCCCATCAATTCCTACCCATTAAAGCACATCCGCAAAATGCACCCGCATCTTCCGAAAGATCAGCGTCCCGATACAGAACAGACTGATCGTAAAGATCCAGAAATAAGTAGACGAATAGAAATGCTCCCAGAACCACTCCTCTTCATAGATCGCACTTCTATATCCGTTTACAATATATACCAGCGGATTCAGCTTGAAGAGCATCTTCATATTATCCGTCTTAAGCATCGTAATACTCCACAGAATGGGGGTCGCCCACATACCGATCTGCAGCGCAATGGAAATGATCTGCTGCAGGTCCCGTATAAACACCACCAGCGCGCAGGTCAGATAACTCATGCCCAGCACCAGCAGAAACAGGCAGAAGCTGTAATAAATTAACTGCAGTGTATAAAGTTTCGGATAATAACCATATCCTATGGACACGCACAACAGTACCACTACAAAAAATACATGAATAAAGGTTGCCGATATCACCTTGATGATGGGCAGAATGCTGATATTGAATACTACCTTTTTGACCAGATAATTGTATTCAAGCAGTGCCATAGTCCCCTGCGTAATTGCCTCCGTGAAATAGAACCATGGCACCAGACCGGCTGTCAGGTACAGAACATAGGGCACTTCCAGCCCGCTTGCCACCATCTGGCTTCTCGTGTCAAACACCTTATCAAACACGATCCAGTACATTACCACCGTGACAATGGGCTGCGCCGTAGCCCAGATAATGCCCAGATAAGATCCGGCGTACCGATTCTTGAAATCATTCTTCGACAGCTTCCAGATCATCTTCCTGCTCTGAAAAAGTTCCGCCGGAATGGTCAATATACGCTCATAAAAGATCGTAAAGATGATACAGGTAAACGCGATCAACACACAGCCGCTGACTTTCTTCATCTGCTCCGTCACCTGATCCGCCAACGGATTGTGATGCCGGATCAGCACGGCCGCCAGAAGCAGGCCAAGCCCCCAGAATACGGCGACTCCTGCGGACTTCTTCGGTGTTTTTATTTTTTTGGTAGCATGATTGATATATTCTGTTTTTTCCACGTTTCTATTTCCCTGATCTCTATTCTGCGCAATTTGTCATGTACTGCTCCGTATACGCCGCAATTCCTCCCCACTTCGTATCCTTCTCGGACATGACAGGCTCCACTCCCGCGGCAAGAGGCCAGTCGATACCGATATCCGGATCGCTCCAGAGGATACCGCCTTCATCATTCGGATGATAGAAATCCGTACACTTATAGGCAAATTCCGCATAATCGGACAATACCAGGAAACCGTGGGCAAAATTCTTCGGAATAAAGAACTGCTTCCTGTTCTCCGCCGAAAGTACCACCCCAAACCACTTCCCGTAGGTTGCAGAACCCGGCCTCAGATCCACCGCCACGTCAAAGACTTCTCCGCTTACAACGCGCACCAGCTTGTCCTGCGGATACCGGATCTGAAAATGCAGCCCGCGAAGCACATGCTTCGTGGAGGCCGACTGATTGTCCTGCACGAAAACATGATCAATACCGGCCTCCTTAAAATCATTATAGTTATAGGTCTCCATAAAATAGCCTCTGGCATCCCCGAATACCGTCGGAGTGATCACCTTGAGTCCTTCTATCTCACATGTCTCTACTGTTATTTTGCCCATGCTCTTTATCATCCTTTCTGCTATAGTTAACGACATTAAAAATTTCGTTTTCGTCCTGCAAAAGCTCCCGTATATGGCTTTGGCAGGAACCGTAAGCAGAAATTTGTTATGTCGTTTACTATATGTCGTTTACTATAATGTATCCGGCAGCACAGCCGCCCTGTCGGAACAATACGGCTGCGCCCCTTTCTATTATTCGTCTCCCACCGGCACATTACCGCTGTCGCCGTTTACCACGCCGGAATATCCGCCGGCTCCTTTCGCATGATTGATGGACGTGTCAATGTTCATATAGCACAGATTCAGATCCACCCGCGTCTCAATGCCATCCACGGTACCCTTGGAAGTATACTGCCACATATGATAATACTCCTCATAGGCAGGAATATCCGCATATTCAGCCAGCCACGTCTTATAGGAAGACAGTTCTTTCATATCCACCTGTTCATTCAGCCAGTTCCTGGAGCCATAGATGCCCGTCTCATAGCCCGCCGCCGCGATCGTCTCCAGAAAAGCCTTATGAATCTTCGTCCGCTCGTCACTTTCCAGCCAGTCTGCACGGCCGCTTCCTCCGGCGCTCTCACTGTCCAGAAATACCGGATAATCTACATCATACTCCTCGATCAGCCGGATCACCATACTGGCTTCCTCCACAGCTTCCACTTCATCCACCGCCTGCGTAAAGAAATACACACCCACCGGAATGTCCGCCTCTATGGCTCCTCTGATATTCTGCTCATACAGAGGATCGAGTACCAGCGCTCCCGTGGAAGCACCGCGGTATCCACAGCGGATAATGGCAAATTCCACCCCGGCATCCTTCACCTTCTCCCAGTCGATCTCCTTGTTCCATTTAGAAACGTCAATACCGATCCTGGCATTGCCATGGTCAAGCGCAAGCTCCGTATTCTCACTGCCGTCCGCCGCCTCCTCGGCGCCTTTCACTTCCTTATCCTCTTTCTCGGCATCAATATCGTCTTCCGTCATGATCAGATATTCAATATCATCCAGCACCTGATATTCTATTTCCTGTTTGATCTGAATCGACGTGATCGTATTCGGAACCTGATATCCTTCCGCCTCCTTCAAAGATACACTGTATTCTCCGGCACGCATCCCGTCAATATAGATAATGCCGTCCTCGTCGCTGTCGGTATATTCGCCCATCCCCCGCACTTCAACCACAAAGGGATTCCCGGTCACCAGTCTGCCTATGCTGTCTACAATCATAATACGCAGATCCTTGGCAACGGAACTCATGACAAGGGACACACTTCTGCCCGCATACGTCTCAATGCTCTTAAATTTGACCTCCTCGTCAAAAAAGGTCTCGTCCCGCAAAAAGGCAGACAGATCATTACCTCTCTGCCCACCTGCTTCCCTGTCATCTTCCATTGCCGCAGTCTCCTGCACCTGCTCAGAAACGGAAAACCCCAGCTTCTGTTTGACAGTATCCAGATTCACGGCTGCGATCACACCTGTCACCGCTGCAAAAATAAAGATCACGGCAAACAGCATTCTTCTGATTCTCTTAGAGCCCATTTGCAACCTCTATCATGTATTGGCCATAATTCGTCTTCATCAATGGTTCCGCCAGCTTCAGGAGCTGTTCCTTCGTTATAAAGCCTCTCTTGTAGGCGATCTCTTCGATACAGGAGATATACAGCCCCTGTCTTTTCTGAAAAGCGGCCACAAAATCAGCAGCATCCAGCAGCGAATCATGATTTCCCGTGTCCAGCCACGCAAAACCACGTCCCAGCGTCTCCACCCGCAGGTCTCCTCTGCACAGATATTCGTTGTTAATACTCGTAATCTCGATCTCCCCTCTGGCCGACGGCTTCACATTGGCCGCGATCTCCACCACATCATTGTCGTAGAAGTACAATCCCGGCACCGCATAGTTGCTCTTCGGATGCTCCGGTTTCTCCTCAATGGAGAGCGCCTTCCCGTTCTCGTCAAACTCCACAACACCGTATTCTCTCGGATCTCTGACATAATATCCGAAAATGGTCGCTCCCTTTTCTCTGGCAGCCACCTCTCTTAATACCCTGGAAAAGCTCTGACCATAGAAAATATTGTCGCCCAGCACCAGGGCTACCCTGTCGCTGCCGATAAATTCCGCACCAATGATAAAGGCATCCGCCAATCCTCTCGGATATTCCTGCACCGCATACTCCATCCGCAGCCCCAGCTGTTCTCCTGTTCCGAACAGTTCCTGAAACGATGCGATATCCCTGGGCGTCGATATAATCAGGATCTCCCGGATCCCCGCAAGCATCAGCGTGGACAACGGATAATAAATCATCGGTTTATCATAGATCGGCATGATCTGCTTCGAGACCGCCTTTGTCAACGGATACAGCCTGGTACCCGAGCCTCCCGCCAGAATAATTCCCTTCATTCAAGATACCTTTCCCTTCCCGCTTAATTGCACCGTCCCTCCGGACAGCACACATTCTTCCTTAACCGCCGTGCTTCGACACTACAGTTAAGCTATCGTCCTTCTCAGACTTTATACATCTCCGTATAATACTTCTGGTAGTCACCGCTCGTGACATTCTTCATCCACTCTTCATGCTCAAAGAACCACCGGATCGTGCGCCTGATCCCCTCTTCGAACATGGTCTCCGGCTCCCAGCCGATCTCTTCCTTTATCTTATCCGGCGCAATGGCATACCTTCTGTCGTGTCCCTTGCGGTCCTCCACATATGTGATCAGATCTTCACTGACAAGCTCCCTGCGCGGATCGTCCTCCGCCAGCATTTCCTGCAGAGTTTTAATGATAATCCTGATAATCTCGATATTCTGCTTCTCATTATGGCCGCCCACATTGTAGGTCTCAAACAGTCTGCCCTGCTCCTGCACCATATCGATAGCCTTGGCATGATCCTCCACGTACAGCCAGTCGCGGACATTCTTCCCGTCCCCATAGACCGGAAGCTTCTTCCCCTGCAGTGCATTGTTGATGATCAACGGGATCAGTTTCTCCGGGAACTGGTACGGTCCGTAGTTGTTCGAACAGTTGGTGATATTCGCCGGGAAATGATAAGTATCCATATAGGATCTCACCAGCATGTCCGATCCCGCCTTGCTGGCAGAATATGGACTGTGCGGCGCATAGGGCGTCGTCTCATAAAAATAGCCGCCGTCCTCCTCCAGGGAACCATACACCTCATCCGTGGACACATGCAGGAATTTCCTGTCTTCCTTAAAGCTGCCGTCCGGCAGCTCCCACGCCGTCCTGGCACAATTCAGCATCACCGCCGTGCCCAGCACATTGGTCTGCACAAACACCTCCGGATTCCTGATACTCCTGTCCACATGACTCTCCGCTGCAAAATGCACCACCCTGTGGATCTCGTTAGCCGCAAATATCGCTGCAATGGCCTCTTTATCGCAGATATCCGCTTTGATAAACGTATAATTCTCCTGCCCCTCAAATTCCTTCAGATTCTCCAGATTCCCCGCATAGGTCAATGCGTCCACGTTGATGATCCGGATCTCTTTACCGTATTTGCGAAACATATAATGAATATAGTTGGATCCGATAAAACCGGCTCCTCCCGTTACAAGATAAGTCCTCATTCCCAACTGCTCTCCTTTCTCAATATACCCTATATAATACTGCCACAAGGCACCAAAATGCAACCCTTAATAGTGAAGATAACTGATATTCATATCCACGTCCCCTTTAATACCGCTGACCTTTCCTTTGGCTGAATACTGCCACATGTCATATCTGGTCGCCGTGTAAGTGGGAGCGCTGGCATACTGTGCCAGCCAGATCTTATAATTCGTCAGGCTTCCCGTATTGATCTTCTCACTAAACCATGTCTTATTCGCATAGATCCCCGCAGAATAACCCGAATTCTGCACCGTCGCGCAGAAAGCCCTGCACACCGCAGTCCTTACCTCCCTGCTGACGCCGTCTCCCCGGCCGCCGCTTGCTTCCACATCCAGAAAGATCGGATAGCTGAGTCCGTAGCCGCTCACCAGATTCAGCGCCATGGATGCTTCCTCTACCGCCTCCACCTCGTTGACCGCCTGACTGAAAAAGTAGACTCCAACCTTTAAACCGGCCGCTTTCGCTCCCTTGATATTGCTTCTGAACTTCGGATCCTCGATCAGCGCTCCCGTAGAAGAACCTCTGTACCCGCAGCGGATGATCGCATAGGATACACCGGAATTTTTCACGGCGTTCCAGTCAATACTGCCGTTCCACTTCGACACGTCGATTCCCATGGTTCCCGACGCGGACGACATCTTTCCGTCACTGCCGAAATGATATCTGGCTCCCTGGATGACCTGGTCCCCTGTTACATAATTTCCGTTTTTATCGTAAAAATATACGCTGCCGTCTATGGTCTGCCATCCGGTATATTTGTATGCCGCCACTTCCGTAGATTTCTTATAAAATTTCTCGTACTTCCTGTAATCGTCATAGACCGCCTCCTGATAGGCACCGGCAGAGTCCAGATAGTACATCTGATTGCCGTCCTTGTCCTTCAGTTTGGCTTTCCCGTCTACCGCCGTCTCCTTCTTTACCGTAATCTTATGAACGGCTGAAATATCCTCATCAGTACTGCAGACGGCTTTGATCTCCACCGTTCCTTCCGCCACGCCGGTGACAACACCCTTGCTGTCCACCTTCGCTTTCGTCTCGTCACTGCTGCTCCATACAACCTTGCCGCCCTCCGGTTCGGTCTTTGCCGTAAGGGTAACTGTCCTGCCAATGACTACCTCCGCCTCACCGCTTATACCGATCTTCTCGTAAAGCTGCAGATGCTGCTCCTCTTCCACCGTCACGCTGCAGACCAGCTCCTGCTCTCCATCCGCTGTCTTTACCCTGGCTGTGATCTTTGCGCTGCCCACTCCTACGGCCGTGACCTTGCCCTGGTCCACTTTCGCCACTGCCTTGTCACTGCTGGACCATTCTACCGACTTCATCTCCCCCGAAACCACTTTCACCGAAAGCGACGCAGACTCTCCCTTCTCAAGTTCCAGACTCGTGGTATTCAGTTCAACTTTCGTCTTCACCGGCTCCTCCGGCTTATCAGGCTTTGAAGGATCTTCCGGTTTCGACGGATCCTCTGGTTTTGATGGCTTTGACGGGTCCTCCGGCTTCGACGGATCTTCCGGCTTCTCACCCTCTGCTGTAACCTTCACAGAGCACGATGCCTCCTCAATCACATAGCCTATTGTCACTTCCACTTTGATCGTGGCTTCCCCCACACCGACGCCGCTGATATTACCGTTACTGTCCACAGTGGCCACACCTGCATCACTGCTGGACCAGTTGACGGACGGTGTTGCGCTGCTGCCGTTAACGGATACCTTAAGCGCTGCCGTTTCTCCCGCCTTCAACGTCAGACTGCTGCGATCCAGTGCGATGGAAAACTCTATAAGATCCGACGATGCTGTCGTTTCCACCAGTTTCCGGAAATTGCTGCTGACCGTCCAGGGATCCGGTATATTCTTCTTATCGACTTCCGTATATACCGTCTCGCCGTCTCCGATCGGTGTCTTCGTGGATTCTACCCATTCTACTGTATCTGTCAGCACAGATTCCACTGCCGTATTCTGTTTGGCGGTATCTTCCGCCGCCGCATTCACTTCCGACTCACTCTTTACCTCATCTGCAACGTCTACTTTTTTGTAAGTGATCTTATCCGTAACCTTAACGCTGCCGGCAGAAGACGGCAGCACATAGGAGGCATATTTTTCATCCGTCAGAGGCAGAATCTTAACGCTGTAGTCACCTGCCGCAACGCCCGTCTGATAGATGATACCATCCTTATCCTCATCCTTTAACGTAAAACTCTTACTCCCCGCAACTTCCACTTCAAAAGGAACTCCTCCGATCAGCTTGCCCGTAGCCTTATTGACAAATTTGATCTTCAGATCCGACTGTATCGATGTAAGGTTCATTCCAACCTCGATCGTCTTGTCCTTTTTATCCGCTTCTTCCTCTTCCTGGCTCTCTTCGTTTTCTGCTTTCTCTTCCTCAAGATCAATCATGCCTGACAGTCTGGCCGACTCTGTCACCGCCACCAGCCCGCTCTCTCCGATCACAGAGATACCCGACATTTCTTCTCCGATCACAGCAAAAGCCTCCACCTGCTTCTCCACGGATTTTGCATTGACATACAATCCGCCTGCCAGCAGAGCTCCTGCCAGTACAACAACGCCGAGCATGGCCACAACCATGTCAAGCGCATTCATATGCGTCAGAAAAGTCCTGAGCCGTACGATAACGCCGTCCTCTTCATATGCGTCATACTCACCTTCCACATATTCATCATCTGCATATTCATCATACTCATACTCGTCGTCTTCGTACTCGTCACTCACATATTCGTCATCTTCATATTCATCGTCTTCATATCCGTCATCCGCATATTCATCGTCTTCGTACCCGTCATCCGCATATTCATCGTCTTCATACCCGTCATCCGCATATTCGTCGTCTTCGTACTCATCGTCCGCATATTCGTCGTCTTCGTACTCATCGTCCGCATATTCGTCGTCATTTCCGGCTGCCTGCCGCTTCTCTCCTTCCGCTGCACGTCCGTGCTTCCGATTGTATGCTTCTATCATCTCGTCATCAAGACACAAAAACTCCAGCGTGTCCTCAGTGACACGATCTTCATCCTCCTCGTCGAATCCTTCATCGTCATCACCAAAAAAATCTTCTATAAAAACATCTTCACGTTTTTTCCCATATGTCATATTTTTTTTATTGCTTTTTTTGCCGTTTTTTCTATTTTGCATCTTTCCCTCCATGCCGATGAGATTCTCATTGCCTCTATTCCGTTCTATACTTTCTGTTTTTAAAGGTATTTTACTTTGCAAAACGCATACTTTATGTAAACTCTCTCCGTTAACAAATCTGTAACATTATAGCATAGAAGTGTATTGTATTCAAGATTTTTTAGTATTATGCGATTTTTAATCGTATTTTGGAAAGATTTACATAATATCCATACATTCCGCGATGATTTACACCATTAAATATGCTATTTTACGGTATATCCGCTTGACTTTATCGGCTATAACTGACACAATACAAGAGCAACCTGTAAATTTCAGCATTCATTTCATATGAGGAAGGGAAGTTGTATTATGATGTATATGCATTATTGTAAAAGTTGTCAAAGAGTATATATGCTCAACGGCCACAAACAAACTTGTCCGAAATGCCGCCTGGAAATCAGTGAGCTGAAGATCTCTTACATGGATTATGTGACCATGGATCAGGAAGCACGACAGCAGTTCTGCCATTGCTGCTCAGATGACGAGCAATTACAAACACTGAGCACTACATATCGTATGTACAAATATAGTAAATGGTACAAGGAACTACAGGCACAATTACCACAGACCACGATTATCACCTATCCATTGACTGACAGAGTGACACGAGACAAAAAGAGAATGAGTATTATATGATCTCACTCCCATAACGCCTTTACTTCAGGCTGTTATTCAAAGAGCGTTCCGGAAACTCACGGGTTTTGGAAACGCTCTTTCTTATTTATTCCCGTAAGATTTTATTAAAAAACAGGGAAATCGTAGATTTTTATAGCATTTCATAGTAAACTGTAGGTACGATATTAATTTGAGTTATGATAGAGCGCCGCATCTGTCAAGCACGCTTTACTATGAAAGTCTTCGACTTTCACAGCATGGATGGCCATACGGCCCGCCCGACGGCAGGCTGAGCATGATGGTAGTTTACTATGAAAGTC
>OFFJ01000670.1_pt1 | contig 27834 bp, 20 predicted proteins | sample 1521261 | NCBI WGS metagenome assembly OFFJ01 (sample SAMEA3504122, study PRJEB24116) | mouse gut metagenome | biome: mouse gut; feature: mouse-associated habitat; material: faeces | place: Denmark | collected 2011 | reverse complement strand
GCCGGAAGATAGAGATAGACGCCCCGGGTTTCCTCCCCGGTCAGCTCGGGGATGGTCACGCTCCATTTCTGAATCATGATGCTTCCCTCCCAGTTTCTTCTTTGATAGTTTATCACAGTGAAGTCTGAATTGCAATTCGTTGTGGTCCTTTTTTCTGTATTTTTGATTTCAGGCCCGGAAGCCGGGTGGGATTTGTGAAATATTACAAGCGATTTGGGTGATTTTGTATGATAAAATAGATATTAACGAGGAGGAAGGCAGTATGTCAGAATTAACCGCGATGCGAAATATCGGCAGGGAGATGGCCCGAAAGCTCACCGTCGTGGGCATTGACTCCCCGGAGAAGCTGAGGGAGGCGGGTTCCAAGCAGGCGTTCTTTCGGCTGAAGGAGGTTTTTCCCAATGTCTGCCTGGTCCACCTGTACACCCTGGAGGGGGCGATTACGGACAGGGACTACAACCGCCTTCCGGAGGAGAAAAAGAAAAATCTGAAGCAGTTCAGCGATGCGTTAAAGGGGAGGTTGCGCCATGGTGCGGAGAATGGAGACGGCTGATCTTAACGCCGTCGCGGCCATTTGGCTGGATACCAACCTGAAGGCGCACGCGTTTATCCCTTCACAGTATTGGAAGAGAAACTATGAAGCGGTAAAGGGAATGCTTGAAAACGCGGAAGTGTATGTCTGGGAGGACGGAAAGGGGATTCAGGGCTTTGTGGGGCTGGACAGGGACTATATTGCCGGTATTTTTGTCCGTGATGGGGAACAGTCCCGGGGGATCGGCAGAGAACTGCTGGACTTTGCAAAGGGCCTTCGGAGTGTTCTGAGTCTGAACGTGTACCAGAAAAACAGCCGGGCGGTCCGCTTTTATCGGGGAGAGGGCTTTGAAATTCTGTTCTCCTATCCGGAGGGCGGACCGGCGTCGTTGGTCTCCGAGGGGCGGGAATGGCTGTGGCAGGCGCCCCGCCCGGCCTACTGGCGGGCCCCCACGGAAAATGACCTGGGCAACGGCTTTGCGCTGAAAAGCTCCGTCTGGGCGGCGGCGGACAGCTGGCAAAAGTGTGAAAACATCGAAATTCTGGAGGAGAGTCCGGAGCGGGTCTCCATCCGCTTCACTTACACGGCTCCTGCCATGCCGGGGCTGAAAACCGACGTGACCTACACCGTGGAGGACTCCGGCTGTGTGACAGCTGCCGTCCATTACCACGGCGGGGCCGGTCGGCCCGGACTGCCCTTGCTGGGCCTGCGCTTCGCCACCCCTGAGCCGGTGGAGGAGGTGGAGTGGCTGGGCCTGTCCGGCGAGACCTACCCCGACCGGAAGAAGGGCGGCGTCTTCGGCTGGCACCGGGAGGTCCCCCACGTCTCCGCCTACCTGGTCCCCCAGGAGTGCGGCTGTCACGTGGACACCCGGGCGGCAGTGCTGCGGAACGGGCTCTCCCGGCTGACCTTGGAAATGGCGGATCGGCCCTTCGCCTTCTCGGCCATCCCCTACACCCCCCAGCAGCTGGAGCAGGCCGCCCATGTGGAGGAACTTCCCTTCCCCGTCCGCACCGTGGTAACCATCTGCGGGGCCATGCGGGGCGTGGGGGGCATCGACAGCTGGATCAGCGATGTAGAGGAGGCCTATCATGTCAGCGGAGAGGCGGATCAGAAGTTCTCTTTCCGCCTGTGGCTGTGATTTTTTGCGCTTTCGGCCTCAAGACCACGGGGCCCAACTGGAAAGGGTCGGCAGGGAGAACATCGTCCTTAGAAAATGATCTGCGCCGCCGAAAAGGCAAAACCTTGGCAGAAACAAGGGCTTTTTGACGAACTATATTGCATTGCACGGAAAAATTTAGTAAAATGTGATCCATTAAGGGCATTGACCATTGGTCTGGGACAGAGGCTGTGCTGAATCTGTATTGGAGGGAATGAAATGGTAAACAAAACTGGATATCTGCAAAAACTTGATGGAATATTGAACATTATGAGAAAATGCCAGCTGGAGGATGCTGTTTCAAATGAAATTGAGAAATTAAGGGACGCCATCGACGAATATGCGTTTCGGATTCTGATGATCGGCGGATTCAGCGCGGGGAAAAGCGCATTTTTGAACACACTGCTGAGCCGGGAGACGCTGTTAAAAGAGGATCAGGCGCCTGAGACTACCATCGCAACCGAGCTGGTACATGATGAAGCGGAGTTTATCGAGGCCGTCAACGCAAAGGGCGAAAAGACGCGCTTTTTGATCAAGGAGGGAGATTCCCTATCCCCAAAGGACTGGAGATATTTGATTTATCATGTAAACAGTCCCTTTTTAAAAACTCATCCCAATGTGATCCTGGTGGATATGCCGGGACTGGATTCCAATATTTCCAACCACAACATGGCAATCGCGCAATATATTTCCAAGGGCAGCGCATACATCCTTCTGGTCAGCTGCGAGGACGGTACATTGAAGGAATCCACGCGTGATTTTCTTTGGGAGGTCACACAGTATCCCCAGAGTATTACGTGCTTTGTTTCCAAGTCGGACCTTAAAGTGGATAGGGAGACCGCCGAAGTGGCAGAAACCATTCGAAGTGAGATTGCGGTGGCCTACGGGAGGAGTGTGCCGGTTTGTAATATTTCGGTTTTCGACGAAGATTTTATAAAAAAGGCGCAGGACGTAATCGAGGCATTTGACGCACAGACCTTATTTGAGGAAAAGTATCGGACTGCAATCAATGCAGTCATTTCAACAGGGCAGGCTGCGCTGAGTACCGCTGCCGACGCAATGTCTCTTGACCTGCAAACGATCAACCAGAACATTTCCGCTTGTACGAAAAATCGGGACAACCTAAAACGGAAACTGGTGCAGGAAAAAGCGGAGCTGGGACGCAAATATGACCGGCAAGTGATCCCGGCTGTTTTAGAGGACATTGAAAACGCGCTGTTGGGTCAGACCGGCCGCTTGACGCAGGCCCTCACTGTCAGCGGGGAGGCATTTAACGCCTGTGTAAACTCGATCCTTCGTCCGATCCTTGTAAACTCTGCCCAGCAGCACATTGTCAGCAGCTTTGACGAATATATTGAGCATCTGGATTTGAACAATCTGATGGGAGAGGACAACGAAGCGGTTCGGCAGTCTATTGCGGACGGGCTTGAGCTTGTCCGTTCTTACGCCCATACGGTTCAGGAAAACGCCCGGAAGGCGGGGCTGCGCCAGGGGCGAGGCAGGTCTTACGAGCTGATCACAGGCGCCATTGCCATTGCCACAGATTTTGTTTCGCCGATTATCGAGCTTGCAATCGTGTTTTTACCGCTTATTTTTGAGGTTGCGGCCGGGATAAACCAAAAGTCTCAGTATGAAGATCTGGAGCAAAAGGTACGAAATGTTGTGATTCCGGAAATCGTTTCAAAACTTCAGCCGCAAATTACCGCGGCAATCCAGGAGATGAGAGACGCCATGCTGGAAGAACTGCAAGCCAATCTGGAGGAGACGATAAACGCCCAGGAAATGGCGCTGCAACAGGCGCTGGAGAAGAGACAGCAGGCTACAGATGATTTCAACGCAATGCAGGATGAGTGTAGACAGGCCATAAAACGGCTGGAAAGTTTGCGAGAATAACGGAAAGAAATCATTGAGGAGGGCAAGGATGAACACACAGCGACAAAGGGAGAGAAACCGGCGGTTTGCAGCGGAGATACAAAAAATAAAAGCAGCAATTCAAACGCAGCAGGGACTAATCGGAGGCGATCCAATTGAGTCCTTTACAGATAGAGTTGAGAGAATTACAAAGTATATGGAAGGAGAGAAGGAGAGAGGAGACAGTCTCACCATTGGGATCATTGGAACGGTAAAAGCCGGAAAATCCTCTTTGCTGAACGCCCTGGTGTTCAACGGGGAAGAGATTTTACCGAAGGCGCCCGTTCCCATGACAGCCGCTCTCACAAAGATAAGCTATGCTGCGGTGCCGCAGGCTACGGTTGTCTTTTATGAACCGTACGACTGGGAAAAGATTGAGGGCCAGGCAAGAAGATTCAACGAGGCTGTTGAGGAGGAAATGGCGCAGGCCCGTCAGATGGCTCAAATGGATCCGCAGATAACATATTCCGGGGATTTCCTCAGCTGTTCATGGGCGGTAAATCGAGTGAAAGCGCATAAAAAAGTGTCAGAGGCAGTGGAAGCCAGTTATGAACTGGTCTCCATGATGGAAAATTGCGACTATAATTTCCGTGAATTGCTGGGGACAAAGCGGATTATTCCCGGAGATCCCGGCGATGCTCCGGAGGAATATGTAGAGAAACTGGGTGACTATGTAGGGGCCGATGGAAAGTATACTCCGCTGGTAAACCATATAGAATTACAGATCAACAATCCCCTGGTGCAGGGCTTCGTCATCGTCGACACGCCCGGCCTGAACGATCCGATTGTTTCCCGCAGCCTGCAAACGAAAAAATATCTGATGGATTGTGACGTGGTGTTTGTGGTCAGTTCGGTGGGGCAGTTTCTGACCAGCCAGGATATGCAGCTGATTGAGAAGGATCTGGAGTCGGAAAGTATCTCTCACGCATATATTATCGGATCTCAGCTGGACAGCGGTATCCTGCAATATAACCGGGCGGAAAAGCGGTTTCAGACGGCTTTCGACCGCAGCATGGAGAACTATGAAAGGCAGGCGGACAAGGCTCTCAGCAGTATGGAGGGAGGGGGGCTGTTTGACAGGCTGAAAAAGTCTCTCCCGCCCTTGCTTACTTCTGCCATGATGTTCGGGATTGCCCGAAAAATGGAGAGAGGACAGCCCTTTGACGAGCATGAGGAGCATACGCTGAAACAATACAGAGTACGATTTAAAGATTTCGACGAGGTGCTGGAAACAGCAGAAGATTTCTATGTTTTTTCCGGAATCGGAGAGGTGAAGGAGCGCGCCTATGATGAGGTGCGGAGAGACAAGGCGGCGATTATCGAAGAAGGTTTGAAAAAATATACCAGCGACCAGTCCGGCGAATTGATCCGGCTTTTGGAGGAGATCAATATTACGGCAAAGTCAAATCTGAACGCACTGCGTACCGGCGATGTGGAGAAGCTTGAAAAGAAGCAGGAGGACTTGAAGGAAAAGCTGGATTCCATACGGCTTGAGGTAAAAAACATCTTTGAAAATCAGGCGGCGTCCTGTAACAGACAGATCCAGAATATCAAGATTGAGATATCAAAAGAGGTCGGCGAGCACACCGACCTTGAGATCAAAACGGAACGCGAAAGGAAGACAGATCCAGAAAAATATGGTTTTCTTGGACTGTTCAGAAGGAACCGGGAATTCTATGAGGATAAAAAGAAAGCCGAGCTGGCACAGACGCTTAAAAATATCCGAGGATATACAACGCGCGCCCAGGAGCTTATCAACAAGAACCTGAAAGAAATTTTTGACGAGGAGGGTCTTCGGGATAAGCTGAAGCGGTGTGTCATCGGCGCGTTTGATCTGACATCCAAGGAATTCCGGGAAGATGAGATATTGCTTCCCGTTAACACGCTGCTGGCGCAGCTTACCGTAAAAAAAGTAGACTTTAAAATCATGCAAGAGGTACAAGACAGACTATACGGCTCCTTTGCGGATTCAAATGGCGTGGTAGAGGGCAATGACATCCACAAGCTGCACAAGGTCCAGGAAGAGATCTTGAATGAGATACTGATGCGCTTATCCAAAGCACTGGACGAGAGCTGCAGTTGGATCGAAACACGCATGATTCAGGCGTCCGGGAGCTTTGTGGACGACGTCCAGAAAAAAATCTCAGACAACATTGAGAGAACCAGAATGCAGCTTTCCGACAAGAAGAAAAACCTGATGCTGTATGAGAATTTTATCGAAGACATTGCCAGGTACAAGGAGACAGTCAGGCAATTTGGGGAGTAAGTGATATGGCGCTGAAACGCAACCACACCGCAGCTGACGCGGGTCCGATCAAGACGGGCAACCCATATCTGGACAAGCCGGAGAAGGGGCTGGCTCTGGTATCCAGTATTATATCAAAGAAGCCGGGAGAGGCATATTATCAGAAGCAGCGATACCGTCGGGTGGATCATCTGCTGGATCGGAAGCTGCTGTCCTATACACACAGGCTTGAGCTGAACGACGCACTGAAGCTGTATTCCGAGCTGGTAATACTCAGCGACCAGCTGCGGTTCCCGTGGAAATATCGGATTTTGCAGGACCGTGCGGTCATTGGCCTGGGCGGGAAATTCAGTGCGGGAAAGTCCCAGTTTATCAACTCGATTTTAGGCGCCGGTTTTAAGAATCAATTGCCGGTCGACCAGGCCCCGTCCACATCCGTTCCTACTTACATCGTCAGCGGGGACAGCAACCAAGTGTTGGCCTATACGAAAAAAGGCGCACAGGTCAAGCTGGACAATTGGGCCCTGGCCGCGATCTCCCATGAATTTCAGACTACGTATGGCTTGGGACTTGCGCAGTACATGGATTTCATCGCAGTTTTTGCCGAAGACTTTCAGGACAATATTGCCTTGCTGGACACGCCCGGCTATAACAAACCCGACGCTTCTCTGGTTGAGGACTACTCCGATTTGCAGCAGGCGTATTCTCAGCTTCAGGCGATTGATTATCTAATTTGGCTGGTTTCTGTCGAAAACGGCACGCTTACAGACAATGACATCCGGTTTATGGAAAAACTGAATCTTCGCACAAAGATTTTAATTGTTGTGAATAAGTGCGACCTGAAGACGGAGAGCGAGTCAAGGAGGGTAGCGGAACAGGTAGAGAAGGCCGCGAGGAACGCGGGGCTGCCGATTTTTGATGTGATCCGCTATTCCTCCTTTGAACCGGATGAATACCAGGGCGCGGAATATGTAGGGCGGTTTTTTCGCTATGCGCAGAAACGGGAAAGCAAGGCGGAGGATATCCAGCGGCAGTTCCTCAATATTTCCAAGAAATTTGAAGGAGCGTTTCAGGCTACCCAAGGGCAGCGAGTGGAGGAGAGGGACGCACTTGGAAAGCTGATTTTTCGGGCAAATAATATCTTTGAGATATCCGCACTGGTAACCATGTACGGAGATATCAATTCCGATATCGATATTATTCGTAAAAATGAGAAGAAATTCCAGAAAGCAAAAAAAGAAATCTCAGACAGCATCCGTGACATGTTGCGGGAGGAGAGGTATCGTTGAATGAAAAATTGACTTTTGATGCTCTGGCAAAGGTTTCTTCCGTAGACCGCCAGGCGGATTCACCGGCGGGCAGGGCGTACGAAAAGCTGTTTGCGGCAATCAACAGCGACAGTAAGCCATTGATCCGCCAGATAGAGGAGAGCGGTTACCCCAGGAAGAGTGAACTGAAAGACGCATTGGATCAAATTTTAAGTATGGCCGATCTGTTTTTACGGTATCCCTTTTTGACCGGGCGTACGTCAGTTGGGATCGTCAGCGGAAAATCGCCTGTCGGCCTTCGTGTGTTGGATCAACTCCAAAACAGCGGACGGCGGGCCGCCTACGGAAAACAGTGGGATGTCCCATGCGTTGTATATGACAGTATCGTACCTGGGCAGATTATGGCGACAAACCGGGCGGGACAAGTGATGAGGCTGACGCAGGAACAGTTTGGCGAGATTTGCGGCATCTACCGCCATGACCTCAATGTGCGGGATATGGTCGCCAGTTATGCAATCTCAGCTTCCCTGGGATATCCCAGAATCAATTATGTTCTGTTCCCGCGCTATGCAGACAAGTCAACCCAGGAATTTGCCAGGCTTGCCGAGCTTTGCGACCTGTTTTGCATTATTTATGAAAAAAACAGCGGCACGGAGGGCCTCGCTGACACGATAAAAAATTCTGCCGCGCCCATATACATCGTTTCCGGCGACAACGCTGAGGCAGAAAACAAATTTCGGATCGATCTTGTGCGTCAGTGTCCGGGCCGGAATATCCATGTGATTTCCGAGGCGCAGCTGTCCCAGGTTTCAGAGGAGTATGACCATTTCCGGCATAACACTTTTTTTGGCGACCGGTTCCGCGCGGCGCTGCTCCCCATGCAGGTGTGGCGCTGTTCAGCAATCTGCAAGCATATTGCAAATATCAACGCCTTGGCCAAAGACAGCTTGTTTTCCGAAGATATCGGAAGCGAAATTGCAAAATTCCGTAAGAATGAGATCGGTTTCAGGGAACGTGAAGAGGAACTAAAGTGTGAATTTGACCAAAAAATGCAGGAAATTGTTGGCCTTGCGGCGGAATTTGAAAAATCGTTGCGCGAGATGACGTCCCCAACAGTGGATGAAGACGGCGTGGAAAAACAATTTTCGTTCTATTACAACGAAACCTGTGGACAAATCATCCTGCAGTCTCTGCAATGTGAAGACAACCAGACGGCAGAGTATTATCTTTCCAAACTTAAAAAGGCAAATTGCGATCTGCTGACGCTGTATCGTCTCTACTATCATGAGGCGGTGGGAAAGAGTCTTCTGAGAAAAGACCTGGAGTGGCTGCAGTGGCAGGAAGGAACCGATGTTTCGTCACAGGAGATCATTCGGGGCCTTTTTCATTTCGCCGGAGAGATAAGAATATCAGAAAACGAGAGGTGTAAACTTGCCTACCGTCTCAAGGAACGGTCAGCGGAGGAGGCGTATTATCATGCGCAATACGTCGAGAGTAAGGCTGGCGCAGATCGGGCCAGGGCTGATTATGAAAAAGCGTTTGAACTGGGGAGCACCTCAGCCGCAGCGTGGCTGACAGAATATTACGAAAACACGCACGACTCCTACCAGGTAAAAAAGCTTGCGGACAGTCTGATCCCCCAGGCCGCTTTCCTCTATGGGAAACAGTGTCTTTCTCCGTGCGCAGGAGAAAAAGTGCGGTACGCTCAGGGGATCACATACCTCCGGGTGGCGGTTTCCCTAAAATATGTACCGGCAATTTTATATTACGCGGACATGTTGTACCTGGAAGTACATGAACAGCGTAACCCTGCAAATATTGACGTCGTGATCAAACTCTACTTGTTTATCTATCAGAACAAGCTGTACGCCGGTGATGTGGTCCCGAGAATTGGAATTCTCTACCATATAAAGGAGGACTTCGGAAATGCCAGAAAGTATCTGGAAATGGAGCCGCATTCGGGAGAAGTCTGCTGCCGTTTGGGATGTATCTACCGTCAAGGCAGCGGCGTTGCAAGAGATTTTGGCAAGGCCCGGCGTTACTTGGAGGAGGCAAAGCGCATGGGCTATTCAGAAGCGGACGAGCATCTGCGGCTGCTGAAGCGGCAGGAGTCATATCAAAAAAGTAAAGAAAGATCGGATCATGAAACATACCATCAGGCCGCAGATTATAAAAGTCAAATTACTTCCGGGTCCACTTCAAGCAGTTGCTTTATCACAACGGCTACCTGTCAGTTCCAGGGAAAGCCAGACGATTGCGAGGAGTTGACCGCATTCCGCCGCTATCGGGATGAAACGCTGATAAAAACAGAGACCGGGCAGGCCCTGGTCAAGGAATATTATCGAATCGCGCCTAAAATTGTGGAACGGATTGACGAGGACGATGATTGCGGCAAGATATATCAGTACCTGTATGATAATTTTATCAGGCCCGGGTATCAGCTTCTTTTGGACGGAAGGGGAGAGGAGGCTGCATGCCTGTATGAGAAAGGCGTCCGGCTTCTGGCCCAAAAATACGCGATAGAGATTCATGCACTTTGACAGAAGCGTTCTGAATTTGGAAAACGGGATGGGGCGAAATCATTTATACCAGCGGATGAGAGAATTCTGATAGGGACAGCCTCTGTGCCAGGGACTGTCCTTTGTAATGCTGTGAAACCCCTTTCTTGTTTACAGCGCACCAATTTCTGCCCGGCGTGAACAAAAGGACCATCCGTTTTTCCGAATGGCCCTTTTCTGCTGTCGTTTGGTTATGAATAGCGTTGTCGCTGTTGGAGATGTTCAAACATGTAGCGGGATGCAATTGCATCATACCAGGTCGCGCCCATGCAGTCGATGAATGTTCTATTGGAGAGAGCGGTCTAATCCAAAGTACTCCATTTTTTTATATAGGGTGGACCGGTGAATGCCCAACGACTCAGCGGTGCGCCGGCAGTTAAACTCATTGCCCTCTAAAGCCCGCAGAAGAATAGCCCGTTCTGCCTTCTCCATCTGTTCCCGCAGTGTTCCCTTGCCCATCTCCTGTTCCCGGGTATTTTGAATCAGAAAGGGAACATGTTTACTTTCAATCAGGCCGTCTTCCGCATAGGCGTACATCCTCTCAACAAAATTCTGGAGTTCGCGAACATTTCCCGGCCAGTTGTAAGACTCCAGCACATCCATAGCCACATGGCTGAAGCAGGTCTCTGTTTTGTATTGTTCGTTAAGCCGCCGCAAAAAGTATTCTGCCAGGATGGAGATATCCTCTCTCCTCTCCCGCAGGGCCGGCACATGGATGCGAATTACGTTGAGACGGAAGAACAGGTCGCTACGGAATGTCTTATTTCTGATACACTCACCCAGATCTTTGTTGGTGGCGGAGATAATGCGCACGTCGATGGGCCGGGGCTTGCTTCCTCCTACTACATCTACTTCTCTCTCTTGTAGGACCCGCAACAGCTTAGCCTGCATAGGCAGAGGCATTTCGCCAATCTCATCCAAAAAAATGGTTCCGCCGTTGGCCTGCTCAAATTTTCCTTTTTTCCCTTTTTTGGACGCCCCGGTAAAGGCGCCTTCCTCATAACCAAACAATTCCGACTCAAACAATTCCGCCGGAATGGCCGAACAGTTCAGTTTTACAAAGGGCCCCTTTTTCCGGGGACCGGCTTTATGAATCGCTTCTGCGACCAGCTCCTTGCCCACGCCGGTTTCTCCTACAATCAGCACGTTAAAATTGACACCGGCTGTTTTTTGGATATCGTTCTTCATTTGGGTGATACTCTCGCTGACGCCAATGATGGAGGTCAGACCATCGTCGCCGATGTCCGCTTTCTCTCTGGAGATACAGGCAAGCTCTTGCTTGTAGTAGCTCAGCTCCTGGTCGATTTGCTTGAGGCGATTGTTCAGACGAATCACATGGTCGTAAAATTTCACCTGGGCTACCGCCCCCATCACGCCATGCTCTTCTGAATAAATTGTCGCCCTGGTGGAAATCAGATGTTTTTCCTCTGCATTTTTCAGAAATTTATCTGCAATCTCCTGGCGCATGTCCATACCTTTGATGGGCTTGGATACATGGATAAAGTTCGGCAGAAGCGAGGTTGGAATATAGTCCAATATATCCTGCCCAATGATCTCCTCCTGTTTCAGACCATCAACCCCCTCCAGCTTCAGCACATAGGTTGGGTTGATATCTACAATCTTTCCCTCCTTGTCGATCACCAGAAAACCGTCGCCGGACATTTCAAGAATCGTTCGATAGGTGTGGTAGATCATATTCAAATCGGGTTGTGTTAGTTTCTTTTTCTGCATAATATTTCCTCCGTAAGCAATGGGGCCTGTCAGGATTGTTTCTGGCCATGTCCTTAAGTATAATCCTTCTCCCTCAAAACTTACACGGACCTGCTCCAGGCATCGGAAAAACTTTGGGAAGCACAGCGTCCGCTGTGCCTCCCAAAACAGAGGCTGGACTCATTGCCATCCCCCTCAGGGATCGAACACCCAGGCCTTGGTAAATCCATCTGATACGGCCTCTATAATACGGCCCTCGCGATTGGCGTCTCCCACCACCACCACGCGGTCAAAGGCACGTTCAAACTGTTCCACCACATCTTTTCGTGGGGAGACTCCCATAGCCAGGACAACTGCCTGCGTCGTCCGCTTTACCCGGCTCCCGTCCATGCGGGACAGCTCTACCGAGTCAGGAGAAATCTGTTCCAGTTTGTGTCCGGTCAGGATCTCCACGCCCCGGCTCTCCAATTGCTGGCACTCGTCGGCAACAACCTGCGGGAATACGCCGGCAGCGACTTCCGGGCGCATCTCCACCACAGTGACACGACAGCCCCGATTCCCCAGAAAGGCGGCGGTCTCCAGTCCGGCCAGACCGGAACCAATTATGGTGACACACATGCCATCCAATAGGGCCTGACCGGTGAGGACCTCGGGCACGGTAAAGACGTGGCTGTCAAAAATACCGGGAATCGAAGCGGGACGGATGGGCTGAGAGCCTGTGCAAAGAAATACCCCCACCGGGCGCAGTACGCCGACCAGCTCCGCAGTCGCTTCCTGGCCGGTGATGATATGGACGCCCGCACGCTGAAGGCGGCGAATCATTCCCTGCTTAGCCCAGGTTATCTTTTCCTTTTTGGGCGGTTTCTCCGCGTAGTTGAGCTGACCGCCCAGCTGTTCGCTGCGTTCAAACAGGGTGACGTCAAACCCTCTTTGAGAGAGAACACAGGCCGCCTCCATACCTCCGGGACCACCCCCGATTACCGCCACAGCCCGGCCGCCGCCGTTGCGGTTCAGGTGGGCAAACTCGTCTTCCCTGCCCAGCATGGGGTTGACCGTACACGTTGGCGGGACGCCCTTGAGCTGAGTGGCCATACAGTTCAGACAGCTGATGCAGGTGCGTATCTCGTCCTCCCGTCCCTGCATTATTTTTTTTGTGAAATACGGGTCCGCCAGATGTCCTCTGGACAGTCCCACAAAGTCGCAGACACCTTCCTCCAGTAGCGACTGGGCAAAGTCGGGCTTTTTAATCGTGTTCACCGCGATGACCGGGCAGTTTACAGCCTCTGTAACCGCCTTGGCCAAGTGCTTTTTCCACCCCTGTGGGAAGGACGGGGGCTCGCGGTTGAATTGAGAGGACTCCTGAAGCCCGCAGTTGACGTTAATAAAGTCCATACCCAGCCGGTCATACACCTTGGCCATCTCCACGCCGTCGGCCAAGCTGTTGCCACCTTCTACAAACTCATCGGCGGACATTCTTACGCCTACGACAAAGTGTTCTCCTACCGCCTTTCGAACTGCCTGATAAATCTCTGCCACAATGCGCATCCGGTTTTCCAGGCTGCCGCCGTATTGGTCCGTGCGTTTATTGATGGTCGGGGTCAGGAACTGGCCCAAAAGGTAGCCGTGTGCCGCATGGATTTCAATCCCGTCCACCCCGGCGTTTTGCGCCAGAACCGCCGCGTTTACATAGCGGTCGATGATAAACTGAATGTCTTCCTGCGTCATTTCCCGGGCCATGCTTCCGTCGTTGGCCGGAGTGGGGGAGGCGGACCAGGGTTCCAGGCCGTTCAGGTTGGCCCGGGTGGTACACTTGCCCGGATGGTAGAGCTGAAGAATCAGCCTGGCGTCGTACTTATGGATCGCGGCGGCCAGACGCGCGTAGGACATAGCCTGGGCCCGGTTCTCCAGGACCAGCTCATTGGGACTGAGTCTTCCGGTTCTGGAGTCGATGGTGATGATGCCGGTCATAATCAGTCCGGGGCCGCCTTTTGCCCGTTCCTCCAGATAGGCCCGGTAGTGATCCCCTGCTTCACCGGTGCTGTCCGCGTAGAACAGACCCACCGGTGTGACGACAATCCGATTTTTGATGTTAAGCCGGCCAATTTTGCCTGCCTTCAGTAAATCAGGGTAGCGCATATTTTATCCTCCCATATTGCATTTTTCGTCCGCCAGGTAGGGGAAGGATTCGCCGCCCACCGGGATAATCAAAACCTCCGGCTCCTGATACTGAGCCAAAACCTGGTCGAATACCGTTTGGATTTTTTCCTCCCGGTGCCACACAAAGCGGCTGGGGCGGATTTCTTCCTCTGTGCAGCCGTTGGTCAGCCAATGGATCGTACAGATGTCATGAAGCTTTCCAATGCTGACGCCCACAGCCATAGACAGCAGCTCTTCTCCGGTCTCCCGGACATCAATGCGGGCCTTCAGCTTTTCCAGACCGTGGTAAAGCCCCAAATGGCTGGGAAAATCCTTGTGGGGGCCCACCCCCTCCACACAGGGGGCCAGAACAATCATGCTGCCGCCCTGTGCAATTATTCTCCCGCCGGCATATACTCCCTTCGTACACTGCCACATGTCCTGATCGGTGGGATAGGAGGAGACCACCACAATGTTCGGCTTTCGGGGGACGGGGATGCCCAGTGTCTTTTTGCTGTTCTCCACGCCCGCGCGGTGGGCCTGGATATAGTCCCCGGCCACCACACGGTAAATGCGGAAATCCCCGGTTAATGCCATGTTGATAATAAAGTGAAGACCGATCTTTTGCGTCCACTCTTCTACCGCCAGCCGTACAGGACATTCATCCATTCCGTAAACAATCCCATCCTGAAACCCCTGCATAACATGGAACTCTGACACGATATCTTCTGAGGTGATCCCGGGGTATAGGATTTTCGCGCCGCCCGACCAGCCCATGCAGCCATGGGGAATAATATTTCCGATCGCAATACGGAAATCAGCCTCCATGGCCGGCTTAAAAACTCGAATCGGAGTGCCCAGCTGGCTGGTCCCAACCTGCGTCAGCATGGACGGGTCGCTGAACTCTGAGTTCAGAACGGTATACTCCTCTACAACCCGCTTCCCAAGTTTTTTGATCATCTCTTCCCGCGTCATCCTGCGGTGACTGCCCAGAGCAATCACAAAGAAAATATTTTCTTTGGGGACTCCCGCAGCCAGCAATCTGGGCAGCAGATGCTCCAGAATCAGCCAGACAGGCGTGGGGCGGGTAATATCGTCACAGATAATGCAGATTTTACTGTTCGGGCGAACCATCTCTTCAATGGGAGGGGTTCCGATGGGATGATCCAAGGCCTCCCGTATCAGCTGTCCGGGCTCCGGCAGATCGGGGAAGTGAGGCGGAACGGCAACCGTGACACGGACGGAATCGGGTATTTGCAGCGCATAGCCGCTGTGAGAGGAGGGAATCGCACACGACCTCATATCCTGTTCCCTCCTTCTAGTGGGCGAATTGGGCCAGCAGCGTGACCAATCCCATGGAAATGCCGGGAATGAAGGTAATCAGCAGAAGACAAACAAACATGGCAATGATAAAGGGAATTGCCGCTTTGGAAATCTTCTCAATAGACAGCTGGGAGATGGCGGAGGCGGTAAACAGATTACATCCGTAGGGGGGCGTTACAAAACCGATGGCCAGGGCACAGGTCATTACAATGCCAAATTGAACGTCACTCATTCCGGTGGCGGTGGCGATGGGCAGCAGTACCGGCGTCAAAATCAGACAGGAGGAGATGTTGTCCACAAACAACCCTACGAACAGCAGGATGAGTAGGATGACGATACGCAGAACCCAAGGCTGGGTAAACGTTGCAGTCATCCAGGCCGCCACTTTCTGGGGGATCTGCTGCATTGTCAGAAAGTTGGCGAAGGACATGGAAAATCCAAGGGCCAGCGCGGTGAGCCCGCACATATCCGCGGTGGCGCGCAGAGAGGCCATCCAGGAGTTCCAGTCCAGCTCCCGGTAGATAAACACCCCGACGAACAGAGAATACACCGTGGCGACAACAGCGGCCTCGGTGGGCGTGAAAATGCCGCCGTAGATCCCGCCCAGAATAATAACGGGAGAGAGAAGAGCAGGAATGGCGCTGAAGATGATTTTTCCTGCGGATCGCTTTTCGCCGCCCACGGCGGCGCTGTCCGTATGGCCCCGATAGCCGCGCTTTTTGGAGATTATGTAGCATACTGCCATCAGCGCCACGCCAATCAGGATACCGGGCATGAAGCCGGCGATAAACAGGTCGCTGATAGAAGCACCGGAGGCCACGCCATAGATTACAAAGGGAATGCTGGGCGGGATAATAACGCCAATTGTACCGGCGGTTGCGGTAAGGCCGGTGGCAAAATCCTTGTCGTAGCCCCGCTTTTCCATCTCAGGGAGCATCATGGTGCCCATGGCGGATACGGTGGCTTGAGCGGAACCGGAGATTGCCGCGAAAAACATGGAGGCGGCCACTGTGGCCATCCCTAATCCGCCGGTAATCTTTCCCACCAGCAGGTCGGCTACTTCCACAATCCGCCGGGCAATTCCGCCGTTTGTCATCAGACTGCCGGCCAGCATGAAGAAGGGAACCGCCATTAGAGGGAAGGAATCCAACCCTGAAAAAGCCTTCTGGGCCACCAGAATGGTCGGGGTGGAAGTGGCTGCCGCCATAGCAACAGCGGTGGACAGCCCCAGAGAAACGCCGATGGGAACGCTGAGCATCAGGCAGGCAAACAGGATAACCAGACAAATTACGATACATTCCATTTACGGCTGTCCCTCCTTTACCGGGGCCTCGGGAATTTCGTGTCGAATACAGGGGCGCAGATAATCGGCATATAAGATCTCAAGCAGGCGCAGATCCATCAATCCGGCCCCCAGCGGAACGCCCAGATAGGCGTACTGCATAGGCAATCCCAAAGCGGCTGAGACCTGTTTGAAGCGCAGGATCGAACGCACCATCTCCACGCCCTTGAATACTACAAAGCATCCAAAGCCAAGCCAGACCAGGGTGATCACAAGCTCCAGCCAGTAGGCGCCGCGTCCGGGAAGCCTGTCCCGAATCATGGTAATACGCAGATGAGTGCGGTTGCGCGCCGCATAGCTTACGCCAAACCACATCAGCCACACAAACAGATATCGGGCCAGCTCCTCTGACCAGGAGATCGAATTGTCAAAAATATACCGCATGATAACCTGCACAAAGATCAGTCCAACTTGGAACACCAGAATGGGCAGGAGGACAAACTCCTCCAAATGGGCCCATATTTTTTTTAGTATCATATGGAAACCTCTCGTTCCTCTCAGATATTCCTAACCGCGTGCGGCTTCTGGCCTTTTACCGATTATAGAGATCGGTTGCCATCTCAATGGCTTTTTCGTCCTTTACAATTTCGCCAATCCGATCCCATACGGGCTTTGTGGCATCCTTGAAGGCGTCCCGCTGCTCGTCAGAGAGATAGGTGATCTCCATTCCGGCCTGCTCCATCACGGGGATACAGGTCTCCTCCTGCTCCACCACAATCTTGCGGCCCTCAGTCAGAGCGTACTCCGCGCCGTCTGCAACCACCTGCTGAAGGTCCTCGGGCAGACTCTGCCAAAACAGCTCGGAGACCACCAGGCCGTTGGCCAGGAAATACTGTTCCGTTACCGTATAGTATTTTTGAACCTCATAAAACTTCATCTGGTAGGTCATGACCAGACCGTTGTCCTGACCGTCCACGGTTTTCTGCTGCAAACCGGTATACAGCTCATTAAAGGCCATAGGTGTGGGACTGCCTCCCAGGCTTTCAATAATGGCCATATCAATGGCAGCCTCCATCACCCGGAACTTCAGCCCCTTGCAGTCGTCGGGGGATGTGATCGTACGCTTGCTGTTGGAGAGGTTACGAATGGCGCTCTCGCTCCATTTCAGGGCGCGGATCCCAACCACCTCCGGGAGGTCCTCCTTCATATACTCTCCAAATTCCCCGTCCAGCTGGGCATAGGCGTCTTCACGGTCGTGGAACAGATAGGGCATAGAGATCGCGTTGAGCTTAGGCATGTTGAAGTTGGCAATCACGTTTACCGGCGCAATGGCGGCCTGCACGGTATTGAGCTGCATTGCCTCGATCAGCTCCCGGTCACTGCCCAGAACCGAGTTGCAGTAAACCTCTACCTTGATGCGTCCGTTTGAATTCTCTTCTACATAGGGCTTGAAATAGTCGTTGGCCTCAATCCCCATGAAGGATTCCTCGTTGTAGGTGCCGGCAATTTTCAAAATGAATTCCGCCTCACCAGTTGACTGAGTCCCGGAGGAGGAGACAGATGTACCGGCGTCCGGTTTGCCGGTACTTCCGGCGGGGGCTGACGTCTTAGAGCAGCCTGTGCTGGCTAGGACAACCATAAGAGCCAAAGGAAGAGACAAGAACTTCTTTTTCATAAAAGTACCTCCCTTTTGTACTGCTGGAGACGCGTGCATCTCCGCTGCCGCTGGCAGATTTGCGGCAAGTGCCATGCTTTAAGATGCAAGCAAACTCTATGCCATATTTGCAAAGCGAGCCCAAACAATCCGGTCCAACCGCTTGGTCCGCCCTGTTCTGCCGCAAAAATACTTTTTTGAATTTTGGATAAAAAGCTGTGAAAACAGATGGATTTTTGCCTTAATTTTGCAGTTAAGTCCGAAATTGCGGCCTCCAAAAATCCCAAAATTTAGAAAGTCTCAAACGGTCGGGCATATGACAAAACATTGAATTAAAATAAAAAACCTGGAATTATTTTTGCCCAAACGGAGAAAGGCGCGGATGATCCGGCCTCTTAGAGGAAAAGTGTTGCTATTCGGCAACTTGCACAACGTCCGCAAAGTTAAAAAGCCTGAAATGATAGGTTTTTCCCAGATGTCTTAAAATGGAGACATGTCTCTTTTTGTCGACATTGCTGGAGTTGTGAGCCTGATACATTTTTTCTGTGCAACCTGTATCATATTTTTCTCAGTTTGTGTTTTTGTCATTATTCTGAATATTTTGCCGACAAACGTGGATTTTTCAGGAAAAGTTTTGCCAAATGGTTGAATCCGCTGAAAACCGCACAGTTCCGCGCCGCCCTTCCGGTCCCAAATCCTGCCGAAAAAGGTGGCACGTAAATTGCTTATTCTGAATAACGTACACTCATGTTGTGGAGAGGCCACAGCAGGAAAATCCGATGGAGGAAGGAGGATGGGTGCGGTGCAGTTCCAGCACCTAACACAACATGCTTGAAAACGGTTATTTTTATGAGGAGGCCCTAGCACTGACCAAGCGCCTGGTAGAAATACCAAGTATCAATGGGACGGAGGGGGAGACACATGTTGCCCGATACGTCCATGACTGGTTAGCGAAGCTGCCGTATTTCCAGACTCATCCCCAGCAGCTGGTAGTTCAAGAGCTGAAAAACGATCCTCTGCATCGAATCAACGTATTGGCGCTGGTTCGTGGAACAAAAAGCGACTGCCAGGACACCTTAATTTTACAGGGACACTGTGATACGGTGGGAATTGAGGACTTTGGTCCGCTGCGTGACTACGCGTTTGATTATCAGACCCTGCCAGAGAAAATCAAAGCCCTGACCCAGGACCCGGAGGTGTTGGCGGATATTGAGTCAGGCGAGTGGATGTTCGGGCGCGGCGCCTGTGACATGAAGTGCGGAGATGCCGTGCTGATGTGCATAACAAAATATTTTTCTGAGAACACCGGCCAGTTCGACGGCAATATCGTCTATATGCTCAACCCTGTGGAAGAGAACCAGCACTATGGCATTATGGATGCCCTGGATATCCTGCTGGAATGGAGAGAGAAAGAAAAGCTTAACTATCTGATGTCCATCAATACAGATTTCTTTTCTCCCGCTTATCCCGGAGATACGCACAAGTATTTTCATTCCGGCGCGGTGGGGAAAATACTTCCCTGCTTCTATCTGATCGGAAAAGCGACTCATGTAGGACATGGCTTTGAGGGCTTCAGCGCCACGCTGGCCGCCGCTGAAATTGTGCGGCAGATGGAGCTTCAGGCTGACCTTGCCGACGAATACCGGGGGGAGCTGACTCTTCCGCCTTTGGCCTTACGATGCCGGGATCTGAAACCGTCGTATGATGTCACGTCCCCCCAGGCCTGTTTCCTGTATTTTAACTATTTCATCCACAGTCAGCCCATGGCTGAAATTATGGGGTGCCTGCGCAGAGTGGCTGAGACAGCGATGGAGACGGTGGTTCGCCATACCGATCAGCAATTTAAGCGATACTGTCAGCGCACCGGGGAACCCTATCAGCCCTGCGGGTATTCCTTCCAGGTGCTGGAATATGACCGGCTCTATGAACAGGCCAAGGCAATAGACCCGGATGTAGACCGGGCGCTTCGGGAGCTTGCGGACCAAGAGGTGCAGAAAAACGCTGACCGCAGAGAGATATCTCTTTTATTGGTGCAGCATCTTTGCAACGTATGTGCCATTACTCAGCCCACAGCCATCATCTTTCTGGCCCCTCCGTTCTGCCCCAGAAACACGATGAAACTCCATGTTCCGGAGGAGAAGGCCCTCTTGGAGGATGTCAGGCAATTGTTAGACGAGCTGGGGCCGGCGATGGAAGAGGATATGAGACTTATGCAATTTTTCCCCGTTCTCTCTGACAGCAGTTATTTGAAAATTGACGACGACGAGGAGTCGATCCAGACGCTGATTCGGAATTTCCCCGGTTACGGACAAGTCTATTCGCTTCCCTTCGAGAATATCAAGGCGCTGAATATTCCCGCTTTTTCCTTCGGATGTTACGGAAAAGATGGTCATAAGTGGACCGAGAGGGTCAATCTGCCCTACACGTTTGGAAAACTGCCCAACATTATTTTTGCGGCGCTGGAACGCTATTTAATTCAATAAGAAAGGAAGGATGATCAATGAGTATTCAAAAGAGGAGTGTCGGTATAGTCGGGGTGGGGCATGTAGGTTCACACTGCGCGTACAGCCTGGCCGTCCAAGGCATTGTGGACGAGCTGGTTCTCTGCGACACCAACGAGGCGCTTATGGCGGCGCAGGCCAAAGATCTTTTTGACGCTGCGTGCTGCTATCCCCACAGAGTAGCAATTCGTACCGGCCCCATATCTGCCCTGGCCGACTGCGACATCGTAGTAATCTGTGTCGCCAGAGAAATCCCTGAGGTGGCGCTGCGGGATGCCGAGTTGGCCAACAGTGTCCGAGAGGTGAAGAGTCTGATTCCTCGGCTTATGTCCGCCGGTTTTGACGGGATTATCATCAACATTACCAATCCCTGTGATGCCATTACGCAGATTGTCTGGCGCGATTCAGGTCTGGACAGCAGAAAAGTGATCGGTACGGGAACCGGCCTGGATTCTGCCCGCTTCCGTTCCATCCTCGGCCGTGAGTTGGATCTCAATCCCAGCGCGATCAACGGTTTTGTGCTTGGAGAACACGGAAACGCGCAATTTCCCGCCTGGTCCCACGTTACGGTGGGGGGCAAGCCGCTGGCTCAGCTGGAAAAATCCAGCCCGCGCTTCAGCCAGATTGACAAGGAGAAGATTACCCAGGAGGTCAAGGGGTCCGGTTATCAGGTCTGGTTTACAAAGCGGGGAATCGACTTTTCCGTTACCTCGGTGCTGGCGCAAGTGGTTCGCAGTATTTATAACGACGAGAAGGTGGCTATGCCCCTTTCTGTCATGCTGGACGGACAGTATGGGCAATCTGGCGTCTATGTGAGTACCCCCGCGATTATTGGCCGGGAAGGAGTGGAGGAAATTCTGGAGCTGGAGCTCCCCGACGACGAGATGAAACATTTTGGCGCGTCCTGCGAGAGCGTGCGCAGGAATGTAAGAAGGGCCAACGAAATGGTGGCGGAAGGACTGGGAGGAGAAAATGAGTAAACTGTTTGACATAGAAGAAGTTCAGTGGACCCAGGAGGAAGGCGGAGTACGCTACTGCGTATTCCAGGCATCCGAACAGGCCACAGTTCAGTATTATGAGATTCCCAAAGGGCAGCAGACGGCCCAGGTGTCCTCGCCCTGCGAGATTTTGGTTCTGTGCGAGAATGGCATTTGCGACTATGTGATCGATGGGATCACCTATCCTGTCAATGACGGCGTCTGGTGCTGGATCCCCGCGGGATGTACCTATTTTGTTAAGAACCGGGATGGAAGCACTGCTGTCAATGTGCGCTATTATTTACCCGCGTGGGACTCTCTTCCGGAGAGTCCGAAGATTACGGACCGAGGCCATAATTGGCAGTAGAACCACATAGAAAGGAGTGAATCGGATGGAAGGCAGAAAACCAATCTTTTTTGATATTGAGGAGCAGGAGTGGACGGACGCGCCCAACGGTGCGCGGTCGGTCATTTTACAGGCCACGCCCAGAGCAACGATGCAGACGTGGGAGATGCCCCCCCAAGTGGGCCGGGGTGATCATCATCATTTTGCGGAGCAATTAGCCTTTGTCCGCCGGGGAAAGGCCAAAATCATTATTGAGGGCCGGGAGTATCATCTGAATGAGGGTTGCTTTGGAATTGTTTCCAGCGACGTGGTACACGGGGCCTTCACCTTGGGAAACGCAACAGCTATTGTGGTGGATATGTTCCTCCCTGCCGAGTCGGATCGCGTCCCCAGCGAAAAGGTTCGGGATCTGGGCCACCACTGGGAATAAGGAGGGAAAATTTATGAAATGGGTCCGCTTTCAGGCAAAACAGCGGCAACCTGCCTACGGTATTCTGGACGGGAGTACCATCCGTCAAATCAGCGGCAGCATGTACAGCAGTTACCAGGAAACCGGTGAGTGCTTTCCGAGAGAGGAAGTAAAATTACTGGTTCCCTGCGAACCCACAAAACTGTTCTGCATCGGCTCCAACTATGTAGATCATATTAAAGAGCTGGGGCTGGAAATCCCGGAGCGTCCCGCTACATTTATGAAACCCGTCACCTGCGCCATTCCCAGCGGAGAGAACATTATCATCCCGCCTTCCGCCCAGCGGGTGGATTATGAAGGAGAGCTGGGAATTGTAATTCGGGATGTTACCTGCCGGGTGACGCCGGAGCAGGCGAAGGAACATATTTTTGGAGTGGTAGCCTGCAACGACGTAACGGAGCGCAGTTTGATGAAGTGGCCGCTTCAGCTGACCTATGGAAAATCCTTTGACACGTTTGCGCCCATAGGTCCCTTTATCGAGACAGAGATTGATCCTGACAACACGGTCGTGCGCACGTATTTGAACGGCAAAAAGGTTCAGGAGGACGAAACGGCAAAGACGGTATTCAAACCGAGTGTGCTGCTGTCTTACCTGTCTCAGGTGATAACCTTCTATCCAGGCGACGTGATACTGACCGGTACGCCCTTTAATGTTCTCCCCATAACGGACGGCGACTTGGTGGAAGTGGAAATTGAGGGCATGGGAGAGAGACTGAGTAACCCGGTCTGCGAAGCCGCCAAACAATAAAATGCCATTTTGCAGAAAAAGGCCGGCGTTTTTATAACGCCGGCCTCTGTGCCATTTTAACAGGATACTGACAAAACGCTGAAGCATTGATTTTATCGGTGTCCGCCCACAGAGGCACTGGAATAAGGTCTGTCCCCGCAGACTGCCTTGTCATCTTCCCTGCCGCTCCCCATCATCAGACAGATGCTTTCTTCCTCTTCTATCAGCGGGGAGATTTCATCAGTGGTTCCTTAAATATTGGCCAGGCGGATCCCCTGTCGTCCCTTTCCTCGAACAATCATTTGTTTATCCAACAACTGTTTAATTAGTTTTTCAGCGTTTTTCTGACTTATGTGAATTCCCTCTTCATCCATAAGCGCGATAAGACGACTGCGCCCTATCCCCCCTTCCGGGTACCGGCCAAGCAGTTCAAGGATTTTTTTCTCCTCCCTGCTTTCCGGGACAATAACTGGTTGCTCAATCATGGTATGGCCAATTGTCCTAATATTGCCAATCATATCATAGTAAGCAGCTGTATTTTGAAGTTCCCGCACATTTCCTGGCCATGGATATGCAATAAGCTGCCGCTCCTCTTCCGGAGTCAATTTCTGATTGCGTTTGGAAAATATATAGAACAATGGAATAATATCCTCTTTGCGCATTCTCAATGGTGGGATATCTATCACAAAAGTTGATAATCGGTAGTATAAATCGGCACGAAATTGATTCTTTTCGATCTGGCTCATCAGCTTTTTGTTTGTAGCGGACAAAATACGGATATCAATATTAATGATGCGGTCGCTTCCTAATCGCATGATTTTCTTTTCCTGAAGGACCCGCAGTAATTTTGCCTGCAAGAAAAGAGGCATATCACCAATTTCATCCAGAAAAATACTTCCTTTATTCGCGAGCTCCAGAAGTCCTATTTTTCCGCCTTTTCTTGAACCCGTAAAGGCCCCGTTTTCATAGCCGAACAACTCGCTTTCCAGAAGACTTTCCGGCATTGCTGCACAGTTGATTGCAACGAAAGGTCCATTCGTACGGTGGGACGCGTTATGAATCGATTGCGCAAACATTTCTTTGCCCACGCCGCTCTCGCCGGAAATCAAAATCGGGTAGTCGGTTACAGCCAGCTTTTGCGCAATCGACAGGCTTTCTTTCATCTTATCCGATTGATAAACAATATTATCAAACGTATAGTGTGTGCAAAACCCAGACGCCTTAAGCTGCGCCCGAAGCCTGCTGTCCATCTCATTGATGTTTTTTGCCGTCTGGCATTCGAAAAAGTAGCTCATAGGTGTGTTGTTCATTACCAGTGGGTATCGATCAAACATTACATATTCTCGGCCTATTTGTACTAACCCATGGTCAAAATTACTGCTGTAAATTAGATCGCTGGCCTCTTGGTTGTCTCGCAGCTCTAAATATTCTTTGGAGATTACCTCACTTCCAAAAATTTGAACGGTTTTTTTGTTGTAATAAAGTATTTTTCGATCTATCCCAGTTACCAATACACCAAAATCAGCTTTTTCCATCACCTTTTCCAAAATTTGAATGATCATCCCCGCTTCGTAATATCGTTTTCCCACATCGTTATATTTGGCGGGCAGGTTGTAGATATACTGCGTCAGATTTGCTTTCAGCTTAAGGTCAGTGATGTTGAGTCTGGAAAATATATCCAGAAACGCTTGTATTCCCAGCTGCCGATATCCGATGTCTATCATGGGGACAGTGCATCCCTGCAGCTGCTTATTGTTACTCGTAGTGATGACATAAGAAAACGCGTTGGGGTCCATTCCATGCCTGAATACTTCCAGGTCCAGATGAATTACTTCCAGCTCGTAGAGGTTTCTGAGAAGTTCTGCTGTAGTTTCTGGCGTTCTGTTGCAGACAAGGACACGCGAGCCTTGAGGAATCTGCTGAACGGCCGATAATGCCTTTTGTGAAAGCGTACGAGTGACAAGCAAAAACTTTTCCGGAGCATATTGCTGGTGTATATGGGAATTGATTTTATACAACAGTGTAGGGACCATTACTAAAATCAGGTCCATATCGTTGAATCTAAACCTCTCCATTTCGGATAAAAAACTGATATGAATATTAACTGCATCCTCTAGCACCATACGCAGGTTTTCCTTAATAAAACGCCCAACCTGATAATCAGTTTCTTTGTCCTCCAAAAGGATTACAAGCTCTTTCACGGACGATTTCTCCTCTCCGATGTGGAATACCCCTCAAATATAATTTATTATACCACAACATATACTCCCCACACAATAAGACAGCACTCCATGACACCAGATGGGCTATGGAAATGCTGTCTTATTATGGAATATTATTTATTGATTTCCCTATTTCTGGAAATAAATTACCATATTTCCGTATTGATCCACGTCCAGTAAATCTCCTGGCCACAGGATTGTGGTGGAGTCATATTCACTGATAATTGCGGGGCCGCAGATAGAATCACCGGCGCCTAGGAGTTCACGCTGATAAATTTTAGTGTCATAGGTCTTGCCACAGAACACCACATTTCGAGAGTCTGTCACAGCATTCGCAGCCCCGGTACCTGGCCTTGTTTCTTTAATTGCGGCACGTTCCATAGATGCCACACCCACAACATGGAGATTGACAATCTCCACGGGACTTTTAGCGTTACAGTGACCATACCGCGTTTCATAGATGTTGTGATACTGCTGTACCGCCTCCTCCAACGTATCCTCTGTTACAGGGAGTCGAATAGGAACCGGAATTTCATATGATTGTCCGCGATATCGGAAATCAGCCGTCGCGCTGATACTTACCTCGTCAGCGCAGTGCCCCTCTTCTTCCATGGTTTTGAATACTTGGGCAGACAATTCTTCAGCAATCGCAGTCAATCTCGCCGGGACAACATCCTCTGCTGAAGAGGCGCAGCTTCTGCTGGCAACATGCCGCAGGTCAGAGGTCAGAAGACCAAATGCGGAGCCAATCCCAGGGTGAGGCGGGATCAACACTCTGGGGATACCCAATTCGCGGGCAATTTCAGAGGCATACATGGGGCCTCCACCTCCAAAAGGAACCAAGATAAAGTCGCGCAGGTCCAGACCCCTCTCGACCGAGAGTACGCGAATTCCCTTGGCCATGTTGGCTACGGCAATCTTTACAATTCCCTCCGCCAGCTCCTCCGGAGTCATACCCACCTCTTCCGCAAATTTCTCTACGCCCCGCATGGACAGACTGGTATTCAATGTCATATCGCCATTCAGCAGGCTGCCCTCCGCCAGCCGGCCCAGTACAAGATTGGCGTCAGTCAGCGTCACATTCTCACCCCCCAGGCCGTAGGCAATAGGGCCTGGACTAGAGCCGGCACTGTCCGGCCCCACGTGGAGAAAGCCTCCTTTGTCCCGCCATGCAATGCTGCCACCGCCGGCCCCTACTGCGTTTACCTCGATTGAACGTATGCTCAGCGGGTAGCCTCCTACCTGAAGATTATCAGCGATTTGAATTTCACCCGCCGATGTGATGCAGACGTCAGCGGTTGTCCCGCCTACATCCAATGAGACAACGTTTCTATGATCCGTGAGATGTCCCAGATAATTTGCCATCAGTGCACCGCCGGTGGGCCCGGAAACCAATGCCTGAATTGGCATTGTCTGCGCCACGGAACTGCCCATATAGCCCCCGTCCTGACGCATAATGTACAAAGGTGCATCACATCCCAGTTCCCGCAGTCCATCGTGAATTTTTTGCAGATATCCGCTCATTACATTAACCAGTGCAGCGTTTAATACAGTCACGCAGGTACGTTCATATTCCCGGAAAATTGGATTTACCTCGCAGGAAAGACAGACATGACAGCCAGGCAGGCCCTTCCGCAGCGCTTCGCCGATTTCTCTCTCATGCTGAGGATTCAGGAAGGAAAACAGGCAGCTGACGGCTACCGCTTGAGCCCCGCTGGACTTAACCTGATCCACAATTCTTTGCAGTTCCTCTCCGGTAAGGGGTTCCACAACCTCTCCTCCTGCCCCGATCCGTTCCGAGACCTCAAAGCGGAGATAACGGGGAACCAGAAGTCGGGCTTTGGAAAAGTGAAGGTCATAAGAGACCGGACGTATCATCCGCGCCAGCTCCAGAACATCCCGAAACCCACGGGTGGTGACCAGCGCCGTTTTGGGCAACCTGCCCTGTACTACAGCGTTGCAGCCCACAGTTGAGCCGTGTATCAGACAGGAGATATCGGAAGGAAGTATTCCCAAACGGACAGATAGCTCACGGATTCCTTGAAGAAAGGCCCGGCTTGGGTCATTTGGGGTGGAGGAAACCTTCAAGACCTGTATCAGGCCGTCGCTTTGCCGCATCGCCACAACATCGGTAAAGGTTCCGCCGATGTCAATGGAAACCTTATAACGTCCACGTTCCATATTCGTTCTCTCCTTCTTCCTGGAACCCGTACTCTGCCCGGGCGCGTTCCACACTGATTAAGCCATTTTTTATATCTTCTTCCAAATACCTGCGGTCCCGCAGGCGGGGATCACCATAGCCGCCACCGCCCGCGCTGCGCAGTTCGATAACATCGCCCTTGTTCAAAATAGCCGTACCATATGCCTCCAGTTTCCTCTCCCGCGCCGTCTCCGGGTTGATCACACATTCGGCGGTCTTTGCGTCCAGCCCTCCCTGTCGGCCCTGCGGGGGCAGGGAATACATGGTAGTCTGCGTGGACCAGACCACATGATCATCCAGCATCTCAAAGCTGCGGTAAAAGCCGAATCCGCCGCGGAATTGTCCCGCGCCCTCTGAATTGGGACGAAGGGCAAATCGAACAAGCCGAACGGGATATGTCATTTCCAACACCTCAGCTGGGGTATCCTTCGAGTTGGACATGGAGGGCTTGCAGGCACTCTCTCCATCTTTAAACCGACAGGCACCGAAGCCTCCGCCGAGGCCCTCTCCATAGGCGTAAGCCTTTCCAAGTCGGGCGTCGTAACCGCCAAAGGACAGGACACCACCCGCGCCGGAGCCAGCGATAACCTGTTCCGGAAACAACGGGGCCAGTG